>JAEEGL017065700.1_pt1 | contig 16784 bp, 9 predicted proteins | sample 9134231 | NCBI WGS metagenome assembly JAEEGL01 (sample SAMN16246548, study PRJNA631951) | gut metagenome | biome: gut microbiome; feature: rumen; material: fiber-attached | host: Bos | place: Iran: Karaj | collected 2018-10
ATTATTTAACATAAATAAATTAATTAGATTATACAATGAAAATTATGATATAGAGAGATTTATTTATTTTATTAAAATAAAAAAAAATGAATCAAATTTCTTTTATATTATATATAAAAAAACAAATAATGAAGTTTTTAAATAATCTTTAGAATCAGAATTTCATCAATTAAAATTAATGGAAAATATAAAATATATGATACAAACATAGTTTATATTTATTATAAAGATAAATTGATTATCATATCCAGATAATTCTTTATTAAAAGAAATAATTAAAAATATAAAAAAAAAACAAAAATAGAAATATCAGATAAATTAATATTTAAAAAGAAAAAAAATATTAAATATTTTTGTAAATGTAGAAATGGAGCAAATTATATTTCTGATAAATGTGATACATTTTTATGTGAATTTTATTATAAGAAAATAAAACATATTTCTCATATAAATAAATTAATATATGAATATCAAGTGATTTAAAAACAATTTTAAAAGATTATACTACTGAATTAGATGATAAAATTATAAATGATGAAGGATATAAATTATTTCATTCAATTTTGTAGATTTACAAAATGAAATTAATAATAAGTTATGAATATATTAAAAATTTAATTGAAGATATTAAACAAATTCAAATTGATTATTTAATTAATATTTGTGATGAAAATAAATATTTAAATTTAAAAAATGGTATTGAATAAGTTATTGAAGAATATGCTAATATTATTATTGATAATAATTTTGAAAATATTGTTAAAAAAAAACATTATTTGATAGTGGCAAAAAAATTTTAATTCAATGAATTAAAACAATTATTATTAAATTATACTAAAACAATAAAAGATATTCAAGTTTTTTTTACAAATAATAATGAAAGAAATAAAAGATAAATTTAATGTAATAAAGAAAAACTATAATTTATCGGATTTAAATTATTTATTATATAAAAGAAATTCTTATAATTATAATAATAATAATTCAAATAATAATTATAATTCTGTAAATTAAAAAAATTTAAATACTCAAAGAGAAAAATCTCCAACAATTATTTCTAATTTAAATATTTTACCAAATCAAATTTCAAATCCTTATTTAACTCCATTGAATGTTACAAGTAATATTAATTTAAATGGAAATTCAATAAAATAATAATAATAATTTTTAAATATTAAAAAAATCAAAAAAATAACTCAACTATAAATAATAATAAAGAAATTAAAGAGAAATTAATATTTAAATTTAAAGATGAAAGAAAAAAACTTTTAAAGAAAAAGTATTTTCAAAAAATGGATATTTTAAAAATGAATTATCATCAGAAAGTAATATTTCTCAATTAAATTTAAATAATAAATTATATATTTTAAGTGGGAAATATTTTAATAAATTTTTCAATTATGATATAAGTTTAATTCTTCTTTATTTATATTATTTTCATCAAAATCATTATTTTCAAAACTTGTGTTTTCAAGTAATGATTTTATTTTAATTTTATTAGATTTTGGATAATTAATAATTCTATCTCCTTTATTATAATTATCATCTAATTTTTGTCTAATGAAATTATAATTGTTTGTTTTAGATATTATATTTGTTTTATCATATTTTTTATTATTTTTCTTTTTTTCATTTTCTTCATCCATTAATTTTTCTATAATTCTATTTCTTAAAAAAATATCTTCTCTATTTTTTAACATACTTTTTTTTAATTTCAGATAATCACTAACAGTTAATTTATTTTTTTGAAATACTGTTTTATTGTTTTTTGAATTATGATTAATTTTTCTTATATTGTTACTTTGTTCACTTTCTGTTTTTCTTATATTTTCTATAATTTTTTTACTATTTATTGAAATTTTTGGTTTTTCTTTTAATTCTTTTAATTCTTTCATTTCTTTTTCTTTTTTTATTTTTTCCATTTTGATTTCATTTTCTTTATATCTTTTTTCCCAATAATTATTATAAGAAGAATATGCTTTTGCATTTTTTAAACAATCATTACAAATTCTTTTATTTTGTTTAGCATTATTGTCTTTTTTATTTTTCAATAAATCTTTATTCTTATTAAATTCATATTCTCTTTTAGGAGTTAATATATCCAATTTATTTAAAGAATATTGATTTTTAGTTTCTCCTAAATCTTTATGAATAGGATTAATCAAATCAGAAATTAATAAATTAAAACTTGTTTTTTCATCCAATTTATTCATTTTACTGTTTAAAAAAAATAACAAATATTTAATGAAAATATAATACAAAAATTTAGTTCAGAAAGAAAAAAAAAGAAAATTCTAATTATAAAATAAATAATGAAAAGAAATAAAAAAACTAAGGAAAAAAGAAAAAAGAATTGAATATTTAAAGATTATATTTAAAAAATGATTGAATAATTTTCATTTTTTTAATAAATAATTATTTAAATTAAGTATATTTAATATATTCCATACTTTTTAATTCATTTCAAGTATTATTTATTTTAATTTTTAAATTTGTCCTTAATTATTTTAATAAGTTATTTATGATAAAGGAATGCATTATTTAATATTAATTATTAATCCTTAAATCTTGATAATATAAATGAAATTGTCAAAAAATAAAATAAAATAAGCTAAAAAAGTTATATAGATTAGATATGATTTTTTAATATTATTTAAAATGTCAAAAGATGAAAATAACATTAAAGAATTTGTAGAAAAAAACTGTAAATTATTCACTTTAATTATTTCATCAAACAAACATTATTTTATTTCTTTTCATCCAATCAATGATCAAAATATAAAAGAATTATTTGATTTTTTATTTGAAGGAGAAAAAGATTTTGAATTATCAAATGAAGATGAAGAAGAAAAAAATTTAGTTTTAATTAAAGGATTACCTCAAATTCAAATGATGAAAAAAGATAAAAATGAAAGAGATATCATATATAAAATATGTTCAAAAATTTTTGCTGATAAATTATTATTGATAAATGATACAGAAGGTAATTTTTATTTCACTTATGATATAAATGAAATAAAAAAAAATGATTCAAAAGAGGTTTTTGGAGTTTGTCTTTTTGATTCTACAGAAATTAATATTTTTGATTTAAAAAAAATATCTTTTTCTCTTTTAAAAGAAGAAGCAGTTTCAGGAGAAGAGATATATTCAACATTAATAGAAGAATATTTAAATGTATTAGAAGAAGAAAAAGAAGAAGAAATAAAAAAAGAAATAAACAATGAAGAATACGAAGAAGAAAATTCAGAAAGTAATTTAAATAAAAAAAGAAACAGAAATAAAAAGAGTAAAATATCAGAAAAAAAAGTAAGAGAAATAACACAATCATTTATATCAAAATTAAATGAATCAGTAGAATTAGATAAGCAAAATCGTAGAAAAAATAAGCCTTCATTAAATAAATTAAAATTATTACCATCAATAAGTAATTTCTTATCAAATATATATTATCAAAAGGAATTTTTATCTCAAAATGGATTAGAAACATTACAAGAATGGTTAATAAGAAATCCAGATGGAACTTTTCCTCCTTTAAATCAAATAAGAACAATGTTAGATAATTTAAATAATATTAATATTAAAACTAAAGATTTAAGTAATTGTCAAATTGGAGGTTGTGTTATGGATTTATCTAAAAATAAAAATTTTCCAAATGATATTCAAAGAAAAGCTAAAAATTTAATTGAAAAATGGCTTAGAATTATTTATAATATTAATATTGATTATAGTGATTTTGAAAGTTCTAATCAAAAATATATTGAATTAATTAAAAAAAATAAAGGAAGTGATGAAGATAATAGTAATAATGAAGATGATGATGATGAAGATAATAAAGATAAAGTAATGGATGATATTGAAATGAAAAATGATATTTTTAAAGAAAATGAAATTTATAATATGAGTAGAGTCCCAAAAAAAGGTTTATTTGATTTTATTAAAAAACCTATTTCTAAATTTGATAAAAGTAAAGTCGATGATAATGTTAAAAACTTTAATTTTGATTTTAAAAGATTTAGAAGAGGGAAAAATAAGTAATAATTTTATTTGTTTTTTTTTTTTATTTTTCGAAATTTTTATTTTTGTTTTTTTTTACTTTTTTTAAATATTGTTCTATAATATTATTTATTTGATATTATAGGAATAATTATAATTAATTTTTTGAATGTTTAATGTTTTTAAAAATATTAAAAAAATTTTTTAATAATTTCCAAATGAATTTTTAAAAACTATTCTTTCCAACAAAAAATAATATTGAAAAAAAATAAATTTAGGAAAATAATTCCATCAATAGAATATTTAAAACAGAAAAAAAAGATTCATTGTAAAATGAATAAAAATTAAAAATCTAAAATGAATATAAAAAGAAAAAAAATAATCAATGATAAAAAAAACTAAATAATTAAAAAAATGAAGAAAAACAATTTGAACTTGATGAAAAAAAATATAATAAAAATAAACACAAAACAAAAAAATAATGTGTTAAAAAAAAAAAATAATAACAAAAGTTACAATGACATAACATTAGATTTATCAAAAGAAGATGAAATAATAAAAAAGTCTCCAGGATTATTTGATAAATCAATAATAAATGATAAATCAATAGTGAATGGAATAGAAACAATGGATTCAATATTTAAAATGAAAGAAAAAGAATTAATAAATAATTCAAATAGATTACAAACTGATTCTAATAAATCTAATAATTCTATTGGAACTGTAAGAATGTCTGGAATATTAAATAATACTAGTAGAGAAGATATTACTATTAATAATGAAATTAATTATCCTGTTAATAATGAATTAAATGATGCTGTTATTATTGAAAAAAAAAAATGTTGTTGGAATAAAATTTTATTAATTTTATTATTTATTATTATTGGGTTTTTAATTTTTTTATTTGGAGGATGTTTAACTTATGTTTTATTGTTAAAACATCAACAAAAAAATAATAATAATAATAATAATACAAATAAGCTATTATAATTATTTTTTTTAAATCATTTTATTTTAAATTGAATTTATATCTTTTTTATTAAAAAAAAAGAAAATTCTTATTTTTATGTTAAATAAATAAATAAAATAAAATTCTTTTCCCTTAAAAAATAATAAAAATATCGAAAATTTAAATAAAAACAAAGAAAATAAAAAAAATGATTTTTTTTTATTATTCTTTTGAAATATCCATTTTGAAATCATATAAAGAAGAATTAGTATAAGGATAAACAATGGTAACTCCAATTTCTCCTTTAGGAACATTTTTAATAATTTCTTCTTCCTTTTCATCTCCATCTTCACAATAAAAATCAGCAGAATTTTTTCCAATTCTTTTTAAATTACAAGTTAAAACTAAATTACTTTTTCCATTACTATTATCTAAAATAGCAGCTTTTAAAGGACAATTTCCTACATCACTTGAATATAAAATTCCACCGTTAATATTTTTTTTAATTTTTAAATTATTTTCAGCATAACCACATAAACCAACATCTAAAACAGATTTAAGTTCAACATCACCTTTATCAATATCAATTTTAGAAGATGAATAAATTGAAACACTATAACCATGTTTTATTCCGAAGAATCTATAATTAATATCAGTAATTAAATAATATATTCCTTTATCTAAAGTTTTTCTTAAACAATTATTATATGTTCCTTTACCTGAAATATCAATAAAATTACCTTCTTCATCTGTTAACATCATATATCCATAAACTGGTTTTTTAATAAAATCTCCATTTTTTAATTTTATTCTTGGATTTTTTTGATGAAGTTGAATGAAAGAATCAGTATCATCTTCATTAACAATTAATTTATGAACTGTAGGTCCATTTAAACAATCTTTTTTAGGAATTTTAACTTGTGAATTAACATAATCAGGATAAATATGAGTAATATAAGCCATACAGAAATATTTACAAAAATCATCAAGTGACATCCAAAAAGTCCCAGTTGGTAATTTATTTAATTCATCATCATCTGGAACATTACATAAAGACTTTAATTCATCAGTCCAAAGTGAACTTGAATTACACCAATCACCACACCATTCATCTCCATTTCCCCATAAATTTCTTAAGTGGATTAATTTAATTTTGTTATATTTAACTTCTATTTCTTTAACTTCTATAATTTCATATGCTCTAAAAGGAACTAAACCATATTCTTCAATTTTATCTTCTCCTGAAGTTTCAGCACTTAATAAATAACCATTTAATTGACCATCATTTAAAGCTTTATAAATATCATTTTTAACTTGTGGTGATATAAATAAATTTTCTGTATAAGCATCAGTTAAAACATCAAATGCATCTAAAGGAGATGCATCAAGTGACTGAGCATAATTTCCATTTATTTTTGCCCATGCTTTTTCTAATAATATTATCCATATATCATTTTTATTTGATGATGAAAATACAAAACGATGTTGTCCTTCAGAATCAAAAAAAAATGGGAAAAAATCATCTACAAATATTAATTTCCATATTCCATTTATTCTAAGGTAAATTCCATATATATGTTCTTTTGTTTTTTCTTTAAATAAAAATAATTTTTTTATTAATTCTGGATATTTACATAATGTTGATATTGCTGTAATAAAAGAACAATTTTCAAAATCACCTTGAATTATATTTTCTGGGTTTATTTCATTAAAATAAACTTGATGATTGTCAGAATCTAAAATATTATTTACTGGTGCCCAATTATATTGTTCCCATCCTCTTAAATCTTCATTATGAACTCCATGAGGTAAATTCCATGATCCATTTTCTCTTAAAGAACATAAATTTTCTTTTTTTGGTTTAAATATTTTATCTTCAAAAATTGGAGTATTTAATTTTTGATTTCTATATATTTTTGTCCCTTTTGGTATTTTTATATTTTGAAATGATATTTCTTTTGCTTTTGGCATTTTTTTTTCTTGATTCTTTTCTTCTTCAATTATTACTTTTTCTATTTTTAATGAATCTTTTTCTATTAATTCTTCTCTTTCTGTTTTACTTTCATTTATTAATGATTTAAATTGTTTTGAATTTTGAGTTTTTAATTTATCTATATTTGATTGTCTTATTGCTCTTATTATTGCTGTTTTATCTTTTGTTAATTCTTTTATATATTCATTTATTAATTTTTGATTTGTTTTATTTCTTTCTTTTTTTTTCATTTCATTTAATTTTTCCAATTTCATTGAAATTAATGGAAAATCATTCACATCAAGTTCTTTAGCTTTTTCTGTGAAAATTGCATTTGCTGCATTTATTGCATTATTTCTTTTTTCTTTTTCATAATCTCTTAAATTTCTTTTTTCTTCTTCAGTGAATTTTTTTTTATTTTTTAAATCTTCTAGTTGTTGTTTTAATTCATCTTCTTCATTTTGTCTTCTAATAGATTCCATATGAGCTTTTGATAACATATCAATAATAGGTTTATTTACTTTTAAAATTTTATATATTCTTAATTGTTCTTCTGTCGGAATTTCTTTTTTTTTTTCTTTATTTTTTAAAAGGTTCATTGATCTAATAACAGCACCAATTGTTTGTAAAATAAATATTCCTTGATTTGATGATAATTTATAAGATAAAAATTTCCAATTTTTTTGAGCATTTTTTTCACTTTTTTTATCTTTCTTATCAGCTTCATTTCTATAAATATCCATATCAAATTCAATATCAAAATCTTCATTTTTAGTAATAATTCTATCAAATAAACCACTATTAATATTATCATAATAATCTTGCATATCATTTCTATTATTGAAGTGACTTCCTTTTTTTCTAATAACATCAGGTTCAGGATAATTCATTTCAGGATTAGTATAACTTTTTTTTTTTTTAATAGGTTCTTCATTTTGAATAGAATCTTCAACAGAAGCTTGAATTTCTTTAGTTAAATTATCATAATTTTGAGGATTATTAATAAACATATTTAAATTTGTTCCTTTTATAGAATCACCAACTTTAAATTCACCATCAGGATCTTCAGGCTTTTCTTTTAATCTTCCAGTATCAATTAATATATCTTTTTGATTTTGTAAACTTTCTCTTAATTCTTTATATTTAGCATATAAAGAAGCTTCTTCCATTAATTTATCATTATCAACTTCAATATCTTTTTTACTTTCTGCATAATCTCCAATTTCTTCATTAACATCTTTTTCACTGATAATTTCATTTATATCAGTTCCTTTAATTTTATCTTCTAAACTTTTATCGAAAAAATAATCATCAGGAATTATAGGATTTCTAATATTATTATCTAATTCATCAGGATCATCAATATTTTGTAGAGATTCTTCTTCATAAATAAAATCATCAGCATGATCAACTTCATTTTGAATTTCATTCATTTTTTTATCAATATATGGATTTTTTCTAACAACATCAACATAACCAGGTAAAATAGAAGTTAATTCTCCATTTTTTACTTCACATTTAAAAGTTTTAACATGTCTTCCAATACCACCATAAAAAAAACTTTTTCCTTCAGGTTTCCCAAAAAATGAAGTTTTTCCAGAACGACTTTTAAATCCTATAAATGTTATTTTATCAGTATAAGTTCCAAAAACATTTGTTATTCCATCCATTGTATTCATATCTGGTTTTCCATTAATTTTTTCTTCTGTTAAATCTCCTATTAAATTTAATTCCATACTTATTGTAAATTTTTGACCTCTTTTATTCAAGAATAAATCATTTTTAAAAAAATCATCATAATATATTCTTAATCCTTTTATTTTTTCTCCATTTTCATCTGTTATTACACATATTTTTGATACGAAATGACGTAAATTTCCCTGTTTTGTTGAATATCTTATTGCATTTTCATATTGAATTCCTGCTTCTTCATCTTCATCTTTCATTAATTCATCACTTAATATTTCTGAAAAAAAAAGTTGTGATGGGTCATTTTTATTTTTTTGATTTTTTTTATTTTTTAAAAATGATTTTATCATACGACCAAATGTAACATATTTCCTCTTTTCTCCACATATTTTTTTGAAAACTTCAAATAAATCATATTTTGAATCTTTTGAAAATGCAGTGAATGCTTGTTGAAATTGAGGAAATGATGCTGATGATTTATATTGGTCAAAGAATAAGAAATCACATAACACTTTTATTTTGTTTAATTCTTCTTCTTCTAATTTCACTTTTCCTCCTTCTATTTGTATCATTTTTTATTATTTATAATAATTATTTTAATATTTTGATTTATATATCGTTTTTTTTAGGTATTTATTTTTATATGTGTTTTTTATATTTTATTTGTTTTTTATATATTTTGATATTTTTTACATTTACATTGTTTTGGGATGATATTTTAAATATATTTTTTATATTCATTTTTTTTTTTTTATGTTTTTTTTTCTAACTGATAAATAAATTTAAATCATTATAATTAAATATTTATAAATAAAAATTTTTTTCAATAAACAATAATAAATTACTCTTCAAATCACAAGTAAAATGAAAATATCAAAAAATCAAAAATATAACCATTTCATAAAAATAATAAAATATCACAAAAAAAAATTAAAAAAAAAAAAGAAGTTAAAAAGAATTAAAAAAAAAATATCAAAACCCAAAAAAAATTATAATTAATCATATAAAAAATAATAAACAAATGAGTAGACGACGTCGTCAAAAGCAAATTCAAAATTTAATAGAACCTTCAGATTTAACAAAAATAAAAAATACATTAAACTATTTATTTTTTGATCAATATCAAGACATGGCATCCTTTCCTCGTTTTGAAGAATGTTTTGCAATATTAACAAAAGGAGAAGAGATAAATTTTAAAGAAGCATTTACAGATATAATAGGAGAAAAGCATAAATATTTAACATTTAGAAGAATGATTCGTGCATTTTTCCGAGTTCAAGAAGGAGGAAGAAAAGTAAAAGAATCAACAAAAAAATTATTCGATATTATTTTTAATAAGGCTTTAAAAGTTGATGGTGAATTTATCGGTGAAAAATTAGAAGATGCTACGAAATTTCATTCAAAAAGTTCTGAAAATCATTTTGCTATTTCTAGTCTTGCTGTTATTACTGATGAATCAAGAGAACAAATTAAAGGATTTCAAATTTATTATGATGATTTTTTTAAAAATGATTTATATATTAAAGAAAGTGAAAATAAATATATTTCATTAGAAGTTAATTTAAGAGTTGATGAAAATAGACCTGAAGAATTAAAAGATCAATTTCCTGATAAAAATCAAAGAGATGGAATAATTAGTATTATAGGAACTTTTAGTAATTATCTTACTTTTATTGGTTTTAAATGTAGAAGTGGTAAAACTTTATTTGTTGGAAAACCCAATGGAGATCCTTTTATATTTAGTGAAGTTGGAAAAGAATTAAAATATATTAAAATTGAAATTAAAAATAATTTTATCACTTATTTTGAACCTCATTTTGAAGAAATTGAAAGAACAAATCCTTATATTGATAAAAATACTGATGAAATTACTGATGATTTTTTAAATCAAGATAAACCAATTTTTGAAGAGGAAAATATTAAAAATTTACCACAAGAAGAATTAGAAAAAAACATTCTTCAACCATTAATTCCTGATGATGCTTTTTATAATAAAAATAATGAAGATACTATTAATGGAACTACAATTGATGAAATATGTCCTTTAACAAAAAGATATTGGGATAAAGAACCAGAAAGTGAATCTATAAATAAAGAAATGAATGAAAAAACAATTTTAAATGAAGCTGATGATTTTAATAAAAATCAAAATTCTCTTAAACAAGAAATGGAACATTATGGTGGAGTAAGAGATACAGATAAAAAAAATACTAATGAAACTGATCAAAAAAAATTTGATGGTAATGTTGAAAATGATACTACTCCTTCTTCTATTTTATTAGATCCTAATAATTTTGATACTTTATTAACTAAATTAGGAGATAAAATATCAGAAGATTTTAAAAGTGGAACTTGGAAAGAAGAAGAAAAAGGAGATAATTTAAAATCAAGAGGAAATAAATTAAAAAGTGGTTTTGGTTTTGGTTTTTTTGATTTTGGAGATATAGAAGAACATTTTAATGATGTTAGAAGAAATATTTTTGGTTTCTTTGATGATGATTATGATATGTTATATCAACAAGAAATGAAAAGAAGAGAAGAATTAGAAAAAGAAAGAAAAAAAAAATTAAATGAACAAATAATAAAACAAAAAAAACAAATTGCTCAAAAAAATTGGCAAAATTTATCAACTAAATTAAGTAAGAATCAAGGTGTTTATATTATTCAAACTATTGGTGCTGTTATTAAAGGTTTAAAATTACTTAAAATGGAAAATGAAGGTATTCCTAATAATTATACTATGAGAGAAAAAGTTGCTTTGTTTGAAGTTTTAAGAAATAATCGACCTATTATTAATATGATTGCTAAAGCACATCAAGAAGCTGTGAGAAGAAAAAAAGAAGATGAATTAATCAATAAAGAAGTTAAAGATTTAGAAAAATTAAAAAAAGAAGAAGAAGAAAGAAAAAAAGAAGAGAAGAAAAAATTAGAAGAAGATAGAAAAAGACAAGAAGAAGAACAAAAAATTTTAGAAGAGAAAAGAAAAATTGCAGAAGAACAAAAAAAAAGAGAATTAGAAGAAAAAAAAAGAAAAATGGAAATTGAAGCTGAAAAAGATAGACAAAGGAAATTAGAATTAGAAAGAATAGAATTAGAAAAAAAAAAAGAAGAAGAAAGGAAAAAAAAAGAAGAAGAAAATAGAAAAAAAGAATTAGAAAAACAACAAAAATTAATAGAAGAAGAGAGAAAGAGAGTAGAAGAAGAAGAAAGGAAAAAAGAAGAGAAAAAGAGAAAAGAATTAGAAGAGAAAAAGAAGAAAGAAGAAGAAGAAAAAAAAAGAAAAGAAGAAGAGAAGAGAAAAGAAGAAGAAAGTAGAAAACAAACAAAAGAATTAAAAATAAGTGATTTACCAGAAATAAATAAAAAATTAGAAATGATAGAAAGAATGTTACCAAATTCAACAGGCCAAAAAAAGCAAATGTTAATGGATTATTATCAAGAATTAATGAGAGATAAAAATGCAATAATTAAAGCATTGAATGATGAGCAAAAAAATAAAGTAGCTGAAAATTTAAATTATAATATAGAAGAAGCAAAAAAAAAAGAAGAAGAAGAAAGAAGAAAATTAAAAGAAGAAGAAGATAGAAAAATAATAGAAAAGCAAAAAGAAGAAGAAGCAAAAAAACAATCAATAACACAAATAGTATCAGTAAAAAATGTAGAAATACCAAAAAATATAAAAACATATAGAAATCAGAAATTATGTGAAGCAGGAAGTGTATTTACTGATGATTTATTTCCTCCTGTGAAAAAAAGTTTATGTCCAGTTGATGCATATGGAAGATGGAATTATCCAACTGATATTACAAGTGATGATTTACAAGGATGGGATAAAATTAAATGGGCAAGAGCAGAGAAAATTTTTAATAGTAAAAATTATCAAGTTTTCTATCAAGGTGTTAATTCTGATGATATTATTCAAGGAGGACTTGGTGATTGTTATTTTCTTAGTGCTGTTGCTGCTTTGTGTAAATTTCCTCAGTTAATTGAAAGATTGTTTTATATTAAAGAAAAATCTAATGAACATTGTTATGGATGTTATTATAGAATAAATGGAATTTGGCAATTAGTTTTAATCGATGATTATATTCCTTGTTATGGTTCATATGGTTTAAATTTCGCTTTCACTTCTACTAATGGAAATGAATTATGGGTTATTTTACTTGAAAAAGCTTGGGCAAAATTAAATGGAAATTATGCGAAAGCTATTGGAGGAGAACCACATGAAGTTTTTGATATAACAACAGATGCTTATTCTGAAAAAATAGTTGTTAAAAATGATAATAAGGAAGAATTATGGCAAAAACTAATTGATTCTGATAAAAAAAAATATATTATGACTGCTGGAACTTCAGGTGATACTTATCATTTACCAATTGAACAAAGAGGACTTGTCCCAGGTCATGCATATACTCTTTTAGGAGTTAGAGAAGTAAATACTTCTTCTGGGAAAGAAAGATTAGTACATATTAGAAATCCATGGGGTAATACTGAATGGTCAGGTGATTGGTCTGATAAAAGTAAGAAATGGACTAATGATATTAAACAACAAGTTGGTCATTATGGAAATAAAGATGATGGAAGCTTTTATATGAGTTATAATGATTTTACTACTTTTTATCTTGTTGTTGGTATTTGTCATTTACATCAAGATTTCCTTTTTTCTTATTTACATTGTCCTAAAAGTAAAGTTAATAATGGCCCTATTATTACAAGAGTTGAAGTTGCTAATAATGGAACTCATCTTTATTTACAATTACATCAAAAAAATCCTAGAATTGAACTTAAGGAAGGTGGATATCAAAATCCTGTTATTAATTATTTATTCCTTGTTGATAAAGATAATCATTATATTAAAGCAAATAATGGTTGTTATATGAATAATTGTATTGAAGTTCATTTAAATAAGGGAACTTATTATTTAATAACAGATATTAATTTCCGTTATGTTCAAAATAAAATGCATTGTTATAATTTAACCACATATTCTAACTCCCCAGTTGGACTTTATGAAGAAAATAATAGAAATATTAATCATACTTTTAAAGCAGGATTATTAGATTATGCAAGGAACAATTTACAACCTCAAAATCATGGAGGAGGAACAATCTATCAAAGTAAAAGACAAGGAAATGAATTTCCATTTAATTTCATAGTCTTTGATAACATAAATGGTCAATATGATGTAACTTTAGCAGAAACATTAAATTGTTCATATAATAGATGTGCTGATTTCTATGTAGAACCAGGTAAAGAAAAACAAAATACAATACAAAAAACAGTAGTTAAAGGTGATTATGATACTATATGTTTAATGCCATATGATTTAAATTCAAGATTTTCATATTCATTACAAAGTTCAGCTAAATCACCTTCTGGAGCAAGCCCAGTTAATAATACTGGGAATATTCCTCCTCAAAGTTCAAGTAATAAACCTTCTATTTCAAATAATAATAATAATAAAAATAATAATAATAATAGTAATGTTCCTAGTCAACAAGATATTGCAAAAGAAGTTTTCGCTGAAGAAGCAGAAGCTCTTGATAATAGAGGCTTACTTAAACAATATGTTCATAAAGTTCCTGGAGGTTATTATATTGGGTTTGAAAATGGATCTAAACAAAGTCTTAATATGAAATTGTGCCTTGAAGGAATGTATGAAAATAATAATCCTAATTTAAGTGAAGTACCTTTTACTAGCAATGCTATGACTAGAAGATTGTTTCTTATTAAACCTATTCAAGGTCATAAAGGAGGTATTTCTTTTATGTTTGATTATGCTTAATTTAATAATTTTTTAATCTTTTTTTTAAGGGAAAAAAGTAAATTTTTTATTTAAAAAAGAAAATGTGAAATATTTATTTATTATTTGAAAATGGATAATAAAGAAATAAAAGAAGAAGATATATTAAATTATGATTTAACAAAAGAAGAAAAAGAAACAATAACAGTGGATTATCGTAATTCAAATTATAAATTAATAAAAATTCCTTTAAAGGAATTATCATCGGAAGTAACATTAAAGCAAAATTTTGGCTTAGGGAAAGGAGGAATTTTTTGGGATGGTTCATATTTTGTAACAAAATATTTAATTAACAATGTTTTTAATGATAATATTAAAAATGTTTTAGAACTTGGAGCAGGAACATCTTTACCTTCTTTAGCATCTTTAATTAAAGGTTATAATGTTTATACAACTGATATTCCAAAATTTATTCCTTTTATTAATGATATTATGAATTTAAATAAACATTTATTTCATAAAAATTCAAATTATAATGTAATGCAACTTTCATGGGAAAAAAAAGAAGATATTTGTAATCTTCAAGAAAAATGTAATAATAAACTTTTTGATTTAATTATTGGAAGTGAATTAATTTATTTAGATGATTTATTTGATGATTTAATTAATGTTATTAGAGTTTTTTCAAATGAAAAAACTTATATTATACTTTCATATAAAATTAGATTGCCTTCTATGATTGAAGATTTTTTAGGAAAATTAATTAAATATTTTGAAATTGAATATATTAATTATGAATTAGAAAATGAATTATATCCTAAACCTGAAAAATTAAAACTAATTAGGATTAAAAAAATTAAATAATAATCTTCAAATTATAAATTTTTTATTTTTCACATTTATTATTAACACATTTAAAAAACAATAAAAGTAAAAAAGGAAATTTAAATCTAAAAAATCTTTTTCTTCATCTTCTTTTTCAAATGAAAAAGAAGAAAATATAAGAACAGAAGAAAGAAAAATAAAGGAATAATGGTAAAAAAGCAAAAAAATGAAAAATAAAAAAATAAAATATAACAATAACTATTTTAGAAAAAGAATTTGATATTCAAATATTATTGTGTTATATTCAAAAAATAAAAAAATTTAATTTGTTAAATTAAATTATTTCAAATTTTAACTATTATTTTTATTTATTATTATAATAAATAACAAAATAAATATAAATTATAAGAAATAAATGATATGAAATTAAAAAATGAAATTGAAACTTTAAGAAAAGAAAAAGAAATTCAACAAATTCAAATTAAAGAAATTACAAAAAGAAATTCAACAATTAATAGGCTTCGGAATTGATGAATAAAATAAAACTACTAATTCATAAAATTATATTTAAATATTACTATAATAGTTATTTTAATTATTTCAATATTTACATCTATAATAAATATTTAATTTAATTATTAAAATTTGTATATTATTTAATTCCACTTTTGTTAGAATGGGGATTGGATGCAATCCCCTTAATATCACCAATCCCAATATAATCATATATATTATATTTTTTAATTTTAGAAAATATAAATATGGAAGCACCAACACCAAATGAAGAAATTATTAAAAAAGTTTATATACTAACATCAAATAAAAATAACATTTTTAAAATTGAATTATATAATTCTAATAATCTAATATTTATACATGCTTTTTATGAAGGTAATAATATAATAAAAGAAGAATATGAAAAAAAATTTAATATTGAAGAATTAAAATCATTAAAATTTTTATCTCTTTTTGACACAATTGAAGAAATATTTGAAGAAATTATAAATATTTTTAATAAAAAATTAAAAGACATAAAATTATTAGAAGAAACAAATCAATTAATCATTAGTCTTCCATTAGAAACTGTTAACATAAAAGAAATATTATTAATATTGAATTTAAAAATTAAAAATAATGAAGAGAAGTTTAATGAATTATATAATATAATTAATATACTTCAAAACGAAAATAATAATTTAAAGTTACAACAACAAAAATTTGAAAACGAAATAAAAGAATTAAAAATATGTCCTCATCCGATTGGAGCTGTGTATACTCAATATCCTAATTGTAAAGAACCAAAAGAATTATGGCATAATACAATTTGGGAATTATTAAATTTTAATGGAGCTTTTTTTAGGGCAACTGGTGGAAATTCTTTAGAATTTGGAAATCTACAAAAAGAAGGATTACCAAATATAGAAGGAAATAAATTATTAGGTTGGACTGATTATTCAGGAGGAGGAATCATTATGCAAGAATCCACAAATAATAAGAAAAGTGCTTTATATTCATATAAAGATAGTAATTATTATTCTTTTTATTATACAAGTAATCTGTATTCTAAAGATGCTACATATCATCATAATATACTTGGATTTAATGCTAATAGA
>JAEEGL012477589.1_pt1 | contig 16783 bp, 13 predicted proteins | sample 9134231 | NCBI WGS metagenome assembly JAEEGL01 (sample SAMN16246548, study PRJNA631951) | gut metagenome | biome: gut microbiome; feature: rumen; material: fiber-attached | host: Bos | place: Iran: Karaj | collected 2018-10
CCGCCAGAACAGCGACTTTTTCTCTCCGTAAACGTGGATGCGCAGCGGGTTCGCCTCGCCCGTCGAGACCTTCGAGGCGAGCAACAGCCCGTGCGCCCCCTTCTCCAGGCGCAGAAACGCCGCGCCGTCGTCGTCAAGCGCGCCGCCGGTGAAGCGCGACATGTCCGAAAGCAGCTTGCGTATCTTCAGCCCCGTCACGTACTCCAGAAGATTTGCGGCATGTACGCCGATATCCCCCATGCAGCATGAGATTCCCTGCCGGCTCGGATCGCGTTGCCACTGCTGCCTTGGCGTTAGCGGCTTCGTCCAGTCGATGCGCCTGAACGACCCCTGCGGGTACACCACCACCGCCTTCGCGACGCGCCCAAGCTCTCCGCGTGCGACGAGGTCGCGTGCGAGCTTGACGAGCGGGTAGCCTACGTAGGGGTGCATGATCCCGAACACGCGCTTCGCCCTGCGCGCGCACGCGCACAGTTCCTCCGCCTCCGCAGCAGTGCGCGTTAGCGGCTTCTCGCACATCACGTGGAATCCCGCATCGAGACACGCCTTGGCGACCTCGAAATGCAAGTCGGGCGGAGTGCAGATGCTCACGAAATCCACGCGCTCGCCCTCGGGCCGCGCGCGTTCGCCGTCAAGCATATCCCGCCACGACGCATACGAGCGTTCCGGCGCCAGCCCCAGCCGTGCACCGTCCTCGCGGCTCCGCTCCGGCCGCGAACTAAACGCGCCCGCCACCAGTTCGACGCCGCCAACCAACTGGACGGCGGCGCGGTGCACCTTCCCGATGAACGCGCCCGTTCCGCCTCCTACCATTGCCATCTTCAGTGTGTCCATGCGCACAGTATAGCATATCCACGCCCGCGTTTGGATTCAAATTGACGCGGCGGAACGATTTTAATATACTACTGCGCACATTATGAAAGATATTTCAAACGAAGAAAAATCGTCTGCGGCAACTCTCTCGGACATGGAGATATTCGTGTTCCCGGAGTTGATGTACTCCCTGGTGCTGGCGAACATACTCTCGCCCCGGCTCTGGGAATGGCGTAACCTCGCCTGGTTCGACGGAATCCGCGAGATGCGCCCTAAGAAGCGTCTCCAGCGCCTCCGCCAGCACATAATGGACAACTACACCTTCAACCTCGACCTCGAGACATGGGGCCTCACCAACCAGGCCCGCGAACTCGAGCGCTTCGCCCCCTTCCTCGACCCGGACGAGATCGCGGCGTCGAACGCCCTCTTCGGATACCACGGCGACGCCTACTACTACGACATAGACATCCGCCGCCACTTCGGACTCGACAAGTACTCCTCCGACGTCATCCCGTACTGGAAGACGGAGACCGTCGAGGCGATGGACGCCTTCCGCCGCAAGGAAGGGCACGCCGTCGGCGCGGGGGAGTGCGTCTCGCTCGCCGGACTCTACGCCGCAGCCGCGTTCGTCGTCTGCGGCATCCCCCTCGAGTCGATCTACCTCATGGCGACGCCCCTCCACTCGCAGAACTTCATCGACGTCGACACCGGCATACTCACCAACAACCGCCGCCTCGTCACGCGCGCGATGTGGTCCAACGGAACGGTCATCTCCCAGCAGGCCCGCCGCGCGCTCGAACACGAGCGCGTCACCATCGTCTCCCACGCCACGGGGTACATACACCTGCTCTATCCGGACGCGACCATCGCGCCTGCCGCATACTCGCATTTCGCCGACAGGCTCAGCTCCTTCCTCTCGCCGCCCGACGACGCTGCCGACAAGCGGCTCGTCGTCCCGCGGCTCCCGGACCCGTCGCGCGTCGCCTTCAGAAACGACGACGAGCCGCTCGGCCTCACGCCCGACATGGACTACGCCGCCGTCTCCGCGCGGCTGCGCGCCCTCCGCGGCACCAACCGCGCCGCCGCCCTCGCGCCGTATGCCGGACACGAACTCGGCGAGACGGAACCCGCGCCGTTCGTGAAGGCCGCCATCGAGCGATCCCCCGTCTCAAAGGCCGCGCTCGGCACAGCGGACTCGCAGTCCGCCATCGCGCGCATCGCGTCTCTCGCCGACGAGTCGATATACGACGGAACCTCCCGGCTCGCACAGCCGGACGAGGTGTGGAACTTCGGCACGGGGGACGGACTGGAGAAGTGCCTGCTCGCCGCCAACGTGCTCGGCGGAACGGAGATCAGGGTCGGCGGCGGATGTGCCGCGCTAATGGACGGCGAACGCGCCGTGTGCACCTTCCCGACCGCCAAGCGTCCGCTCGTCAGTCGCCTTCCGTGCGCGTAGCCGCCTCCGTGGCTATCGGCGTGCGGACGTCACCGTCCTTCGACGGCCAGACGAGCGTCACAAACACGGCGTCGGGCGTGATTTCCTCGCCCTGGAACGCCTCAAGCTCGTAGCTGATCCATACCTTGCGGTCCGAGGCCTGAGCAGACAGTTTGCCGTACCCCTCGACGACATCGCCGTCGAACATCACGGTGATCTTCGCCCCGTCCGCGGCATCCGCCTCGATGTTGAGTATCTTGTCGACGCAAAGTCCGCTGCGCGTGTCGTCAACAAGCCTGCACGTCACCTTCGGCGGCGCGGAGAGCGGCTTTACAGCCGCAGCGTACGACACCGAGCCGTCCTTCGCGCGCGCAGGCGCAGCGCCTTCCGCGGCAGATGCGCCGCGGGAAAGGAACACTACGTCCATCGGCGCGGAGATCGGCGAGGCGAACCTGCTGCGGTCGAGGGTGAACTTCTTGATGCCCTTCGGGATCTTCGGACCCTTCACGTCGAGGAACTTCGCGGGGCCGAAGACCCCGGGCGTCGCGTCGCTTCCGCGCCAAGTCGCGAACGGACGCGTCAGGTCGATGTCCACTTCCGCGATCTCGCCGTGCGCCTCCGCCGGCTCGCGCGCGTCGATCAGCTCTATGCCGGAGTCCTCCTCGTGCGCAACGTCGATCGCGAGGAAGCTGTCGCGCCAGTCGCGGACGAGGCGGCGTCCGGAATCCATCATGAGTACATACCACGCGCCGAGGCAGAGCGCAAACGACGCCGCGATCTTCAGCGCGGGCGCGAGCCACGCGAAGCGCGGCGCATCCGCCGCGGAAGGCGCGGCGAACGGAACGAGCGTGCCCTCGCCGATAAGGAACTCGCGCTCGTACTTCGCCTGCACGCCCTCGCCGGACGAAATCCACCCCGGCTTCGCCGCGGCGATTGCGCCGCGCACCTCTTCGAGCTCCGCGGCGGATATCCCGTCGACGCGCCAGCTGCGCGACGCGAAGCGGCGCGAGACTACAGTCGCGTTCCAGAGCTGCAGAACCCTCTCGCCGACCATGATCTCGCGGTTCGAGGCGGGGGCGCAGAACGGAGAGACCGGAACGATGCGCCAGCCGGAGAGGCGGCGGTCTTCTACGACGAGAGCGACGAGCGGACGGTTCGTGTCCGCGAATACGCGCACCTCGCCTGCCTTCACCTCCTCGTCGAAGGCGGAATCGGTCCGCGGCTCGAGTCCGACGAGCGGCGGACGCGCCGCGCCGCGCCGGTAGAGCTGCCACTGCGAGAGAAATGCCGCGTTCATTCGTCCACCCCCAGTTCCACGCGGAGATTCCGCGGCAGATGCGCCGCGGCGGACGCGACGAGCAGCCGCGCGAAGAGCGCCGTCTCCCCGGACTCGACCGACTTAAGCGTCCTCTCGAGAGCCTTCATCACCTTGTCCCTCCATGCGTAGGCCTTGGACTTCCCAGCGCCGAGAGCGGAGAGGATGCAGGGCTCGGTGAGCGAAATGTCGTGCGAAGTCGCGTAGAGGAGAAGCGAAGCCGCCTCGACTCCGACGCGCGCGCGGCGCGAAGCCTCCGCGAGCACGCGCGAGGCCTCCGCGCGGAGAGGCTCCTCGTCGATGAGCTCGAGGGAGTCCGATTCGCCGGCGAGCTCGACGGACGCGAGGTTCTCGTCGCCGGCGTTCTCCCAGACGACGCGGCGACGGCCTTCGCCGTCCGAGACCGTGCGGGGCTTCCACCCCTTGAGGACCGCGATCCAGTCGAGCACGATGTCGCGCACCCTTCCCGAGCCGGAGCCGAAGAGAGTTCCGCAGACGAAGTCGACCATGTCGATCCCCTCGTCCTTGATGCGGTGCAGGAAATACGATTTAAGGGGCTTCTTCGCGTCGCGAGAGCCCCTGAGCTTGAAATACGAATCGAAGAACGCGACTGGATCGTCGCCATGCGTGTCCTCGCGCGACAGGCCTGCGCGGGAGAGCTGGGAGTACATGGCCGAGGAGACCTGTTCCGCAAGGCGAACGGCGAACTCGGGACGGCACCCTGCGACCGAGCAGATGTCAAACCACTCGTTCCAGGCGTCGTCTCCGGCATACCGGTCGTTCCATGCGAATTCATCTCCCATCGCTCCCTATTATACCACGAACCTGCCTTCAGGTGTGGAAAAAATGATCCGGCGCGGATTAGATGCCGATGTCCACTCCGACGTCGTTTGCGTCCTTCGCGGCCTCAATGATGTCCACCTCGACCTCTGTCGCCTTGAGGGACGTAGTCGGGAGGTAGCGGTAGTACACCATCAGCTGGAGCGCGGCGAGGCATGTGCCCATCGTCTTGTCTGCGACATGTCCGTCCTTGTTCTGCCAGTAGCCCATCTCGCGGAGCTTGCCGTCGGCATCCTCGATCTTCTCGTCGAGCGTGATGATGGAAGGCGGATAGAGCTTCTTCATCTCGAGGTTCCACTTCTTCCACAGCTCGGTGTCGACGCGGTTTGCGGACCTGCCCATGCCGGCCTGGTACTTGCACTGCGCCGCATAGTAGCAGTAGTACTGCGGGCTGTTGTTCGTGCCGGGGATCTTGTCGAAGGACGGAAGCCAGTCGCGCATCACGTTGAGCGCGTTGCGGACCTCCGGCTGGCTGCCGTAGCCCAGAAGCTGCATGGCGAGGCATCCTACGCCTGCAAGCCCGCCGCCTCCCTGGCTGTCGGCCGTGTACTTGAAGCCGACCTTTTCGCTGTATGCGCGCGTCTTCAGGCAGCTGATCGCCTTCTTGATGCATTCGTCGAGCCCGTCGGGGTGCAGGCCGGCCATCTTGCCCGCCTTGACCGCCTGGATGCACCATCCGCCGAGCGACGTGTCGTCGCGGTTGGAGCTCTTGTTGAACTTGTAGTCCCAGCCTCCCGTCGAGGACTGGTTCTCGATGATCCTTGCGAGGCACTTCTCGGCGGCGAGCTTTATGTTGGGGTTGTGCGTCATGCCGTACGCCTCGGACAGCGCGTAGGTCGCGATGGGGAACGCATACTCGTTTCCGTCCGTGCCCTTGAATCCGGTTGCCTTGCCGCTGCCGTCGTATATGACGCTGCCCATCAGGTACTCTATGGCGTGCTCCACGGTGTAGCCGAACTCCCTGGACCTCGACGGCGTCTCGCCGTGCGCGAGGTACGTGAGGAGCGCGAATCCCGTCATGGCGGGCCTGGAGGGACCGTTCCACGAGCCGTCCGAGTTCTGCGTGTGCTTGAGCCAGCGAAGCGCCTTGAGGACCGCCGCTTCGGTCTGGGGCGTGCCGTACACGGTGTCCTTGCCGCTGGTGTAGTCCCCGGGCCTGCCCGTGTTCGGCGAAGCGAACATCCCCTTGAACTTCACCGGCGAGGGGACGTTCTGCACCGACTCCAGGGTGCTCACCTTCGGGGAGGCGGTATCCTTGGTGACGGCGTCCTTTGCGATCTCAGACGGCTTGCCCACGTTGGGGACGTCCGTTATGACCAGCGGGTCTGGCTCCGGCTCCTGGGGCTCGACCGGCTCTGGCGGCTGTTCGACCTCAACGAGGTCGTCCTTCTCGATCTCCGCTGCCGCGATTTCAATCGGCTTCATTTGCTGCTTGTTCCCGCTCACCGCAGACACGACTATCAGGACTATCACGGTGATCGCTGGCAGCAGGATTGCCGTAAGCGGCGCGGAAAGCCGCTCTAGCTCGATGAGGGCGTCCTTGTATTCACGACTCGCGCGCGGACAGGAAAGGCCCTTCATCATACGGCCGATTCGCCTTAAGAGGCCGGCTTCGTCGTACTTCTCGGCGGAGACAATCACGCCATCAATTTCGTTAAGTGCCATAATCCACCTCCTTTTTTAAGCGGTGACATTGCATCAACGCAATGATAGTTTACCACAAAAGGAAGTCTTTGTGGGAAAAAAATTTTGGCTAGTGCCTGGCGCCTAGTGCTTAGTGCCTGGTGCCTAGTGCTTGGTGACTAGTGCTCAAACCAGCTTGCCGGCCTCAAGCCTGAGGACGCGGGAGCACGCTGCGGCGGCCTCAGCGGAGTGCGTCACCATCACGAGCGCGAGGTTTGTGCCGCTGGACAGCTCGACGAGGAGCCGCATTATGTCAGCGCCGGTGAGCGAGTCCAGGTTGCCCGTAGGCTCGTCGGCGAGGATCAGCTCAGGGCCGCATACAAGGGCGCGCGCAAGCGCCACGCGCTGCTGCTCGCCGCCGGAAAGCTCGGCGGGCAGGTGGTGCGCGCGGCCTGCGAGCCCGACCTTCTCAAGCAGCTCAAGCGCGCGCTTCTTCGCGGCGGAAAGGCCGACTGGGGCGCGGAACGACCTGGCCGGGAGGGTGACGTTCTCAAGGACGTCCAGCTCGGGCATCAAATTGTAGCTCTGGAACACAAAGCCGATCTTGGACGCGCGGACAGCTCCGGTGATCCTGCGTCCGTCGAGCGTGACCGACCCCTTGTCCGGCTTGTCGAGCCCGCCGAGCAGGTTGAGCAGCGTCGACTTGCCGGCGCCGCTCCGCCCGACGATCGCGACTCGCTCTCCAGGCGACACGTCAAATGAGATTCCCTTCAGCACGTCGATCGGCGGCTGCCCGGGGATCCTGTATGATTTGACGAGCGACTTTACGGAAAGCAGCATTGTTCGCGGCTCCTACTTGCCAAGGGCTTCTATCGGTTTCTTCGACACGGCGACGGTTGCCGGGATGAGAGACGCCAGCGCGCCGAAGAGCACCACGGCGCAGACGGTCCAGATGATGTCGGCCGGCACCACGCGGTACGGGATGGCGTCAAGGCCGTAGATCGCCTTGGGGAAGACCTCCAGCCCGAAGCGCGCCAGCAGCTCCACAAGGTTCTGGAGGTTGGCGAGCACCGCAAACGCGACTCCCAGTCCTAGCGCTATGCCCGCCAGGCACTGCACAAAACCGTGTACGACAAACGCCCCCATTATCTCGAGAGGCGAAAACCCGAGTGCCTTGAGAAGGCCGATCTCGGACGTCTTCTGGACGGTGAGCACGAGAAGCGTGTTCATAACGCAGAACATGGCCACCACGGTGATGAACATCAGCAGCAGCGCCATCATGTTCTTCTCGACGGCCAATGCGTTGAAGATGGCGCGGTCCGCCTCCTGCCAGGTGAGCACCCTGCGGTTCGGGGCGATTGCGCGCACCGCGTCTGTTATGCCGCCGAACACGGCGTGGTCGGCAGGCGCTTCGGTCTTGATGTGGATTGCGTAGACGCCGCTGTCGAGCGCCATGAGCTCGCGGACGTTGTAGAGCGACGCCACGGCGTATCCGGCGTCGTAGTCGCGCTGCCCGGTGCAGAAGATGCCTGTGACCGTCCACTTGACAGGAAGCACCACCTCGTCGCGCGAGACGAGGGTCTTGGGCGAATAAACCGTGACCTTCGCGCCCACATACGCTCCAATGGACTCGGCGAGGTCTATGCCGAGCACGATCGAGTCGCCGTCGAGGTCATAGCGCCCCATGTAGGGCTCGCCGAGGTTGAACGCCTTCTTCAGGCGCTCCGCCTCGACTCCGAGGAGCATCGGCGCGGAAACACGCCCTTCGCAGGCGAGAAGCACTCGCGTGTCTATCTCGGGCGACACGCAGGTTACGCCTGGGACCTGCTCGAACGCGGGCACAAGCCTCTCGTCGTCTGAAATCACGACGCCAGAGCGCGCGAGCACGGTGAGGTGCGGCGTGAAGTCGAGAATCTTCTCCTGCCAGAGGTCGCCGAAGCCCGTCATGACCGCGCGGACGATCACGACGATAGCCACACCAAGCATAACGCCGGTCACCGACACACAGGTGATGACCGACGTTAGCGACCGCTTAGGTTTTAAGTACTTAGCGGCAAGAAAGACGGGAAACGTCACTTAGATGTCCACCTGGACACCAACCTCGTTTCCGGCGTCCTTGGCGGCCTCGTTGATGTCGACTTCGACATCGGTCGCCTTAAGGGACGTCGTCGGGAGGTAGCGGTAGTAGACCATCAGCTGAAGGGCCGCAAGGCAGGTGCCCATCGTCGCCGGCTTTGACGAATGCTGGTCCTTGTTCTGCCAGTAGCCCATTTCGCACAGCTTGCCGTTCGCGTCCTCGATCTTCTCATCGAGCGTGATGATGGAAGGCGGGTAGAGCTTCTTCATCTCGAGGTTCCACTTCTTCCAGAGCTCGGCGTCGCTCTTGGTCGCGGACTTGGCCATTCCGGCCTGGTACTTGCACTGAGAGGCGTAGTAGCAGTAGTACTGCGGGCTGCCGCTGGTTCCGGCGATCTTCTCGAAGGACGGGAGCCAGTCGCGCATCACGTTGAGCGCGTTGCGCACCTCGGGCTCCTTGCCGTAGCCGAGGAGCTGCATGGCGAGGCACCCGACGCCGGCAAGTCCGCCGCCGCCCTGGCTGTCAGCCGTGTACTTGAAACCGACCTTTTCGTTGTAGGAGCGCGTCTTGAGGCAGCTGATCGCCTTCTTGATGCACTCGTCGAGCCCGTCGGGATGGAGGCCGGCCATCTTGCCTGCCTTGAGCGCCTGGATGCACCAGCCGCCGAGCGAGGTGTCGTCGCGGTTGGAGGACTTGTTGAGCTTGTAGTCCCATCCGCCAGTCGAGGACTGGTTGTCGACGATGCGCTTGAGGCACGCCTCGGCCGCGTACTTGATGTCGGGGTTGTGGGTCATGCCGTACGCCTCAGAGAGGGCGTAGGTCGCGATCGGGAACGCGTACTGGTTGCCGTCCTGTCCCTTGAATCCAGTGGCCCTGCGGTCCTGGTCGTACGTGATGCTGTTCAGGAGGAACTCGATTGCGCTCTGGACCGTGCGGCCGAACTCCTTCGACTGCGCAGGCGTCTCGCCGTGGGCGAGGTAGGTGAGCACCGCGAAGCCGGTCATGGCGGGGCGGCAGCCATCCCAGCCGCCGTCGGTCTTCTGCGTGTGCTTGAGCCAGCGGAGGGCCTTGAGCACGGCGGCCTCGGTGAACATGTCGCCGTACTGGGCGCCGCCGCGGGTGTACGCGCCGCGCTTGCCGGTGGACCTGGTCGAACCGAACACGCTCTTCATCGTGACGGGCGACTTGATCATCTGCATCGCGTCGATGTTGTTCACCTTCGGGGTGACGGGCTCGTTGGAGACGATGGCGTTGGCCACTTCGGACGGATTGCCGACCGCAGGGACGTCAGTCATGATCGTGGGGTCGACCTCCATGTCCGGCGGCGGCTCCATCTCCGGCGGCGGCTCGATCTCCTCGAGCTTCTCCTCCTCGTTGTCGGCCGTGGCGATGTCGGCGCGGATCTCGGTGTGCTCCTTGCTGCTGACGGCCGACACGACGATCAGGACGATCACGGCGAGCGTAGGCAGAAGGATGGCGGTAAGCGGCGCGGAAAGGCGCTGCAGTTCGATGAGGGCCTCCTTGTACTGGCGGCTCGTGCGCTTGCAGGACAGGCCGTGCAGCATCTTGCCGATGCGCTTGAGCAAGCCGTCCTCATTGTACTTCTCAGCGGAGACTATCACGCTGTCTGCGTCGTTGAGTGACATTTTGGTGTTCCTTTTTTTGTTGTTACATGCTGAATATTGACAGATTTTCCATGCGGTACTCATGGCACATGTCGAGGGCCTCCACGAGGAACATGTGCGGCGAGTCCATTGTGCAGCTAATGAGCACGGATGCATTCCTCGACGTAGCCGAGAGCGACTTCAGGTTCGCGCGCAGATCCTTCTTGCTCATTCCGCGCCCGTTGAGGATGAACCCGCCGGGGCCGATGTCTATCTTGATCTGGTCGGTGGGCTTGTCGTTCGAGGGCTGGGAGTTCGGGGCCGGGCGGTTCGCGTTGAGGCGGGAGAAGATGTCGTCCTGCTTCAAGGTGACCACGAAGAAGATCATCAGCTCGAACACGACGTCGATCATCGGCGTCATGTCCAGCTTTGGCTGTTCCTGTTCCTTTCGGTTTGACTTCATTGCAGCGCCTCCTCGGTTAGTCGGTCTTCTTCTGACCAGACTTGCGTTCCTGAATGGCCACAAACGATATCTTCCACACGCCTCCGGCAGTGCATGCGTTCATGACCTCCGCGACCGCGGCGTGCTTGCAGCGCCAGTCAGCGCGGATCAGGACGGGGAAGTCTGTTCCGTACTTGCTCACGCGGGCCTTTATCTTCTGCGTTATCTCGGGGCCGTGCATAGTGACGTTGGCCATCGAGATGCGCCCATTCTTCGCGATGTCTATAGTGATGTGCGACGGCGGCAGCTCCTCTGGAGTGAGGATGATGCCGTGCTTCCCGTCCTCGAGTCGCACGGACTCGTCCTTGTCCGTCGCCATCTTCAGAGTCACCACGAAGAAGATGATGAGCTCGAACACGACGTCGATCATCGGCGTCATGTCGAGTTCAGGATTCTCGTGTGTTTTGGTTGCCATCTCTGGACCTCGGGTTCCTCAGTCCGCAATCAGGCCTGCTCCTCGTCGCCGACAACCTCGACGTTGCGGAGGCCCTTGATGAGCTCCATCGTCTGCGCCGTCATGCGGAGAATGAGGCGGTTGGCGCTGTTGCGGAGCGAATAGAAGAAGGTGATGGACGGGATGGCGACGCAGAGTCCGCCGGCGGTCGTCCAGAGAGCCTGGCCGATCGAGAGGGCGAGCGAGCCGACGTCAGGGGCGCCAGTTGCCAGCGAGCTGAAGCACATGATCATGCCCTGCACCGTTCCGAGAAGGCCAAGCATCGGGCCGAGGTTCGAGCACACCGAAATCCAGGTGAGGCGCTGCATGATACGCTCGGTCTCGAGGTCGGTCGCGGCGGTGACCGCCTCCTGGATGATGTCGTATCCCTCCTCGACGTGCGAGAAGCCCGCCTCGAGGATGTTGGCCATCGGGCCGGGCTCCGACTTGCAGGATTCGAGCGCCTTCATCACGTCGCCCTCGGCCATGGCGGCCTCGACGTTCGCGATGAGCGAGGCAGGCATGATCTTCTCGGGCTTGATGAGCACGAAGCAGTCGACGATGAAGTAGATTGCGATTGCGCCGTCAAGGAAGAGCGACGTCCACAGGATGACGCCAAGGGCTCCGGAGCCGAAGATGACGCCGATGAACCCGGCGTTCTTCTTGGTGGTCTGGACGGGCGCGCCGCCGCCTTCGGTGGCTACAAGGTCACCGCCTGCAGCGGCGTCCTGCGCAAGGGCGGGGATGGACGCAAGGGGAGCGACCACAAGGCTGGAGAGAAGTGCGGTGGCAAGCAGTAGTTTACGGAGCTTCATGATTTTTACCTTTGTTTGTTTGTTTGAGATTGGATGGTTGTTCAAATGGATTTATGGTTACTTGGCTGCCCAGGGGCTCCCCGCGTACTGCGACTTGAGCTCGCTGCGGAGGTCGGAGGCCCTGGAGGTCTGCCCGGCCTTCTCGAAGCACTGCGCGGCCTTGTAGAGGGCCTCGGGGCGGATGCGGGACGCGACTTCGGGATCCTTGTAGAGGAGAACTACGCGCAGATACCCGTCGACGAGCGCCTTCTTGGCGCCGGCCGGGGTGTCGTCCTTGGCGAGGATCGCGTCACCGCGGGCTATTAGCGCGCAGCCCGAGGAGTAGCGGTCGCCGCTCGAGGCGGCCTTGGCGAGCATCTGCTCGAGCGTGGAGGTCTGGTTGTTCTTTATGAGGGCCTGCCAGTACGTCGGGGCGAGGTCGCCGCTGTACCCCGCGGTCTTGTCCACGCTGATGATCTTCTTGCAGGTCTCGAGCGCCTTCGCGCCGTTGTTTGCGTCGAGGTAGGCCTTGGCCAGGTAGCTGCCGGCCTTCTGGTCCCACTGGAGGTGCGCATACTCGTCGACGATCTTCTCGAGGAAGGCTATCTGCCCCGCGCCCTTGCCGGACTCGACGGCCTTGATGGCCTGCTCGATGCCCTGCGGCGGCTTTATTTCGAGGTGGTCAACGTTCTTTGCCTCGACCTCCATGTCCATCGTGGAGCCGTTGGCCTGCTTCTGGGTGATGACGTAGGACTTGTTGCGCCCGCTCCACTTTATTACGCCGGACTTCTGCCCGCCGTCCTTCGTGTACAGGGTTCCCTGCGCCGCGGCCGCGGCCCTGAGATCGCTTGCGAGCGCCGCCACGCCGGCGAAGACGATTGCTGTTATGATTCTGCGCATGTTTCTTTTCTCCTTAGAAGTGTTACTGCTGGGCGGACGCAAGGTTCATCGCGTTCTGCACGTCGATCTTGTGCTTGCCGTTGGGGAACAGCTCGAGGTACTCGTTGCCCATGCGGTTGATCGTCTCGACCTGCTCCTTGCGCATGTCCTCCTCCTTGATGGTGGGGATGTGCGCCGCCATGAGCGGAAGCACGGACGAATAGGCGTGCTCGAGGTTGTCGAGCTGCCACTGCTCCATCTTGGACGCGGGATGCTCCTCGTCGACCGCGTTGCCCATGATGTAGCCGCGGTAGCTGGCGATGGCGCTGCTCCGCGTGGAGACGACCTGCTCCTCGAGCTTCATCGCCTCTTCGGCGTGCATGCGCCTGAGGAGGATGTCGCCGCCCAGAAGGTCAAGCTCCTTCAGCTTGCGCACGTCGCCCTTCACGCGCTGCTTGACCTTCGCAAGCGCGGAGAGCGCGTCCTTGAAGCAGGTCTCGCGGGCTGCGTCGTCGCGCTCCTTCTCGCCGGCCCTGGAGGCCGCGTCGATGAGCATCATGTTCGCGTCGAGCGCCATGGTCGTGCGGCCGAGCGCCTTGTCGTCCATGAAGTTCCTGAGCAGCTCCTGCGCCTCGACGAGGCGGTTCTGCGCCATGAGCGCCTTGGCCTTGCCGAGCTTGCTGCGGCCGACGACCGCAAGCATGTTCGTGCCGGCGCGCGCAATCGACTTGTCGAACGCCGCGATCGCCGTGTCGAGTCCGTCGCGCCCGCCGTCCTCGAGAAGAGCCTCGCCGGCCTGCATCAGCTGCGTGGCGGTGTACTTCGCGTCCGTGCCGACCATCTCGGCGTACTGCTTGACGGCCTCCTGGGTAAGGCCCATCTCCATGAGCGTCCTGGCCAGGCGCGGCTTGGAGTTCTTGGCCTCGTCGGACTCCGGGAAGTCCCTCTCGAGGCGCTGGAACACCTCCTGCTGCTTCACGACGTTGGTCGTGGCGATGTAGATCGTGCCGAGCTTCATCAGGACGACCGGCGCGTACTTGCCCTTAGGATAGGCGTTGAGGTAGTCGGTGTACTTCTGGGCCGCCACTTCGCGCGGGTCGCCGGAACCCTCGGCCGGCATGCGCTGGATGGAGTCGCCGATGAGGTACAGCGCGTCCTCGCGCATCTTGTGGAAGTTCTCCTTGTCGCGCTCCGAGACAGAGGGGTCCTTTGCCGCTGCCTCCGCGTCCTTGACGAGCTGGATGAACTCGCGCGCCGCCTGGACGAAGTTCCCTCGGGCCTTCTTGCGGAGCTCCGCGGCCGCGGCCTCGTCGCTGGCGGCAGTCGCCTCGCGCAGGAGCGAGACGCCTTCGCGGTGCTGCGCGTACGCGAGGCGCAGCTGCGCGTTGGCCTTCATGACCGGGCTCTTGCAGTGCGCGGTGTACTTGCGCAGCCACTCGAGCTCGAGGTTGCCGTCGCCCAGCTTGTGCGCGGACGTCGAGAGCTGGCCGAGGGCCTGGACGAAGTACGGCGAGTTGGTGTAGCTGTTGACGATCACCTCGTAGTAGCGCATCGCGGTCTTGTAGTCCTCCTTCTGGAAGGCCTGCGAGGCCAGCGACATCGCCATCTGCGCCGCCTGGTGGTGCGTGGGGTAGTTCTGGAAGTAGTTGTCGTAGAGCCGCTGCGAGCGGGCAAGAGCCCCGCGGTCGTGCTCGCGCGAGGCGAAGTAGAGCGTCTGGTCGCCGCCGACGCGCGAAAGCTCGGGCCCGAGGCCTCCGAAGCGCTCGGAGATGTAGCCCTCGGCCGCCTCGACCTTCAGGTTGAGGTATTCCTTGTTCTTGGGGTCCTTCTCGTCGCCGGCCATGTTGAGCCAGCAGGTGATCAGGTTTCCGATGGACCTGACCGACTCCACCGTCTCGGGCACCTGGGCGAGGACCTCCTCGTACTTGGGCGCCGCGGCTGGGAAGTCGTTGTTGCCGAACAGCTCGTGCGCGTCCTTGAACTTCATCTGGAGGATCTTCTTGCGCTGCTCGATCGTGATGGACGTCTTGATCTCCTTGTTGAAGCGCGTCTTCACCAGCTCGCGGATTGAGCGCTCAAGCGAGTCGGCGGAAGACGCCCAGGTGGACTCGGGATACTGGATCGCCACGTTGACGGCGTGGTTGTACGCGCCGCCGCCCACGCGCTTGCCGGAGCCCTTGTCCTTCTCGCCGAAGAGGAGGTTGAGGATGAGGGCGTTGTCCGGAGTGGGCTTCTTGAGCTCGGCCTGCACGCCGTTCCACATCATCTCCGCGAGGAGGTAGCGGCACTGCGGCATAGGCGACATCTTCAGGTACCCGTACTTGCCGTCAGGATCCTGCTCCTTGAGGGAGTCGTGGATCTCCTTCAGCTGCGGGATGTAGGTGTTCACCATGTCCTTTGCGCTGTCGAGCTTGCCGTGCAGGACCTCGACGTGCGCGCGCATGGCCACGGCGCGGCCGAAGATGAGGGGCTCGTCCTCCATCCAGAGGAGCTTCTTCAGGTACTTGGTGGCGCGGTCGGTGTATCCCTTGCGCTTGGCGCCGTCCGTCGCGTCGCCCGCCAGCTTGAGCAGCAGCTCGGAGTTGTCCAGCGCGACCTGCCCCCAGAGCAGGCGGTTCTCGTCGCCCGTAAGCTGCTTGAGCAGCCCGTCGTAGACCTGCGTGGCCTCGGCCGCGCGGTTCTCGCGCACCAGCATCTGCCCCCACTTGTACGCCGACTCGATGTAGAGGACGCGGATCGACTTGTCCGGCTTGGGGACCGACTTGAAGAAGTCGTCGTATATCTTCGAGCACGACTTCATGTCGCCCATGGCGTAGTACGCGTCGGCCAGCGAGAGGTTCATCGCCCAGTACTCGCCGGGCTTCGCCTTCTTGTCGACCTTGGCGAGCTCCGCCTTCACCTCGTCGAACTTGCCGAGGCGCAGCTTGCCGCGCATCTCGAGATTGACAAGGCGCGGACCTGCGTCCGCCCAGCGCTTGCGGGTGGCCTGGATGACCGGTTCTGCATAGTCAGGGTAGAAGTCGATGAGCGCCTGCACGTAGTTGAGCTCTTCCTCCATCAAGGGGTCTGTCTTCTCGACCGGCTCCTCGACTTCCTGCGCCTCTTTTGCCTCCTGCGCGAGGACGGAACAAGCCACCAAACCACAGCATGCAACCAGCGCACAACGCCGGAGTAAATCTAATCTTGATTTTATCATGGCCCAATTGTACCGCAAAACGGGGACGGGGGCAAGTACGTTTTTTTAGTGGACGGGATTATTTCTTTCGTCGAGAACGACGACCCGAGGCACGTGAACGGCGGCCTCCTCGGGCGTCATGGACGCCCAGACCATCACGATCAGCCTGTCTCCGACCCTGCCCTTCCAGGCCGCCGCGCCGTTCAGGCAGCACACCCCGCTGCCCCTGGGACCGCGTATCGCATACGTCTCGAACCGCTCGCCGTTCTCCACGTTCGCGACGAGCAGCTTCTCCCAGTTGAGTATGCCGGCGGCGTCCATCAGGTCCTCGTCCAGCGTGAGCGACCCCGCATAGTCGAGGCACGCCTCCGTCACGCGGATGCGGTGCAGCTTGGATTTAAGAACCGTTACAGTCATTTCCGCCTTGCTTTCTCGGGCTTCAGAGCTTCTCGCGGACCATGTCCGCCGTTACCGTCACCTTGCGGGACCCCTCCTTGCCCGGGGCCTCGTACATTATGTCGGTCATCACGCGCTCCATGGCCGCGCGCAGTCCGCGCGCGCCCGTCTTGCGGCGGATGGCCTCCTTCGCCAGCGCCCTCAGCGCGTCCTGCTCGAACTCGAGCTCGACCCCGTCCATAGCCAGCAGCTTCACGTACTGCTTCACGAGGCAGTTCTTCGGCTCGGTGAGCACCTGCACGAGCTGGTCCTCCGAAAGCTCGCCCATCGTCGTGATCACCGGGAGACGCCCGGTGAACTCGGGTATGAGGCCGAACTTCACCAGGTCCTCCGGACGGACGTCCAGGCCCTCCGCCGCGGGCCTCTCGGCCTGCGGCTCCTCGCCGGACGCCTTCGGGAGGAACCCCACCACGCTCTGCCCGCTGCGGCTCTTCACGATCTTCTCGAGGCCCACGAACGCGCCGCCCACTATGAACAGTATGCCCGACGTGTCGACCTCGATGTACTCCTGGTCCGGGTGCTTGCGCCCGCCCTTCGGCGGGAAGCGGCACGTGGTGCCCTCGAGTATCTTGAGGAGCGCCTGCTGCACGCCCTCGCCCGACACGTCGCGCGTGATCGAGACGTTGTCGGTCTTGGACGCGATCTTGTCGATCTCGTCGATGTAGATGATGCCGCGCTTCGCGAGCTCGACGTCGCCCCCCGCGTTCTGCCAGAGGTAGCGCACCACGTTCTCGACATCCTCACCGACATAGCCGGCCTCGGTGAGAGTCGTCGCGTCGCCGATCGCGAACGGCACCTTCAGGCACCTCGCGAGCGTCTTGGCGAAAAGCGTCTTGC
>JAEEGL012971966.1_pt1 | contig 16783 bp, 15 predicted proteins | sample 9134231 | NCBI WGS metagenome assembly JAEEGL01 (sample SAMN16246548, study PRJNA631951) | gut metagenome | biome: gut microbiome; feature: rumen; material: fiber-attached | host: Bos | place: Iran: Karaj | collected 2018-10
CTCATATTATCACTCCTAAAAAAAGCCGCATTCCGATTGCAGAAATGCGGCTGTAACAGATATACTTCTACCATAAAAATATATCATGTATCAAAACTCACTTTTCTGCTTCCACTTCAATAAATATTTCGGTGTCAGGGGAAATTTAACTATTAAACTGATTTTTGCCGCCCGAATAAAAGGCTTTCGGCTCTTACTCGGGGAGCTGTTTTATACGGATGCGTATACCGTTTTTGCGGACACGCCGTCTATGCGGCCTATGCGCCCCGCAAGGTCGTTTATCTCGTCCTGCGGTGCATCAATGGCAACGCTGATTATATTTACATTTTTGCTGCGGTAAGGTACGCCCATTCTGCCGATAATTTTATCCGCGTGCTCATGCAGCAGGTTGTTTATTCCCTCTGCGGCAGCGCCCTTCTCCACTATTATCGCAATAAGTGCGACCCTTGTTTCCATAGAAACTCGCCTCTTTTATTTTATATTGCGGTCTTTTTAAGTGTATCGTTGATATTATCAACAAGCGAGGAGATCTCCTCAATGGATTTCTGTATAAGACCCGAGCTTTCGTTTGTCGCATTAACATTGTCGTCAAGCGCACCGAAAGCGCTGATGGTCGTTTCAAGTATGCTTACAAGCTGCTTAACAGTGTCTTCATCCATAGTGTCGTTTGCATTACAGAACATAACGATATTTTTAAGCAGGTCGTTTACGACAGCAGCTCTTTCGCTTGTAGCCGTTGTGGAGTCGTCAATAGTATTCATATTAGCTGTGATATCTTTGACAGCCGCTCTCAGCTTATCGGAAAGGCTCAGACATTCGGCGGTTATCTCCGCAAGCTTTTCATGCTGTTCAGCCAACTGGCTGTGACGTGCGATAAGTACGGTCTTTGCGTGTACTATACAGTTATCGGGTGTATTAAGACCCCTGAAAATAGCGATAGCCATTTCACGGCAAGACCTGTAACCGCAGGCATGACAGTTAAAAGTTCTGTCGGCAACAGTATGCTTGCCCATTTTCTCGTAAATGGGGTCAAGCTGTCTTTCCGACGGCACGGGCGAAGGCTGTGCGGGACGGTATTTTCTCTTGAAGTCCTCTAAATTAAGCTCTTCGTCAAATTTTCTGAAAAGTCTGTCTTCGCCTTTGCCAAAAAGGCCCGTTTTACGGCGTTTCTTTGCGTCTTTTTCAATTTCGCGCATGGTAGCCATAACATCAAAAACAGTCTGGTTTGTACCCGATGCGGGGCCTACATTACAGCCAAACTCACACGAAAGCACATCAAATACCTCGGGGTGTTTGAAATCGGGCATTTCGGCATACATATCAAGTTCGGGATAAACCTTGTGCACACCCTCGGATGTGGTTATGTTGATATCGGGGTCATGCAGCCATATATTGTCGCGAAGTCCGCCCGGACGCGGGTAGATAGAACCCACCTGACCCTGCTGTTCGTCAAACTTGTACTCGTAATCATCTATAGCGTTATTGGGTATTCTGATATTTTTCTTTTCAAAATAGTCCATAAGCTTTTTAAAGGTAACATTGTAGTTTACAAGACCCGTTTCCATAAACTCCGTCTTTTTTGCGATACACGGCGAAAGAACAGCAATGGGATTGGTCTTTAAAAGATAGTTTTTGATGTATGTAACGGCGCACAGAATGGGGCTGTGTATAGGCGCAAGATTTTCCAGCAGATTAGGCTGGTATCTCTCCACATACTTAACGATAGCGGCACAGTGCTGGGTAATGATATTTCCCACCTGCTTATTTTCCATCGCCCTTAAATGCGCCCATGTACAGATATCTGCACCCAAGGATACATCATAGATTATACAGCCCTGCTGTCTGAACCAGTCCAGTATTCCTTTCCACTGTGTCGGGAAAACCGTTTTGATAGCGGGTGTAGCAAGGATAATGACCTTGTCTTTTTTCATACGCTCGATAGCCTCTTCGGTATCGTCAATAAAATCTCTTGCGCCGTGGTTGCAGGAACGCACACACTCGCCGCAGGTTATACATCTATCGGGGTTTACCGTGGTAACGAAACGTCCGTCGTCCAGCTGTTTTGTAATATTCGCTTCGGGCGCGGGACAGTTTCTTACACAGGCATTACAGCCGACACATTTATCGGCATTTACAACTATTATCTCCTTCATCTCTTAAATAACACTCCTTTATTTACAACAAAAATAATACACGGAGGGGTAAACTCCGTATTATTGCTTTTTAAGCGCATCGGCCTGTTTCTGCAATGCCGAAAGGTCTATGCCGCCCTTTGGCTTTTTGCTGCCGAGTGAATCCGCCTGTTTTTGGAGTGCCGAAAGATCTATGCCGCCCTTTGGCTTTTTATCGCCGTCAAGAGAATTTGCCATCTGCTGGAGCTTTTCAAGCCCGTTGTTCTTTTTCTTTTCGGGCTGCTGCTGAGGCTTATTGTTATTGCGCTGAGGCATTGGTGTAAGCTTGGGCTCGTTGGGAAGCTTGGGCGAGAATGACTTTGCCTGCTGGAACTTGGGCACACCGCCGCTTTTAAGTGTGTTTTCCGTACCTGTTATAAGTTCAACAGCCTTTGTAAGATCGCTCATGCCGTTTTGTGCAAAGTTGTCAAGTACGCCTTTGATACTTGCTATCTGTGCATTAAGACCCTCGATGTCTTCAAGCATAGCCGCCTTAAGATTATTGGATGCAACACTCATCTGCTCTGCATTGTTCTGTGCTTCCGCAGTTGTCAGAGCGGCATTTTTCTCTGCCTCGTAGATTATCTTTGCTGCTTCGTTGTTAGCCTCAATAACTATATCTTCCGCAAGTGCCATAGCATCTTCTTTTGCCTTGTCTGCTTCTGCCTTTGCAGCTGCTTTAAGGCTGTTGCCCGATTTCTGGGCTTCAACGAAGATAGCGCTCAAAGCCATAGCATCATCGCCCGACTGCATTGCATTTATCTTTGCATTTGCATCCGCAAGGCTTGTGCTGAGTTCGGTCGCAGTGTCCTGAAGTGTCTTTATCTCGGCATCCTTGCTCTTTACCTCATTCTGAAGGTCGCTTATCATAGCCTCATAAGTCTCGTTCTGTGCCTGAAGTTCGGACAGTCTGCCTCTTTCCTGTGCGATAGCCGCCTCGTAAGCCGCCTCTGTATCGGAGCCCGACTTATAAGCCGCAAGCTGCGCCTTTGTTTCATTAAGCTGATTTGTCAATTCGGAAATACGAAGATTGAGCGAAGCAAAACGCTTTAAAACGTCATCCTTGCTGTAACCCCCATACGTCACAGTCCTCATAAATCTTGTCTCTTCCATTTTTGTATTCCTCCTGAAAAGTGCAAAGCTGCAAAAAAAGGGCACATACTTTGCTTAATTATTATGCTTATATAATACACTATTATACCCTAAAAATCAACAATTTTAACTAAAAAATAATCTTTTTATTATTATATTCGACAATTTACACAAAAATCACCAAAAGTTCTGACAATCTTCTATCATTTTTTTCACTTCGGGGTTTTCGTACAGCCCCAGGTCAAAAAGTTTGTCCGCCTGACGATTGGTTATATTGCCCGACATGGAATACACAAACTGACCGTGGGTACGCTGTGTGCCGTCCCATGAATCTATCACTTTTATCCACCCTGCCCTGCCCAATGCGCGCTCGTAATACTTTGTTTCGGGGCAGAATTTTTTGGCAAGCGCAACAGCGGCCTTTGTGTGTCCGTAGTAGTCGCAGGAATATGTATCTCCGTCGGGAGATATCCAGCCCAGTTTAAAATCCTTGTGGTTTTTAAAGAACATTTTCTCAAGCGGCAGCGGGTATTCCTCGTCGCTTTCTATTATCTCGACAAACGCAAAATCATCCTTCGGGTCAAAATGATAGTAGCCGCCCTTGCCGTCCAGCACAACGGGCAGTCTGTCCTCCGTTATTATATCTTCAAATGACGAACCCTCAAGAGAAGCCATGGTGTCACAGTAGCGGTAAAAATAATAACCGTTTTCGCCTTTATATATAGCATATTTTTTCATATCATCACCGCCTAAATATAAGGAATGACCATGGGGATTATCCTGTCATTTTCTATTTTGACAATGCCGTAGCTCGGTTTTGAACCGCCGCGGGGTTCCGAAAGCGAACCCGGATTCATAACTATAACATCACCGCCAAGCTGTAAATGCGGTGCGTGCGTATGCCCGAACAGACACAGATCCGCCCCAAGTTCAAGTGCGCGTTTTGTCACAGCATCGGCATTGTACTTCACGTTGTAATAATGCCCGTGTGTGAAAAATACCTTTTTGCCCTCAAACTCCACCACGCTCTCATGCGGCGCCGTACTGCCGTAATCACAGTTGCCCGCCACAACATACACGGGAAGTCTGTAATTTCTTCTGATAAAATCCACATCCTCGGTATTGTCGCCAAGGTGTATAACGGCATCTATTCTTTTTGAAAATTCATGAACAAGCTCTATCGCCCTGTTAAGGCTTCGGTGCGTGTCACTTATGACCAATATCCTCATAGCGTTCACCATAACTTTCTTCTCTTGACTTCAATTCAATTTTATTATATAAAAAATCCCCTGTCAAGACAAAAAAGCGCACCAATAATAAGTACGCTTTTTTGTAAGGAAAGGTTGAGAATATATAAAAAGGATAGTTAGCTGAGTGAAGTCACTTTATTGCTTACAGTACCGCTTGCTATCTTTGTGCCGCCCGTTATCGTGCCGCCCGAAGCATAGCCGTTTTCATCGAGTGTGCCGCTGTATGCGCCGCCGGAATAAAGGGTGTAGGAATTGCCCGCGGTAATTAAGTCACTGCCGATGATAATTGCCTGTGCCGTGGTCTTTACGGTAAATGCCGCAGCAACATTTCCGCTTGCATCAGCAAGGGTGAGCTGTGTACCTGCGCCGTAGGTGCTGCCGCTTGATGAGCCGCCCTGCTGACCGGGTCTGCTGCCGCCCATGCCGCCGTGACCACCCGTACTGCTGCCGCCTATGCCGTAAGTCACTATATATCCGTCGCTTGCGGTCGGGCTTTCCGCCATACCGCTGCTGCCCACGGAGAATACCGTGCCGCCGTTATAATAGAAACCGTCGCCGCTCTTATCGCCCGTGTCGATAGCCGTATCACCGTTGCTTGTCGGCCCGTTTACCAGAAGCACACCGCCGTTCATATATATTTTGCCGTTGCTGTCCACGCCGTCGCCCTCGGAAACCGAGTTCTCGCAGTAAACGTAACCGCCGTTTATCTCGATATAGCCGTCCGCATTCTGATCAAAACCGCCGCTTGAAGAGCCGTCGTTTCCGCCTGCGGCGTTGATATTGTCGTCACTTGAATAAATAGTGCATTCACCGCCGTTTATGTATATTTTCTCGGCCTCGATACCCTCGTAGCTTTTGGTCACATTAAGGGTACAGCCGTCATTTATCGTCAGAGTATCATCGGCATGAACGCCGTCATCCCCCGCGGAAAGCGTGATATCTGCGTTTGTTATCGTTATCGTACCGTTTGTGTGCAGGCTGTCGTCCGTAGAATTTACGGTTATGTTTGCGCCGCCGTCAATAGTAAGGTCTGTGTCGGATTTTATGCCCTTAGCCGAAATATCAGCCGTTTCGTTGTTGGTATAGCCGCCGAAACCGCCCCATTGACTGCCCTGACTTGAAGAAGAAGCCGTTATGACACCCGTTGTCGTGATATTGATAACCGCCTCGCCGTTTATATTGATATGATCGGCTGCCTGTATGCCGTCACAATAGCTGTTTATCGTGATATTGCCGCCCGTAATGTCTGCATAGCCCTTTGTACAATGTATGCCGTCATAATTGAAATTTTCGGTATCGGCAGTACTGTCGGGCAAGGCATTAAGCTCTATCGTGCCGCTTTCAATGCTCACATAGTCCTTGGCTTTTATCGCATTATTAGGCGCATTTACAGTAAGGGTAAGATTTTTTATCTCTACCTCGTCCTTGCCGCTTATGCCGTTTGAATAATTTCCGTTTACTGTAAGAGCACCCTTGCCCTTAAAGCTTAAACCGTCATGTGAGAAAATACATCCGTTCGGCTCGTCCGTTTCGGTAATCGTTCCGTCCTCCGCCGTCTCCGTTTCAAAAACAGTCGGTGTTCCGTCCGAAAGCGTATTTATCGTGCCCTTTTTGGCGCTTATCTTTATATCGCCGTTTATGCCGTATACCGCAGGCCCCGAGGAATTTGAAACACTTATGCCGTTAAATTCAAGCTCGGCGTTGTTGACCGAATAACTGTCGGGAATATCCACAATTATTTGTCCGTCCGACAGACTGCCCGAAAAAGCATACGTCCCGGGGCTGATTATCGTAATTGTATTTGCCGTATTATCTATCTTAACATAAACGCTGTCCGTGCTCTTGCCGTCGGCTGTTATATTGTTGTCGGCAAGAACTATCTCGTGCGTGACCGCATCGGGTATCTGTGCAAGTCCCGCCGCCGATCTTAAAATAAGTGCCGCATCGTTCTTATCCACAGCCCCGTCATTGTTCACATCCGAATATGAAAGGTCGTTAAGTTCAATATTTCCCTCGCTGTAATTTGTAACAGCTATCGCATCAAGCAGATCGACATTACCGCTTTGGTCGGCATCTCCCCTTACCGCCGCAGCATAAACATTTGTGCTCATACACGCCATCAATGCCGCAATGACTGCCGCCTTTTTCTTCATAAAAAATAGCCTCCTTTATTCTCTTCTTTTAGGTCAATGATACACCGTCAAGATTAGAACTTGATTAGAGGCTATTAAAAATTCGATAAAAATTTTTAAGTGTTATTTACATAATATTGCTGCCATAGACCATTGCACAGCCGCAGGAACATTCCTGACCCTCAAAAACGGTCATGCCGTTGTCTGTGGTAAAACGCTGATCGGTAAGTGCCGTACCGCCGCATTTAGGGCATTTTGTCTGTTTGCCCGACACCTTTACGGCATTGCCCACAGCCTTAACTGTACAGCCCTGTGTATTGCCCGTACCGCCCGATACATTTTTAAGTTCATTTTCGGATAAAGTTCTACCTGACATCATCCTATTACCTCCTTATCCCATTATTTCGTTTAATTTGACCGTCTTTTCCGCCGCATACGCCGCTTGCCGCAATTGCAGTAAAAAAGCGTTTTTTCTTCATGACCGATACCCGCTTGCTGTGTTATCATCCACAGCAGTACTTCCTGTATTTATAACATTTTATCAGAAAAAACTTCAAATTTCAATACCTTTTTTATTACAATTTCCTTAATGTTTTTATTTTACTTTCGGCTCAATTCATGGTATGATTAAATCATATTTATTTAAGGAGAAAAAATATGATCAAAATACTTTTTATTTGCCACGGCAATATTTGACATACTTTAAGAAAACCGCATAAACAAGGGCGTTAAATACTCTCAACCCCAAAATTTACCATTGATTTACCATTTTTACACAGACCCAGACTCGTAATTACTCAAACATAAAAAAAAGGAAGGTTGTTTTGCCTTCCTTTTCTTATTATGTTATTTAATTTCTGCTTTTCTTTACTTGTGTGACTGTGATAGCTAAACAAGTTTTTAATGCTTTTCTATTTAGCATATAAGACTTGACCGCCTTTACTTTAGATTTTAATTTTTATTCCTATGAAACTTGAGGAGCCTATTTGAAAGGCTCCTCTGATAAACTGTGTTATTGTTCCATGATATAGTCTTATTTTGCCCATCGTTTATCACACTCCTTCATATAGTTTTCTATCTCTATTATGATACCTGGCATACCATAATCACATAAGTAATCTATAGTTTTAGCTATAAATTTATCTAATCTATACTTTTCATTTAATTTTGTGTATTCTGATGTAGATATATTATGCTTTTCAGTGTAATCTTCCCTTATTGCTTCTTGAAGTTCTTTTATATCCTCTAAGTCCTTTTTACTAAGCTCTAATCCGTATATATTATCCATAGTTTCTGCCTCCTTTTATTAGTGTTTTTCTGTTAAACTAAACTCCTGTAAATATATTATACCATAAGTAATGTATTTACAGCAATCTAATTTAGACAAATTTTAGTGAGTTTTGAGTTTGTTTGATATAAATAATATTTTGTATATTACAAATAATTATTAGCTATTTGGTTGAGTCTGTTATTATTGGGTTTATCAGAGGAGCTTTTTGAGGACTCCTCTGGTAAACTGATTTTGATTGAAAAAGTGCTATAACTAAAAAGGGAGTACCCTTTGGTACTCTTAATAGTTGTTATACTAATTATGCTCTTGGGAATTGAGCTATCCACATACCCCATTCAGCATCCCATTTCCAATAGCCATCTTTGGAAAATTCGCCTGCTTTGGTACCGCTGTAGGAAGGTTCTTGCATCTTTGCCCATTCATTGATGTCTTTTGTTTCGTCTTTGCCTGTTACTGGATTGTGATATGTTTCATCTCTTTCAACTATACCTTTAGACTCTACTCTCTTGTCTACTGGAACTACGGGCTTTGCTAGTCGTCTTGACTTGTTATTGATACGAGCTACTATAGCTGATGCTTCAGCACGAGTAAGTGTTTTCTTGGGAGCAATAGTGTAGTTGGAGTCAACACCTGCTAATAAACCCTCTGATACAAGTATCTTGACAGGCTTTGCTCTGTCCATTGTTATTGTATTGTAGTCTGATATAATATTCTGAATACCTATTGTTTCCTGTAAGTTTTCACCTTTTACATTTGTACAAGCCGCATACATAACTGCAGCTGCTTCTTCTCTGCTTACACCCTGTTCCCAGAAGATATTACCAGAGTTGTCTACACCAAGCATAGGCAATTCTGATATTCTCATTTCTCTAGCAGCTATAATGTAGCGTGTACCCCAAAAACTGTCTGCTGTTTTACTCTGTCCAGCATCCTTGAAAACTTTGTTAATACTTGCTATATGGTCTTCATAGTCGCCATCTGCTTTGAGTTTGGCTATCATAGCATCTATTTCTGCTTCTGATTTGACAGAGCAAACAACTGTTTTTAAGAACTCCATGCGAGTCATTGTCTTGTTAGCTTTGAATGTACCATCATCATAGCCTTTTAATACACCTGCATCTGACATTTCTTTTACTACGTCCACACTCCAATCGGGTATCTCGTCTTTGAACTGTGGCAAGGTCGCTGCCTCAACTGTGACTGGGGTACCAAATAAACCGTTGATAATATTGTTGCTCCAAGTCCAAGAACTGTCATAGTGTGTGTTTAAATCATCTATGGAATTGAATACCTCATCCGGTATGTTCTCATAAACACCACCACTCATACAACTGTTGTTAGTGACCTCTGCTACTGTGCCTGTGTACTTCTGTGGCTCAAAAGCAAATAGTGCATCACCACTTTGCTTGAATGTCTCCCATGCTGCTGATGCCCCACCTAATGACATTAACAATGTTAAACCTGTAGCTGCAATAAAATGTGATGGAATTTTTTTACATTTTTTGTTCATTATATTCATTCCTTTCGTTAGCGCCTTATTATTGTTTATTGTGTTACTATCTTTTGTTAGTACCGTATAGTTATTATATGAGCTGTTTCGAGCATAAAAAGCAGCCCATTTATTAAATTGTCAAGGTACATTGTATTTCATATATTATTAAACCATATATTGAGATTATTATCAAGAGTAAATATGCAAACGCTGCGCCAATGCTATGGACAAAAAACATAAATTATGATAATATATAAATACGATTTGGGGTCTTTTTTTTTATTACCATGATTTTTACCATTTTTGCAGATAAAAACAAAGGAGTTTTATAGATATGATAAGAATAATGTTCGTTTGCCACGGCAATATTTGCAGATCGACAATGGCTGAATTTGTTATGGCAGACATGGCAAAAAAAGCGGGATTTGAGGTTATGGTGGACTCGGCGGCAACAAGCCGCGAAGAGATAGGAAACGGGGTGCATCACGGCACCTTGCACAAATTAAGGGAAGTCGGCGTGCCCGTTTATCCGCACTATGCAAAGCAGCTGACCAAAGCGGACTACAAAAATTTTGACTACATAATCGGCATGGACAGCATGAATATGCGCAACATTGCCCGCATAGTCGGCGAGGACAGGGACAACAAGGTCTATATGCTTTTGGATTTTACAAAAAGAAAGGGTCAAAGCATAGCCGACCCTTGGTACACGGGAAATTTTGACGTGACCTACGATGATATAAAAGAGGGCTGCGAGGGATTACTCGGATATTTGCAGGCAAACAAAAAGGGCTGAAAAGGCCCTTTTTAAATTTCAAACTCTACCCTGCCGTCTTCAAGGTGATAGAGGGCGGATACAACTCTCAGACCATGTTCTTCTTCCTCTTTATGTATCTCGAAACTGCTTTCTATTATATCCACGCTGTGATGCACATTAAGGCAGCACGCCTTATATTCATCCTTTTCGTCGCCTATTGCCTTGCATATCTCGGCGGTTATAAATTTTACATAGCCTTCGGGATCATGGTTTATTGCGGCATCGACCGCTCCGCAATGGTTGTGTCCGAGCACCACTATCAGCTTTATGCCGAGGTGTTCCGCCGCATATTCTATAGAACCGAGCTGATGATCGTCCATTACATTGCCCGCAACGCGTATAACAAAAAGATCGCCTATGCCTGCGCTGAAAATACTTTCGGGGATAACGCGCGAGTCGGAGCAGGAAACTACTACCGCAAACGGCTGCTGACCGTTTTTAAGTGTTTCTTCACGCCTTGCGTGTGTAATATCAACAAGGCTTTTTTCCGCACTCATGTAGGCTTGATTTCCCGCTTTCAGCCTTTCAAGCGCCTCCTGTGCGCTTATGTCGTTTTTTATCATTTTTTCATCTCCAAATATATTCCTCTGCACAGCCGATAAGTATATCCTGCAATTCCTCATCCATATATTCAAAATCATCGGGGATATTAAGGCAGATAACGTGCTTATCCCACAATATATCGGCATATTTTTCCCTTATCCTGCGCAGATGCTTTTTTTCCATGCAAAATATAATGTCAGCCCAACCAAGCATACCCGCAGTCACTTTTATCCTTGCGTTCGTCTCCGTACCCGCAGAACGTACCTCACAGCCGTTACGGCCGTCAAGCAGTTTTTCTGCCGTAAGGCTTCGCCGCTTGTTTTGGCTGCAAATAAACAAAACTTTCATATTATAACCAATTAAAACCATAAAATCAAAAAGACCCGACACAGAAGCATCGGGTCCGTAAAAGTTGAAATAATTATCTCTGAACACGGCCTGAACCGTCGCAGTTTTCAACTTCTGCTCTTGTAACAAGGTTAAAGTCACCGGGGATGGTGTGCTTTAATGCAGAAGCAGCTACAGCGAAGTTAAGAGCGTCTTCCTTGCTCTTGCCGTCCATAAGACCGCAGATAAGACCGCCTGCAAAAGAGTCGCCGCCGCCAACACGGTCAACGATAGGCATAATGTCAAATCTGTTTGAACGATAGAAGTCTCTTGTAGCACCGTCCATGATGCAAGCAGACCAACCGTTGTGAGAAGCGGAGAAGGACTCTCTTAATGAAGAGATAACATACTTGAAGCCGAACTTGTCGCACATCTGATTGAAGATGTCCTTGTAGCCTGCCATTTCAAGCTCGCCGCTTGTTACGTCTGTGTTGCCGGGCTTGAAGCCAAGAACCTTCTCGGCATCTTCTTCGTTGCCGATGCAAACATCAACATACTGCATAAGGTTTGTCATAACTTTCTGAGCCTTTTCGCTTGACCATAATTTCTTACGGAAGTTAAGGTCGCAGGATACGGTAACGCCCTTAGCCTTAGCAGCTTTACAAGCAACCTCTGTAACCTCGGCAGCTAAATCGGAAACAGCAGGTGTGATACCTGTGAAGTGGAACCAATCAGCGCCCTCGAAGATAGCATCAAAGTCGAACTTGTCAGCAGTTGCGGTAGCAATAGAAGAATTAGCTCTATCATAAACTACGTTGGATGCTCTCATGGAAGCACCTGTCTCAAGGTAGTAAATACCAAGACGATCGCCTGTCTTTGCGATATGCTTTGTTTCAACGCCATACTTTCTTAAAGCAGCAATAGCGCATGCACCAATAGGATTATCAGGTACAGCTGTTACAAACTCTGCTTCGTGACCGTAGTTTGCAAGCGATACAGCAACGTTAGCCTCGCCGCCGCCATAGTTGATGTCAAATTCTGTTGCCTGGATAAATCTTTCATTGCCGGGTGTGGATAATCTTAACATGATCTCACCCATTGTTACAATCTTGCCCATTGGAAATTTCCTCCTTAAAATAAATTAGCAAACAGCCGTATTTTTAATACCGCCATAGCTTTATGAAATAATTATAGCATACCCGCCAAAATTTTTCAACACTATATTTCAAATTTTTGACACTTTTTTTACAGGAATGTTTCAGGGCGCATTATTTCGCCTTATTTTGCACTATTCAGCATCGTTATAACATCCAGCACGGTATATTCTCCGTCAAGGTCGTAATCAAGTTTTGCGGCGGTATCATAATCGCCTGATTTTACGGTCCTGCTGCCGTCGGCGTATTGAAGCATGGTCTTTGCATCCTTATCTGTCAGTTCCTTATCGCCGTCCATGTCGCCTATGTACTTATAATTTACACCTCTTTCCGTCACGACACTTTCGGTCTGTGAGCCCTTGTAACAGTAGACATATTCGTTATAGCCAAAATAGCCGAAAGCTTCATCACCAAAAGTCGTTACAGAATCGGGTATTACCAAAGCCCTCATACTTGAGCCGTAAAATGCCATATTCCCCAAACTTTCCACGCTGTCGGGTATTGTGACCGTTTTAAGTCTTGATGAAAAAAACGCACCGTAAGCTATGGTTTTTACGGTATTTGGTATCTCGACTTCTTCTATGGGGCAGTAAGCGAAAACGCCGCTGTTGAGCGCGGTAATGCCGTAAGGGATATTTACGGAAGTCAGCTTGCAGTTTCCGAACGCCCACGCGCCCAATGACTGAACGCTGTCGGGGATATCCGCTTCGACAAGTGCTTCACAATGATAAAATGCGCTTGTGCCGATAGAAGTAAGCGTATCGGGGAAAGTGACTTTTACAAGTGCTTTGTCATTTCTGAAAGTATCGCCGCCTATGCTTTTAACGCCCGTCGGGATAACTATGCTTTTAAGCACCGCACAATCCTCAAATGCACCGCCGCCTATAGAATTCAATGTTTTTGGCATATCCACGCTTTCAAGTGCCGCACAGCCCTCAAACGAGCAGAAGCCGATACTTGTGACGCTGTCGGGCAGCGAGACCGCTTTAAGCGCTGCACAGTTTCTGAAACAATACATCGGTATGCCTGTCATGCCGCTTGGGATATTTATCGCCAAAAGAGCGGAACAGCCGTCAAAAGCATAAGTACCGAAGCTTGTCACTGTATTCGGGATATTGATGCTTTCAAGGGCGGAACAGCCGCTGAATGCCTTTGTGCCTATCTGTGTCACATTTCCGTTTATCTTTACGGTTTTTAATGCGGTGCAGCCCTCAAAAGTCGATTCGCCTATACTTGTGACTTTTTCGGGTAAAGTAATGCTTTTAAGTGAAGTACAGCCCTTGAACGAAGATGCCCCCACAAGCCCCACGCTGTCGGCAAGGGTCACGCTTTCAAGCTTTGTACAGTCCGCAAAAGCGCTTGCCGATACCGAACCGACACCGTCTTTTATAACTAAATTCTTTACATCCGCATTATGCGCCGCCCACGGCAAGGTGCCGCTTGGCATAAATCCCTTGCCGCCTATTGTAATGGTGGCTGTGGACTCGTCATAAGTCCAGTCCTCCTCCACTGTTTTCTGCGACTCATAAGTCTTTGGGTCGAGCCAGTATAAGATAGGTGCGGTATTGTTCGTCACATACCAGTACACCCTGCCGTCTCCCGCAAGTATGGGCTTACACCCCGAAAGCGGAGTCTTTTTCTCGGTCTGTGAGATGATATTTGCGTTTTCGTCTATTTTTACGACCTTTGTTTTGTAGATACTGTCGGCAAGTTCCTCCCACATTACAAGAAATTCGCTCTCGCTTAGTTTAATAAGGTAGGGATTGCACACGCTCACGCCGTTTTCCTTTGTGTAACTCGTCAGCATTTTTACACTTGGAGCACTCATATCCTTCGGAGCGATGCCGATAAAAATATTTCTTTGGGTATCACTGCCAAATGTGGAAATATCCTGCACGACCGTATTGCCCGCAACAAGGGCATTATTTTTGCCAAGTTCAAAGCCGCCTACTGCAACACCCGTTGTATTGTCGCCTGTATCGCCGACTATGGCAAGCACGGTGCTTCTTTTCACATCGCTGTAGCTGAGTTTGCCCGCGCTGTATCTGCTCATAACGACCGAACGCGGATAGGCATCGCCGTGGTCTATCGCATAGATATAGCTTCCGTCGGTTTGGATAAACTGGTTAAAGCTGTGCGAAGCATAAGGCGAATACGGATTTGACGGGTTTTCAAAGCTGTCTATGTCGATTATGAACTGCATATTCGACTGGTGATGCTTGCCGTCCGAAGATTGGAACATCTCGTGGCAGGTATAAAGATAGAGTTTGCCGCCCGCCTCCGTCATACGCGCAGAGCCCGCATCAAACGGGATATAGGTGTTTGCACCGTAGATAGAGCACTCTTTTAAAAGTGACCAGTCCTTTGTGTATTTCTGCAATCTGACAACTTCCGCCGAGCTGTCGTCATTGCGGTTATACTCGCCGAAAACAAGATAATTGTATTTTTCGCCGCTGTAGAACCCGCCAAAAATAGAAAGCGGCGGCGTAATTTCTTTTATTGCGGACACAAAGTTTCCCTCATAGTCATATTTCTCCACCACTACTTTTTTGTCGGTATACTCCACTCTTTCAAGTGCGCCCGCATTTTCATACAGATTGGACGTGACTACAAATCCGTACCTTGTGTACTCATATTCCGTTTTATGTATATTTGCGCTTGAAACGCCCTCTGCCGCAAAAACAGGCAGGCACAGGCAGATACAAGCCGCTGCAAGAGCAAAAAATTTTCTCATTCAAATATCCTCTTTCGCAATATAATTCACGTTAATGTTATAAAAATTATAACACTTTTACGATAAGATATCAAGAGAGTAACTTTGCAAAATTTACTCTTCGGGATATATGTATTTTACACCGTTTTCGTACCAGTAAACATATTGTATCGCGGGTATGTTTTTATCCTTTACGGGCACTATTACATAGTATATGGACGGCATTTTTGTCAAAAGCTGTGCTTTTACAAGGTCAGGGAGAGTTATAACCGTATTATCCGACCATTGACCCGCCGTGTACATATCCGTAGCGTAGGTCTGTGCCGCAGAAAAAACTGTAGAAGCGCCGTTTTTGGCTTCGTCGTGGCTTATCGGGTCGGATGCTGCAAAAATCGCACCATGACCGCTACCGTTTGAAAACCACGAAACGCTGTTCACTTTAGGTCCGTACTCATTCATTGCCGTATTCACCGAATAATCAACTATCGGTTTCTTTGACAGCATACCTGCATTTACAAGGTCTTCATCGGTTATTACTCTATACTCTTCCCATTTTCCCTCATTGTAAAGGTCATAAGCATAAGTCTGCGCCGCCGCACTTATAACTCCCGAACCGAACTCCGCATCTTCCCATGTTACCATTCCGCTGTTATATGTCTTTTTATAGCCGTCCTCTACCCATGTCACACTTCTTATTGCGGGTGTCAGCGGGTCGCCGCTTGTGATTATGGTATAGTCGATATTCGGGCGGTACAGCAAAAGTTTCGCTTTCAAAAGGTCTTCAACCGTTATTTCCTCTTTGCCTGTCCACTTTCCCATTGTGTAAAGGTCTGTGACATACGTCTGCGCCGCTGAGTATACATCAGACGGCGAAACATAAGCAATACCGTATTCTGTATCCCACTCTTTATCATACTCGTCAACTTCGGGCGGATAAACGGTCTTGCCGAACGGGGAATTTTCGCTTTCTTTCTCTACTTTTATAACAGCAGGTGTAAGCGGGCTGTCAATGGTATATATCTTAAAGCCGTCATATCTTTGCTTATCGCCTGTCAGAAGCTGTGCGGCAAAAAGGTCGTCAGTGTCCATTTCAAGACTTGCCTGCCATTTGCCCATTGTATAAAGGTCGGTCGCATAAGTCTGTGCGGCGGAGAACAAGGTCGCACCCGCCTGCTGTTCCGAGATATAGGCGTTCATGCCCGCCTCGCCTTTTCTGTTGTACCAGTCGTTATAGGAAGACTCCTCCCACTTGAATTTTGTTTTGGGGTCAAGGACTTTCTGCATTATAAGTGTTGCATCTGTCGCCGTTAAAACGTCGTCTCCGTCCACATCCGCTATGTACATATATGAACGGGTCTTTTCTATCGGCATTTTCACGTTTTCGTCAAGTACCCGCTGCATGACGATAGCCGCATCCGTCGCTGTCAGATACCCGTCATCATCCACATCGCCTATTGACGGCACCGCCGCATTTACGCTCACCGCACATAATAATAAAACCGCAAGTGTAAGTATTTTTTTCTTCATAATATTTCCTCTTTTCTTAAATTTGTTTCCGTACACATTTTTTATAATTTTATCATATTTTTCTTTTTGTTACAATATCATTTTCTGAGTTCCTCCTTTTTGCACCGGGAAGTAAAATTGGAATTTGTCGGGCTTTTTGTGGTGGCTACCGCCCCCACGCCCCTGTCTCGCTTTTTAGAAAAGCGAGGGAAAACATATTCGCGAATATAATTTCATAAAATTCGAGCTTTAACACCGCGGCGTAACTGAAACCCGCTGCAAATGTACATTTGCA
>JAEEGL014739463.1_pt1 | contig 16783 bp, 17 predicted proteins | sample 9134231 | NCBI WGS metagenome assembly JAEEGL01 (sample SAMN16246548, study PRJNA631951) | gut metagenome | biome: gut microbiome; feature: rumen; material: fiber-attached | host: Bos | place: Iran: Karaj | collected 2018-10
GATCTTCACGCCCCGGGCCTCGGCTATGTCTAGCACGCGGTTCGTAAACCAGTCCTTGAGCATACGTACGTCCTTCCATCCGTTCTCCGCCATCAGCGCCCGGCAGGAAGGGGATCCCACCCAGGAACCATCCGGGACCTCGTCGCCGCCGATGTGGACAGCTTCCAGTGGGACGCCGGCCTCGGCGTGGAGGGCTATGAGGTTGTCAAATACCTTCTCGATGAAGACATAGGTCGAAGGCAGGGAGACGTCGATCACGTTGTCGAAATAGTCCTGCGCGGAATTGTACTTGGAGGTGTCGGCCGGGTCGCAGAGCTGGTAGGTACGGTCTCCGGTAGTACGGATGCGATAATCCATGGACTTGACGGCGGCCCGGGAGTGGCCCGGGATATCGAACTCGGGAACGACAAACATATGACGGGATTCCGCGTACTGCAGGATGTCGATGTAATCGGCTTTGGTGTAGAAACCATTGCCGGTGGTCTTGGTATCGTTCCGATCGGGGGTGACGCAGTAGGTGTACATCAGGGCATCGGGCTCGCAGAGGTTTCCGTCTTCGTTCAGGGTAGGGATGCCGCGGAAGCCACCGTAGGAAGTGAGCTCCGGGAGGCCCTCCATCTCAACGCGCCAGCCTTCGTCGTCTCCGAAGTGCAGATGCAGGTGGTTCACTTTGTAATGCGCAAGAAGGTCGATGAGTTTCAGCAGGTTGTCCTTCGTGGTGAAGTTGCGGCTCACGTCCAGCATAATGCCGCGGTAGGGAAGGTCGGGCCAGTCTTCCACGACGGCGTTCGGGACAGGATGGCGGGCGGCATTGCGGCGCAGGTTGTCCAGGGTGACGGAGGCGTAGTACGCGCCGTCACCGTCGGCCGCCTCGATGGTGGGCGTCTCGCCGAGGGTGAGTCTGTACCAGCCGGGCTGCCTGCCTTCCACGTAGGTAACGGGCACGTCATCCGGCACGGTCGCTTCGCCTTCAGTGTAATCGACCTTCTTCAGCCTGGGAATCATGTCATAGGCCGACAGTTCTGCTGCGGTGTAGTCGAAGGTATGGACCGGCTTCGATGGCAGGAACACGTATTCTGCTTCGACGGGAACGGGTTTCTTTCCTTTCTTCTGCAGATAGAAGCCCTCCGGGGCGCGGGACTGGTTCACCAGGGAGCGGGCCTCGTAACGGAGGACCATTTCGTCGCCGTCGGCCTCCGCCGTGGGGGCGACGCGGTACAGGGTGCCGCCGTGGTAAAGGATTTCCGCCTTCGGCCCTTCCTGCATGGTCATTGGTGTGCGGAACTGGGAGAACCACAGGGTCCAGTCAGTTCCGGCGGGCGGGTTAACGATAGTCATCGTGTGGACGGTTTTCCCGGTTTCCAGGTCGGTGGCGCCTTCGGTCCAGACGAGCCGGCAAGGCTTGGCGCAAGCGAGGGCGACGAGGGAGGTCAATGCGATGGAGAGAAGCGTTTTGGCGTTCATCGTCATGTGTTTTGAATCCGGACTCAAAGATAGAGAAAATAGTGTCCACTCCAATACTTTGACGCATTTTGCGTATTCAATTAAGCTAATTTTCGTTCGGCCTTGCCGGATAGTCTCTAATAATAACGCCGCCCGAAACTAACCTAGAATCGCTATAAATATTAAGGTATGGCAACACTTGGAATTGACATCGGAGGCACCAATCTGAGCCTCGGACTCGTCGAAAATGGGAAGATCGTCCCAAAAAATCCCCTCTAATCCCTCCTTCTCAGGGATTTCGTCGGGCTGACGCCCTCCGACATCCCTCCCCGCCTGCGGCGGGGCATGCAAAGCGGGAACAAAAAAGCGCTTCAGAGCAAGCTCTGTGCGCTTTTTTGTTCCCGCTTTGCGGAGAAGGAGGGATTCGAACCCCCGGTACGGTTACCCGTACGCCGCATTTCGAGTGCGGTCCGTTCGTCCACTCCGGCACTTCTCCTTTACCACTCATATGACTGAAAGAAAAGCCCCGCCCTTCGGGGCAGGGCTTCCTTCAGATGGTGACTCCGTTGGGACTCAAACCCAAAACCTTCTGATCCGTAGTCAGATGCTCTATTCAATTGAGCTACGGAGCCAATAGAATTACTCGTTCGTTGCAGCAGCCTCAGCTGACTCCTTAGGAACGAAAGCCATCTTCTTGTCCTTGATCCTGGCCTTCTTACCGGAGAGTTTACGCAGATAGAATATCCTGGCCCTGCGAACCTTACCGACCTTGTTCAACTCAATAGAGTCGATGAAAGGTGACTGATAAGGGAAAATCCTCTCGACACCCACGCCGCTGGCTACCCTGCGGACAGTGAAGGTCTTGGTGAAAGGAGTGGCGCCTTTTATCTGAATGACAACGCCTCTGAACTTCTGGAGCCTTTCCTTGTCTCCTTCTTTAATCTTATAGGTCACGGTAACAGTGTCACCGGCCTTGAACTCGGGATAAGACTCTGCTTTCTTGTTTTCAAAAGCCTTGTCTACAACGTTGATGAGATCCATTTTAAGTCTAAATCATTAAATTGCAACGTTACGTCTTATGCCGCACCGCGCGGGAGCGTAAGAGGTTGCTCAATTGGGACTGCAAATGTAGTCATTAAAATGAAATCGACAAAGAAAAATCAGAATATTTTTTTCTCTTTTTCAAAAAGGGCCTTGTCATCCCGGTTTGGATTGGGAGTAAACTCACTCTCTCCCCTCATAGAATTGAAGAGCTGCTTCTGGGAACTGCTCAGTTTCCGCGGGATCCACACCAGGACTTTCACGTACAGGTCGCCTCTGCCGGAACCGTATCCCGAGACTGCGGGAAGACCTTTGCCACGCAGTTTGACAACTGTTCCAGACTGCGTACCCGGGTCAAGTTTCACCTTGTAATTTCCGTCCAGGCAAGGGACTGAGATCTCAGCACCTAGGATGGCATCCATGACTGAGACTACCTGAGTGTAGAAGAGATCCTGTCCATCCCTGACAAGGTTGGCGTGCGGGATTTCCTCAATTACCACGAAGAGGTCTCCGCTTACTCCACCGTGCTGGCCGGCATGGCCTTCGCCCCTGACTGTCAACTGCATTCCATCCTCAACTCCGGCAGGGATCTTCACATTGACAGTCTGGCGTTTGCGGACAAGGCCGGTTCCCCCGCAACTGCGGCAGGGATTGCTGATTGTCTTCCCTTCTCCGCCGCACTGGGGACATGTAGTGTAAGTTACCGTGCGTCCGAAGAGGCTGTTCACTGTCTGCTGGATGTTTCCTGAGCCGTGGCAGCGGGGACAAGTCTTTATGTCTGAGGAGTTTCTGGTCCCCTTACCGTCACAATCCGGGCAAGGGGTATTCCTTTCTATGGTTACCTGTTTTTCGCATCCGGTGGCTATCTCATCCAAGGTCAGGCGGACCCTGGTACGGATGTCCCTGCCCCTGTAAACCCTTTGGGATGAACCGGATGAAGAGCCGAACGGCGAACCGCCGAAACCGCCGGCATTTCCGAAGGAGAAGCCGCCGAAACCGCCTCCGAAGATATTCTTCAACAGATCGTCCAGGCTGCCGAAACCTCCGCTGAAATCAGGTGCGCCCTGTCCCTCGACTCCGGCAAAACCGAACTGGTCGTACTTAGCCTTCTTGTCCGGATCGCTAAGCACCGAATATGCTTCCGATGCCTCCTTGAATTTCTCCTCGGCAGTCTTTTTCTCGGCATCGGTTCCGCTCACCCACCTGTCAGGATGCCATTTCATGGCAGCCTTGCGGTAGGCGGCTTTTATGTCGTCAGCGCTGGCATTCCTGTCAATGCCGAGCGCCTCGTAGTAGTCTCTTTTATTAACAGCCATGACTGACCTGATAAAATCTGATTAAGCCCCGACTATCACCTTTGCATAGCGGAGTATCTTGCCATTCAGCATATATCCGTTCTGTATGACATCGACAACCATCCCTTTCTGCTTCTCGTCCTCGACAGGGAACTGGGTGACAGCCTCATGGAAATCCGTATCGAACTTCTCCCCCTTGGCCTTGATAACCTCCAGTCCTCTGGTCTTGAGGTAACCGGATAGTTTGTCGTAGATAAGTTTGGTCCCTTCCCTGGCAGCCTCATCCTGAGAAGATTCCAGGATAGCCATAGCCCTCTCACAATCATCCAGGACCGGCAGAAGGCCCTTGATGGTGTCGGCAGCAGCGGTGCTCACCAGTGAAAGCCGCTCCTCTGAAGAGCGCCTTCTGAAATTTTCGAACTCCGCCATAAGGCGTATATATGAATCCTTTTCCTTGGCAAGTTTGTCGCTGAGTTCCGCTGAACCTTTCTCAAGTTCCTCAACTTTAGCTTCAAGTTCTTCTACCCTGCCCTGCAGGGGATTAACGTCGTTAATTACCTTTTCAGCTGCAGCGGGTTTCTTTGCTTCTTTCTTCTGTGACATAATACTATTATTATTTCATATGTCCGCTTTATCAAATTGTCTGCCATCTTACCCCGCTGACACTTTGTCAGTCTTCTTGCTACCCGTCTTGTAGCATACTATTTGATAATATGGATTCAAAACCGTGAAAAGACACTGAAATGAAAAGGTTTACAATCCTGATTCTGGTCCTCTCTGCGATAGTATGCAGCCTGGAAGGCTGTGCATCAATGAGTATGACGCCTGCCGAAAAAGCGGCAAAGGCAGAAAAAATAGCCGCACAAGTCCGTGACAGCCTGTCTAACTGGAATTTCACAATCGAAGCTGACCGCATGTACCCCAGGCGTGGTGGTGCAAGGTCCCTTTCATCCGGTTATCAAGTCACTGTAAGAGACGTTGACTTCAATTCCCACCTTCCATATTTCGGCGAGGCATGGAATGTACCTTACGACGGCGGGCATGCCCTCACATTCAAATCGAAGATCATCGACCGTTCCCTGACCCAGGTAAAGCCAGACTGCTACGAAGTAAAAATCGCCCTCAGGGACTCTGAGGACGATTATCTCTACACCATTACGGTCTTTGACAACGGGAATGCCAGCATCCTGGTCAACTGCCGTAACAGGGAAAGCATACGCTTCTCTGGCAACATAAAGCTGCCTTACGACTAGTTTTCGTCAGCTATCTCAAAAAACTTGTCCTGGTTGCTCTTGAGCACGACGGGAGGAAGTTTTTTGGCAAGATTAAGTTTAATCACTGTAACAAAATCACCTGCAGGGCGATGCGGCAGTTCAACTGTCGTAACGCCTTTGCTTGAACGCACCTTCAGGGACTTGCCGTTGTCGTACATGCTCGCGCTTGACGCCCTGTAGGGGCTTTCCAGTTTCAATATCCCATCAGAAGGCCAGTCATATACGCACAGGTACAGTGAAGTAGTCTTCCCTTCATCCTTGCGGATGCACTCCCCCCACTGGGGATAAAGACCACTGCGCTGTGTGCCGTATATTATCTCACCATGGGTCTTGAGCCACTCTCCAACCCCTTTAAGACAATCCTTTGCAGGATCCGGAACTATTCCCATCGGGTCCGGTCCGACATTCAGGAGGAGGTTACCTCCCCTTGCGGCGCACATTATAAGGGTACGGATGACATCATCAGTACTTTTCCAGTTGCTCTCCCAGCTCTTGAATCCCCATGAGGAACCTATATTCATACAGGTCTCCCAATAGACTCCTTCCACATCCTCAGGCTTGGGGACCTTGCCTTCCGGGGTCTTGTAATCTCCGGCGAAATTAGGCCTCTTGAGCCTGTCATTAGTAATGATATGCGGATAATCCTTCAGGAGATCCATCATTTCCTGTGCGCACTCGTCGGTCATACGGGTAGGCGTGTCGAACCAGAGTATCGCCAACTGGTCCCCGTAGCGGGAAAGCAGTTCCCTGACTTGCGGGAGCGACACCTGGTGGAAATAATCATTGAATGAACGCTCGAGCTGGATCGGATCCCATGCTCCGTGATTGGCTTCGGTGAATGCATCCACCATGGCTGAATCCGGATTCTCCCAGCCCTCGCTCATCACCTTGCGGGCGGTAGAGCCGCCGGGATTGTTCCAGTCCTGCGCATGCGAGTAGTACAGACCGAGCTTCATTCCATATTTCTTGCAGGCCTTTGCAAGTTCGTCGACCACATCCCTGTCAAACTTGGTGTAATCGACTATGTTGAATTTGCTTGCATCGCTTTTGAACATCGCGAAGCCGTCATGGTGTTTGCTTGTGAGGACGACATATTTCATCCCGGCATTCTTAGCCATGAGCACCAGGTCTTCCGCATTGAAATCAACCGGATTGAATGTTGTTGCCTTTGCCCGATATTCTCTCACGGGAATCTTGCAGCGGTTCATTATCCATTCAGCACCGCCCCTCTTCTGGCGATAACCATTGTAAACTCCGCCGTACAGGCAATACGGCCCCCAATGCACGAAGAGTCCGAACTTGGCTTCGTTCCACCACTCCATCTTCTCGGCAGTGGAAAGGCCGTCTCCAGGATCTGCAGCCGAAACCGGCAATGGGAAAGCAGTGCTGAACATCATCAGGCAAGCTGCTGCAATAACGATAAATCTTTTCATATCGCAAATATACTCTTTTACCGCAATTTTGTAAATTTGCACACCTATGGAAACCGTCATCAAAATCATAGAGATATTCGCCTTCGCTACCGGAATCGCCTACCTGATCCTGGAAATCATGCAGCATAACTTCATGTGGATCATAGGTATAGCCACCGGCCTTGCATGTGCTTTTTCCTTCGGAGTGCAACACATATGGGGACAGATGGGCCTGAATATCTACTATGTGGTAATCTCAATAATCGGACTCGCCAGATGGCGCAGGGATGCTGCCGCACTGGAATCCTCGAAGGGATCCAATGACAGCATCATCCATCTCAATCACCTTAAACTCAAAACTTTACTGATCAGCATCCTGCTTTTCCTGGCCGGATCGGCAGCCTTGATCTGGCTGCTCCGCATTCTCGGAGACTCGGAATCGGCAGTAGATGCGGTAGTAGTAGTCATGAGCGCAATCGGAACATGGTGGTTGGCACAATCCTACCTGCAACAATGGTACATATGGCTGATAGCGGACTCTGCGCTGACAGCCATGTGTATTCATTCAGGAATGTGGTGGATGGCAGGACTTTATATGGCTTACGCCATGTCCTCGGTCTATGGATGGTTCCACTGGAAGCGTAACGGACGCTACGTGGATTCCTAGTCTTCGGCTTTGAAATTTTCCTTGCCTACTCCGCACACCGGGCACACCCAGTCCTCGGGAAGGTCTTCAAACGCAGTTCCAGGAGCAATTCCGTTATCAGGATCACCGGCAGCGGGATCATATTCATAGCCGCATACCTCGCAAACATATTTTTTCATATCATCAAGTATATTAAAGTGGGACCAAGATAGAAAAAATTCTGCATTTTTTTTGTGATTTGTCAAAAGATGCATATCTTTGCAATCCCAAAACGCTTCGTTAGCTCAGTTGGTAGAGCATGGCACTCTTAATGCCGGGGTCTAGGGTTCGAGCCCCTAACGAAGCACAAAGCCAGAGGATGATCTCCTCTGGCTTTTTTGTGTATGTGCTCGGCAGGCAGACTGCCTGGAAAACCCGTGGTCGCCCGTGACCGCGTGAACGGGGGGACCGCCGCGATGCGGTGGTGGGATGAGCGAAGCGAAGGTTTTCATGGCAGTCTGCCTGCCGAGCGCAACCTATTCAGCCATTAGTTTACGGTACTTCACCCTCTTGGGTTCCTCCTGCCCGAGACGTGCAAGCTTATTCTGCTCGTACTCCGAATAGGAACCTTCGAAATAATAGACATTCGAATCACCCTCGAAAGCCAGGATATGGGTACATATGCGGTCGAGGAACCAACGGTCGTGGCTGATTATCACGGCGCATCCCGCGAAATCGTCGAGAGCATCCTCGAGAGCGCGCAAAGTGTTCACGTCTATGTCATTGGTAGGCTCGTCAAGAAGCAGGACATTCCCCTCTTCCTTCAGGGCAAGGGCGAGCTGGAGGCGGTTCCGTTCACCTCCCGAAAGAGCAGCGCAGAGTTTCTGCTGGTCGGCCCCGGAGAAATTGAAGCGGGAGAGATAGGCCCTGGCATTGATGTCCCTTCCGCCCATGCGGATGACCTCGTTGCCTCCTGATATCACTTCATATATGCTCTTCTCAGGGTCGATGCTGGTGTGCTGCTGGTCGACATATGCCAGTTTCACTGTCTCGCCGACATCGAAAGTACCCGCGTCCGGTTTTTCAAGTCCCATAATAAGCCTGAACAAGGTGGTCTTTCCGGCTCCGTTCGGACCTATGACCCCGACTATTCCGTTGGGCGGGAGAACGAAGTTCAGGTCGTCGAACAACAGTTTGTCCCCGAAAGCTTTCCTCACATGCTGGGCCTCTATCACCTTGTTGCCAAGCCGCGGACCGTTCGGGATAAATATTTCCAGTTTCTCCTCTTTCTCTTTCACGCTCTCATCCAGAAGGCGGTTATAGCTGTTGAGACGGGCCTTACCCTTTGCCTGACGCGCCTTGGGAGCCATATGTATCCACTCCAGCTCCCTCTGAAGAGTCTTGCGGCGCTTGCTCTCGGTCTTCTCCTCAAGGGCGAGACGCTGCGACTTCTGCTCGAGCCAGCTGCTGTAGTTCCCCTTCCAGGGGATTCCCTCTCCCCTGTCCAGTTCAAGGATCCAGCCGGCCACATGATCCAGGAAGTAACGGTCATGAGTCACTGCGATGACCGTCCCCTCATATTGCTGGAGATGCTGCTCGAGCCAGTCTATCGACTCGGCGTCAAGATGGTTGGTAGGCTCGTCGAGAAGCAGAACGTCAGGCTTCTGGAGAAGCAGGCGGCAAAGGGCGACACGGCGGCGCTCTCCACCGCTGAGGTGCGATGCGAGCTGGTCATCAGGAGGGCAGCGGAGGGCATCCATGGCCCTCTCCAGCTTGGAATCCAGGTTCCATGCATCCGTGGCGTCTATCTTGTCCTGGAGTTCGGCCTGGCGTGCGAACAGCTTGTCCATCTTGTCAGGATCCTCATAGTACTCCGGAAGGCCGAACTTCGCATTAATCTCCTCATATTCTTTCAAGGTGTCCACTATGTCCTGGACTCCTTCCTGGACTATTTCCCTTACAGTCTTTTCCGGATCCAGGTAGGGATCCTGCTCCAGGTAACCTACAGAATATCCGGGGGCGAAGATGACCTGCCCCTGATACTGGGTGTCGATCCCGGCTATTATCTTCATCAGGGTGGACTTCCCGGCTCCGTTCAGACCGATGATACCGATCTTGGCTCCATAGAAGAATGAGAGATAGATGTTCTTCAGCAGCTGCTTGTTATTCTGCGGGACGGTCTTGCTCACGCCGACCATCGAGAAAATGATTTTATTGTCTACGTCCATATGTTAGTGCTGTTAATTATCTGTCCGCCGAATCGATCCAGATCGTCACCGGCCCGTCATTGAGGAGCTCCACCTTCATGTCCGCTCCGAAAACTCCCCTGCCGACCTCGCGTCCCAGCATTAGAGAGAGCGAATCGCAGAATTCCCCGTAGAGGGGTTCCGAGATTTCCGCGGGAGCCGCCGCGATATATGACGGCCTGTTTCCCTTCCGGCATGAAGCCATCAAGGTGAACTGGCTCACCGAAAGGATCTCTCCCCCGACCTGCAGCACCGAGCAGTTCATAACCCCGTTTTCATCAGGGAAAATCCTGAGGTTCACTATTTTCCGACAGAGATAGTCAATGTCCTCCCGGGTGTCGTCAGCCTTGATTCCGACCAGGACCAGGAGTCCCTTACCAATGGAAGAAATCCGTTCTCCGTCAACTGTAACCGATGCTCCGGTCACCCGCTGAATCAGTGCACGCATATGATCTGGTATCTTTTTCACAAATTTACATAATTCCCCATTATCATAAAAATTGCTATTTTAGCATATATTTATTCAATCATATGAAGAACCTTCTCCCAGACGACTGCCTGAAACTCGGTTTCGGCCTGATGAGACTGCCCCGCACCACCGGAGGCAATGCCACAGGCCCCATCGACATCGAAAAAACCAAGAAGATGGTCGATGATTTCATCGCTGCAGGCGGCAGATATTTTGACACAGCATATGTCTATGAGGGGTCTGAAGAGGCTATCCGCGAAGCCCTTGTCTCCCGCTACCCCAGAGAGAGCTATTTCCTGGCCACGAAACTGAATGCAGGCGCCTGGGCGGCAAAAACCGAAGAAGATGCAAAGGCCGAATTCCAGAAAAGCCTCCAGAAGACAGGAGCCGGCTACTTTGACTTCTACCTTCTTCACAGCATCGATGCAGTCAAACTTCCGAGATATGATTCATTCGGCATATGGGACTACGTTAAAGGTCTTCAGCAGCAGGGACTCATCAGACACTGGGGATTCTCATTCCACAGCAAGCCGGACCTGCTTGACAGGATCCTCACGGAACATCCTGACACTGAATTCGTACAGTTGCAGATCAATTATGCCGACTGGGAAGATACAGGAGTCATGTCAAGGGAGAACTACGAGGTCTGCGTCAAGCACGACGTCCCGGTCGTAGTGATGGAGCCCGTCAAGGGAGGAATGCTGGCAGAACCTCCCGCCAAGGTAGCGGAACTGTTCAAAGCCGCGGCACCTGAAGCCTCCTTCCCTTCATGGGCAATCCGGTTCGCAGCATCTCTCCCCCAGGTAATGGTAGTACTCAGCGGGATGTCTTCACCTGAACAGATGGCCGGCAACCTGTCCTACATGAGGGATTTCAAGCCCCTTTCACCGGAGGAAAACGCCACCATAGAAAAAGTCAGGGAGGCCCTTCAATCAATTGACAGCATCGGATGTACCGGCTGCCACTACTGCTCCCCCGGATGCCCCGTAGGCATGCATATCCCCGAAATTTTTTCGGTAATGAACATATACAGGATGTACGGGGACATGGAGAGGGCACGTGCAGACTACAGCTGGCGCCCGGGAGGTCCCAAGGCCAGTTCATGCATCCAATGCGGACAATGCGAAGACGCCTGTCCGCAGCACCTGCAGATAATCTCTCTCCTCGAAGAGGCATCACAGAAACTGGAGTAATCACAGCCGGGAATGAAAAGGATCGAGGTAGTAGCAGCAGTTATCCGCAACGAAGAGGGACAGATCTTCGCGACCCAGAGAGGCTACGGGGATTTCAAGGATATGTGGGAATTTCCGGGAGGAAAGATGGAGAAGGACGAAAGTCCCGCTCAGGCCCTGGTACGGGAAATCCGGGAAGAACTTGACACCCTCATCGACGTAGGAGAACTGATTGACACTGTGGAATTCGACTATCCCGCTTTCCACCTTACACTTCACTGCTTCTGGTGTAAAGTAATCTCCGGAAAGCTCCTGCTGAAGGAGCACGAAGCCGCAAGATGGCTGGATCCGGATGACCTGAAAGCAGTAGAATGGCTGCCTGCAGACTACTCTATTCTGGAAAAAATCGTATCTTTGTTGAATCAGGACAAGGCATAATTAAAACTACTATACTAAATGAAACGCTTTCTGACAATCATTGCCTGCGCGATCGCGCTGTTGAGTTCCTGTACTAAGAGCTCTGATGGAATCAAGATGGTAATCATCGGCTTTGACGGTCTGGGTGCACAGTATCTGGACAGCCTTGACATGCCGAATCTCCGCTCTGCCATGGAAAGAGGCAGCTGGACACTCCACAAACGTTCAGTCCTCCCCTCCGCCAGCGCAATCAACTGGGCTTCAACCTTCAACGGACAGCCCACCGAAATGCACGGTTACACCCGCTGGAATTCCATGTCTCCTGACATGCCGGTTCCCTTCCTCAACGAACACGGAATGCCCGAGACCCTTTTCAATATCTACCGCAAAGCAAATCCCGATGCTGTCATCAGCTGCACATACGATTGGAACGGCATCAAATTCGTCATTGACAGCACCGCATTCAACAAACTGATATATGCCCGCCCCGCAGGAGGGGTTGACCCGGATTACAATGCGGCTTGCGCCGTCGATATGATCAAGACCTTGAGCCCTGACCTCTGCTTCTGCTACTTCGATGCTCCGGACGATTATGGCCATGCATATGGCTGGGGCAGCCCTGAATACAAAGCCAGGGCACACCAGGTGGACGCCTACATTGCTAAAATAGAGCAGGCTGTAAAAGATGCCGGCTACTATGACAAAGCAGTGTTCGTTTTCACTTCCGACCATGGAGGAATCAACAAAGGACATGGTGGAATCAATATCAAGGAACTGGAGGCTCCGTTTGTCGTATGGGGCAAAGGTATCCGCAAAGGGGAAATCAAGGAATTCATGATGCAGTACGATGCTCCGGCTACTATGGCCAAGATCCTGGGACTTGAGATTCCTTCCTTCTGGCGCGGCCGTCCCGTTGACGTCCAGCAATAGGCTATTTGCATTTATTAACTGAATACTGAGACCAGAGGTCATTTAAACTTCTGGTCTCAGTATTTATATGCGGCTGTAGTCTTATGTGATTGGGATGTGCCGGGGGGCTTGTGCACCCCCGCACCCCTCGCACATCCCAATAAAAAAGAGGCTGCCCGGGATGGGTAGCCTCTTGTCTTTCTGTGATCCGTTCGGGGCTCGAACCCGAGACCCCAACATTAAAAGTGTTGTGCTCTACCTACTGAGCTAACGGATCAGAAAGGAGTGCAAAGGTATCGCTATTCGGCCGAATTTGCAAATTTTTCTTCAAAAAAGGTGAAGTGCACCTTGCCGTAAACCTTCTCTTTGACAAAACAGGGATGCGATGAGAATGAATGACTGCCACCGTGCTCCAGGATAAAATAATTGCCGGGCACCAGAAGCCCGTGCCCCAGGACTTTATCCGGGATAGTCTCAAGCCCGTCCAAAGCATATGGCGGGTCCGCGAAAGCAATGTCAAAGCGCTGACGGCATCTGGGAAGGAAATCGAAGACATTGTCGTGAACGACTGTCACATTCCGAAGGCCCAGGCGGGAAGCCTCGCGGCGGATAAACGCCGCATTCTCCCTGGACATCTCCACGCACCAGACATTCTCAGCCCCCCTGGAAGCAAACTCGAACGAGACTGCACCTGTGCCGCCGAAAAGATCGAGCACCTTGAGGTCCTCGAATTCATACTCATTGTTAAGCACATTGAACAGCCCCTCTCGCGCGAAATCCGTAGTAGGCCGGGCCGCATATCCGACAGGAGGTTCGACGGAACGTCCTTTCAGCCGTCCACCTATGATCCTCATATTTCCTCCACCGACTTGAAATAACGGTACAGGGACATCTCCTCATCATGAGACAGAGGAGTCCTGAAGCATATGGTCGAAACCTCGGGATTAAGCTGCAGCTTCTTCATGGCCAGGAAGATGAAATACTCGGCTGAAGTAAAGTCCGGAGCCTGGAAACAATTGGCCAGCAGCAGGCTGCGTCCCTGTGCGACAGCCAGGCACAGCAATCCGTCCCGATAGGATGCGACTATCTTGTTATACTCTTCGCATTCAGGCACGGCCCTGAGGACATACCAGAGTTCCGGCAGAGGCCTGGCCTGGCTCCCGTCAGTCGAGAGAACAGTCTTGGAAATGGCATCTGAAAGGGAATCCTCAACGGAATCCGAAAAGACCATGACCGCCCCGAACTGAGGCACCTGCACAGATGAGATCCGGTCTGAAGCCTTCAGTCCGCAGACAGCTCCGAGGGTCTCCCTAGCCGAAGCCTCATCGAAAAAGCTCTCCGGAACCAGGGTGCACTTAGGAGTAAACAAGGCTATCTCCACAGTGTCATACCGCATCTGGAACTCCGGCGTAGAAAACATCCGGTCAGGCCCCATCCAGGCAGACTTCTTCTGCCCCTCGGGACCGGAAAGACAAAAAGAATATCCACTCAAGGAAACCTGAATGGATATTCTGGATGGAACTTTAGACTCCAATGCTACTCCCAGTTACCTGCGTTGTTGTTCGGCGAGGTAATGCTGCCGACCTGCAGGCCTTCATACCTGTCGGACTCCCTCCTCTCTGCATCGAGGTTGATGCGGAGCTGGTTGTCGAGTCCCTTGAGAAGCTGCTTGTAAGGCATCTTGGCCTCGAACAGAGGAACAGCGACACCTGAGACAGTCTTCACGATAGATGACATCTCGATCTTGTCACCACCGGAGAACGGCACGACATCGAGAGAATCTACGCTGAAATTGGTACGGCCGTTGAACAGAGTGTCGCGGACCGGGATCTTGCTTGTCACGGAGAACACAAGGTTCTTGTCACCCTGCTGATAAAGCTTGTACAAGATCTGGTTAAGCTCCTGCTCGTTGACTTTGCGATAGGTCTTCTTGACAGCATCAGTGTGGGCCATGGCGAGGGAGTCATCCCTGGAGCCGACCTGCATGGTAACAGACATCTCGCCCTTCTTGTAGAAATCCTTGAGGGAATCAAGGGTAGAAGCGAAATGACCGTTGACACTGTTGAAAGCGACCTGAAGATCACGGATGTCTTTGAGACGCTGAATACCAACCTGCTCACGGGCAGCTTTCTGCTTGTTGAATTCAACAGGCTTCATGACACTCTTCACGATGAGCCATCCGAGAAGGACGATCAGAAGAGGAAGGATAAGGTAGCAAAGAAGCTTTTTTACAATACCGTTCATTATTTTGTGTATTTACTAATTATCCTGTTACAGGCATTTATCCGGACAAAGTTATGAAATTGATTTATCAAATGCAATATAATTTTGTAAATTTGCAACTGAAATGAATGGAGATTTTCAGATTCTGCACGAAAAAATCGCCTCGTCAGGGCGTAATGTCATAACAGCACATACGCACCCGGACGGGGATGCGATAGGAAGTTGCTTAGGATTAAAGCATTTCCTGACGGAAACATGCGGAAAATCCGCGACGGTAATCCTTCCCGACACCCTTCCGGAAAACCTTTCCTTCCTGTGGGAAGGCGAAAACATTATCGTCGCCTCCGAGAATCCTGAAGCCGCATATGAGGCAGTCGCCCAGGCCGACATGATATTCATGCTCGACGGCAACTCGTTCGACCGTACCGCGGAACTTGAACAGACAATGCGCTCCGCCGGAGCCTTCAAAGTCCTTATAGACCACCATCTGGATCCGCACACAGACGAGTTCGACATTATTTTCTCGTCCGATGTCGTCTCCTCCACCTGCGAAGAACTGTATTATCTCCTTCTCGAACAGCCCCAGATCCAGTCTGACCCGGCCAAACTGCCCGCAGCCACTGCCAGGGCACTGATGTCCGGGATGACCACGGACACTAACAATTTCGCAAACTCTGTCTTCCCCCGGACCCTCAGGATGGCATCGGAACTGATTGCCGCCGGAGTGGACAGGGACTCGATTCTGGAGAATATCTACAACAATTACCGTGAGAACCGCTACCGCCTGCAGGGATTCCTCCTGGACAAGATAATGAAGATCACCCCCGACGGGGTCGCATACATTATCCTCGACAAAGAGACGGACAGGCTCTTCGATGTACTGGAAGGAGAGACTGACGGATTCGTGAACATCCCCCTGGGGATCCGCAAGGTCTGCATGAGCATATTCCTCCACGAAGACAACGGGTACTTCAGGATTTCCATACGTTCCAGGAGGCACATCATGGCCAGCGACATGGCTGTGAAGTACTTCCACGGCGGAGGCCATCCCAACGCGGCCGGAGGGAAGCTTTGGTTCAAGGAAAGGGACGGACAGGCTCCGGACATATGCTCGAAAGGGGACGCCGCCGCCTATATTGAAAAGATAACCCACGAATTCCTCTGCGGAAAATGAAAAGAGCCCTGACATATGCTTACATATGCCTCCTGGCCGCGGTAGTACTTCTCGCCTCATGCGAGAAAGATACTGACACGATTTTCGCCAACCAGGAAAAGGCAATCGACTCATATGTCACCTCTTTCCTCAACGCCAATCCCGACACAAAGGTCATATACAAGAACAAAGTCGTACGCCTGGTTGTCCAGGAAGGGACAGGGCTCGACTCCCTCTCCTCCAAGGGGAAAGTGACGGTCAACTACGCCGGATACGCCTTCAGCGGAGGAATCTCCAAGAATTCCCTCTTCGCCACCAACCACGAAGCCACGGCACAGGACGCCGGCTGGAGCCTTTCCGGTGAAGGACTCTATGAACCGGTCCAGATAGACATGGGTTCAGACGGACTGGTAGATGGACTAAAGCGCGGATTGGAAGGGGTTAAGGCCGGTGAAGAGTGCCTTATCCTCATTCCCGGAAAATACGGCTTCGGAAAAAGAAAAATCGGCACGATTCCTGCAAATTCTGCTCTGGCCTACTACGTGTGGGTCCTCAGCTTAGACGAATGAAAATGAAAAAGATATCCATAAAGGCAACCATCCTTGCCGCGATCGTGGCCCTGCTGGCCTGCGGCTGTGAGAAGACAGAGAACACGAAGGATTACGAGAATGACGTAAAGTACTTCGAGGCATGGGTTTCCACCCATTACCCCAATGCCATAAAGAGTCCGCTGGGCGCTTACATCCTGTCTGACACCCCGGGAACAGGAAGGCCGTTCTCCATCGTCTATCCCTTCGCCTCCGTAAACTACACCATCCGTGACCTGGACGGGAACGTCACATCGACCACGGACAGGAAGACTGCACAGCAGGTCTTCTCCAGCTACTCCAGGTCGGACTACTATGGCCCGAGGCTATGGATGCATGCTGCGGGCGCAATATATTCAGGCCTCTTCGACACAATGGCGAACATGAGGGAAGGCGGAAAAAGGAAGATCGCCATTCCAGGCTGGCTCATTACGTACAATTACTATACGGACCCGGAAAAATACCTCTCCGGCAAAGAACAGGGCGCCAACTGCATATATGACGTCTCGATGGAGAC
>JAEEGL010093691.1_pt1 | contig 16782 bp, 17 predicted proteins | sample 9134231 | NCBI WGS metagenome assembly JAEEGL01 (sample SAMN16246548, study PRJNA631951) | gut metagenome | biome: gut microbiome; feature: rumen; material: fiber-attached | host: Bos | place: Iran: Karaj | collected 2018-10
GGTTCTTCGATCAAGGGCGCGAACAGTCAGCCCCTCAGATCCTGAAAAACCACGGGGTCAATCTGATCCGCCTCCGCCTCTGGAACGACCCCTATGACGAAAACGGAAAACCTTACGGCGCCGGAACGAACGATCTGCACCGGACCATAGTCCTGGCCCGACGCTGCAAGGCGCTGGGACTGCCATGGCTGCTGGATTTCCACTATTCCGATTTCTGGGCGGATCCCGGCAAACAGTACCCACCCAAGGCCTGGGCCGGGTTGGATGCGGACGGCTTGGAGCGGGCAGTCTATGATTTTACCTTGTCGTCCCTGACTGCGCTGAAGCAGGAAGGCCTTCTTCCTGCCATGGTGGCTGTGGGCAACGAGCTGTCCAACGGCCTGCTCTGGCCTCTGGGGAAAGTGCCGAACTGGCGCAATATTGCCCGGTTTGTATCTGCCGGCATCCGAGCGGTTCGATCCGCAGATCCCTCCATCGCCGTGATGATCCATCTGGACAACGGAGGCTGGTACGGCCTGTACCGCAGCTGGTTTGACAGCTATCTCATCAACGGCGGCGCGGAATTTGACTGCATCGGCCTGAGCTACTACCCCTTCTGGCACGGGAAGCTGGAGGCGCTGAAGGACAATATGCACAAGCTGGCCGGCTGCTACGGCAAACCCATGATCGTCGCGGAGACGTCCATGGCCTTTACCCTGCGGGAGTGCAATGACCGGGAGGGGCTGGCCCTGTCGGAGAAGCGGGGCCTGGCTGCCAACGAGCGAACTGCCGCAAATGTGGATTATCCCTGCACAAAGGAAGGGCAGTGCCGTTTCCTGGAGGATCTCTGGGATGTGATCCGTTCCGTCCCCAACGATCTCGGGCGAGGCTTCATCTGGTGGGAGCCTGCCTGGCTGCCGGTCAAGGGCAGCGGCTGGACGACGCCGGAAGGCCTTGCCTATGTCCGGGAACAGGGACCGGGCGGCAACGAATGGGCCAACCAGGGCCTGTTCGATTACGATGGCGTCAGCCTGCCCGCCCTTCGCACGCTCGAAGATCTGCATTGAACCAATCACCCCATCGAACAGGAGAAAACCATGAACGCGATTGTAAATGTTACCACCCACTGGGGGATCGGCAAAAACGGAAAGCTGCTGGTCTCCATCCCCACCGACCTGCACCGCTTCCGCGAGCTGACGCTGCACAAGACCGTGGTCTACGGCCGCAAGACCCTCGCCACCTTTCCCAACGGCCTGCCCCTGTCCAACCGGGAGAATATCATCCTCACCCGGGATCCGGAATTCAAGATCGAGGACGCCGTCATCTGCCACGATCTCGACGAGCTCAAGAGCGTCCTTCGGGACCGCTACAGCGACAACGTCTTCGTCATCGGCGGCGAGAGTGTTTACAAGCTGCTGGTGCCCCACTGCGACAAGGCCTATGTGACCTTCAACTATTCCGATCTCAAGGCGGACAAATTCTTCCCGAATCTGAACCGGAACGAGAACTGGTACGTCAGCGCCATCCAGCCCACTCAGGTTGAAGGCAGCACGCCCTTCCGGTTTGTGGAATACACCAACACAAAACCGCTTCCGCTCTGACCGGAAACAAAGAAGAAAAAAACGTTGATTTTTGTGCAAGGATAGGATAAGATAATGCTGAACATCGTCCTTGTCCAGCCGGAGATCCCGCAGAACACCGGCAACATCTCCCGCACCTGCGCCGCCACCGGCAGCCGGCTGCACCTCATCAAGCCCCTGGGCTTCGAGCTTTCCGATCGGCAGCTCAAGCGGGCGGGTCTGGACTACTGGCATCTTCTGGACGTCCGCGTCTATGAGGATCTGGACGCGTTTTTCGCCGGCAACGCGGTCCGTCAGATGCGTCTGTTCTCCACGAAAGCGCCCCGGTGCTACACCGAGGTGCCTTACGAAGACGAGTGCTATCTCTTCTTCGGGCCGGAGACCAGGGGCCTGCCGGAGGATCTTCTCTACGCCCACCCGGACGACTGCGTCAAGCTCCCCATGATCCCCGAGGCGAGATCCCTGAACCTGTCCAATTCCGTGGCGGTGGGCGTTTTCGAAGCCCTTCGCCAGCTGGGCTTCCCCCATCTGAAGCAGTGGGGGAAGATGAAACCGTAAATCTTCTGCAAAGGCAGAAATAAATATCGGAGGTTACTATGAACTACAACAAGAAATCCGTAGAAGACATTGATGTTCGCGGCAAGCGGGTCCTCTGCCGCTGCGACTTCAACGTTCCCACCAAGGAAGGCAAGATCACCTCTGACAAACGCATCGTGGCCGCCCTGCCCACCATCAACTATCTGCGTGAGCACGGCGCCAAGGTTATCCTCTGCTCCCACATGGGCAAGCCCAAGGGAGAGTTCAAGCCCGAGCTCAGCCTGAAGGTCGTGGCCGACCGCCTGACCGAGCTGCTTGGCACAGAGGTCAAAATGGCCAAGGACGTGGCAGGTGAGGACGCCAGACGTCTGGCTGCCGAACTCAAGGACGGCGACGTCATGCTTCTGGAAAACACCCGCTTTATCAAGGGCGAGACCAAGAACGATCCCGAGCTGAGCAAGGCCCTGGCCGATCTGGCGGACATTTTTGTCAACGACGCCTTCGGCTCCGCCCACCGCGCTCACTCCTCCACCGCCGGCGTGGCCGACTATCTGCCCGCTGTCTGCGGCTACCTGATCGCCAAGGAAGTCGGCATCATGGGCAAGGCCCTGGCCGATCCCGAGCGTCCCTTCGTCGCCATCCTGGGCGGCGCCAAGGTATCCGACAAGCTCAACGTCATCAACAACCTGCTGGAAAAGGTCGACACCCTCATCATTGGCGGCGGCATGGCCTACACCTTTTTGGCCGCCAAGGGCTACAGCATCGGCACCTCTCTTCTCGACGCGGAGAAGATCGACTACTGCCGCGACATGATGAAGAAGGCCCGGGAGAAGGGCGTCAACCTCCTGCTCCCTGTAGACACCGTCATTGCCAAAGAATTCCCCAACCCCATCGACGGCCCCGTTGAGGTCCAAACCGTGGCCTCCGACGCCATTCCCGACGGCTGGATGGGCCTGGACATCGGCGAGAAGACCCGTGCGCTCTTTGCCGAGGCTGCCAAGTCCGCCAAGACCGTGGTCTGGAACGGCCCCATGGGCGTCTTCGAGAACCCCGTCCTCGCCAAGGGCACCATCGCCGTGGCCCAGGCGCTGGCCGAATCCGAGGCTGTGACCATCGTCGGCGGCGGCGACTCCGCGGCAGCCTGCGAGCAGCTGGGCTTTGCCGACAAGATCACCCACATCTCCACCGGCGGCGGCGCCTCCCTGGAGTTCCTGGAGGGCCTGGAGCTGCCCGGCATCGCCTGCCTGCAGGACAAGTAACACAGGCGGCCCACCCGGCACGTTTTTGTACAACATTCACAAAAAGACACCCGGTTTTTCTACCGGGTGTCTTTTGTCACATTCATAAAGTTGTAATAAGTCTGTGCTATACTGGTCTCAAAGAAAGAACATACGCCAGAAAGGGTGCTTCCCTGCATGAACATTCTGTTTTATCTCACACCGAAGGCCAACTGCGAGGTCCTGTATGACGACGAATCGATCCGTGAAGCGCTGGAGCGCATGGAGCTTGCGGGGTTCACCTCGCTGCCCATCGTCAGCAAGCAGGACGGGACCTATCGCGGCACGTTGACGGAGGGAGACCTTCTCTGGGCCATGAAGAATCTCTGCGACTTCGACCTGAAGCTGGCCCAGATCCACAGCATCATGGAGATCGCCCACCGGAAGGACAATCTGCCCGTCACGGTCTCCACCGATATGGCATCGCTGCTGACCAAGGCCATGGAGCAGAACTTTGTACCCGTGGTGGACGACCGCAACAACTTTATCGGCATCATCACCAGAAAATCCATTCTTCGGAAGTATATCTCCGACCTTGGCCTGATCCAGGCCGAGGGTTAATCCGCCTGCGGCAGGAACCACGCCGCATCCGGGCTCAGAGGCGATTGCGTCACCGGCGTCCCGCCCTCCGCGATCACCACGCTGTCCACCTTCGGCAGGGAAGTCAGCGTCGCGGCCAGGATCCGCAGGACCGTCTCCCGTTCCGCTGCATTGATCGGCAGCGTATCCTTTGCCAGCTCCACCATGCAGACCCGCTGATCGACTGTTACAGACAAAGGCTCTGTCAGTCCTTCCAGCGGGTTTTGCAATCCGTTCTGACCCGGTCTGCGGAACAGAGTCTGCAGCAGCGCCTCCGCCTGGGACAGACTTCCTCTCGGACGGATCCGAACCGGGAAGCGGTGCAGCAGCGAGCTTTCCGCGTCCGGGAGATACAGGATCCCCTCAAATTCGTTCAGTTCCTCCCGGATCGGCCCCACCACGGAGCTGTCCATGGTAAACGGCGCGTCGAAGGGCAGGGTGAAATAGCGGTCCACCCGGCTGCCTTCTATGTAAAACTGCACCTGATTGATCTCGTCGAGCTCGCACAGGGTGTTCACGATGCTGAGGACGGTCAGCTGCTCTTCGCGCTGGCTCTCCGGCCGGTTGTTGAAAAAGTCCGCGTTGAAGTCCACCGCGCAGACTCCTTCGTCCACGTTGATGTCAAGGACCGCGGTGCCCTGGGGCAGCAGGGGGCTCAGACCGTCGGTCTGCGGACCCTGCGCCAGCAGGTCCACCACGTAGCCGGGCAGCTGATCCGCGTCCATGGCGGGCAGGGTCCTGCGTTCGGTCAGCAGAAAGCTGTGGGCTGCGTTGGCGAAATAGAGGGTCAGCGTGGTGTTCTCCGAGGTCTCTCCTGTGTCATAGAGCAGGATGTCGCTCTCCGAGAGGGTCACGTCCCGCAGCAGACGCCCTCCGGGGCTGATCACGCGGATCCGCACCTGGCGGATCCCCTCGAGCTCCAACCCGGTTTTGACCAGGCACGCGTCGGCGATGGTCTGATACACGCCGGATTGGGCGTTGTAGGCCTGGCTCAGCCGCAGATTCAGCACGCTGCCGCTTCGGTTCACCGAAAGAAGCTCCGTGCCCTTGGGCACCGGGCAGACCAAATCGTCCCGCTGCGGACCCTGCAGATAGAGCCGGAACAGCTCCAGATCCGTCAGATTGTCCGCGCCCAGGTCCCGGAGCTCCGGCGCGATCAGGCCCTCCGGCCCGGAAAAGTCGGTGTTGGCGGTCTGATAGTAAAAGTTGAAGGGCTGGACCGGCTCCGGCGCGTCGTCTGAGCCCACCGAGCAGCCGGACACCAGCAGCAGAAGGACAGCGATCCAGATCAGAGCTTTTTTCATGTCGCGTCCTCCTTTGTTTCACGGTACAGGGGGAAGCGCAGCTCGAAGCGGGTGCCCTCCTGTTTGCCGTCCTCCACGCGGACCGTTCCGCCGTTTCTGATCACCATGTCGTGGACGATGGAAAGCCCCAGACCCGCGCCGCCGGCCTTCCGGGAGCGGGCTTTGTCCACGCGGTAGAACCGCTCGAAAATATGTTCCTTGTCCGCGTCCGCGATGCCGACGCCGGTGTCCTCCACACGGATGACCGCGCTGCCGTCCTGCAGCCGGGCGTCGAGGCTGACGCTTCCCTCAGGCCGGTTGTACTTGATGCCGTTTTCCACCAGGTTGAACAGGACCTGATACAGGTCGTCCTCCGTGGCGAAAATGACGCAGTCGGGCTCGCAGGAGAGCGCGAGCCGGATGTTCTGCTTTCTGGCCAGGGGCGTGAGCATGCGCATGGCCCGGTCCGCGACTTCCTCCACCCGCACCGGGGTCTTTTCCTCGGCGGCGTGGTTGTCCAGCTTGGTCAGCTCCAGCAGCTTCGCCGAAAGCCTGGTCAGCCGGTCCGCTTCGCTTCCGATGTCGGAGACGAACTCCCGGGTGGTGGCCGGATCCATGTCGTTCTGGAGGATGGAATCCGCCAGCAGCTTGATGGAGGCCAGAGGGGTCTTCAGCTCGTGAGAGGCGTTGGAGACGAACTGCTTCCGGACCTCCTCCGACTGGCAAAGACGCTCCGACAACTCGTTGAAGGCGCTGCCCAGGCGGGAGATCTCGTCGTGTCCGCGCTCCGGAAGCCGCACGGAATAATCCCCGTCGTGCATGTTCCGTATGGACAGGAAGATCTTTCGCATCCTGCGGGCGGAGAGCATGGCAAACAACAGGGAGAAGAGAATGATCGCGGCCTCCAGGCCGACGGTGATCCAGAACACGTTGCGCTGCATCCGCTGCAGGAACATGGCCTGTTCCCGGTCGTTTTCCAGCAGGTAGACCGCGCCGATCAGCCGGTTGTAGCCCATGATGGGCATGGCGGCCCGGCTGATGAAGACGTCGTTCTCATACCGTATGTGGATCACGTCCGAGCCGCTCAGTGCTTCCGCCAGCTCCGGAAACAGCGTGAATTTTCCCACCAGACTGCCCACCTTCTGCGAATCGTAGAGGCAGAGCCCGGCGGGGTCTGTGATCAGCACTCTGGAGGTGTGCAGGTCATTCACCGAGCGGATGACCTCCATGACCGTCTCCTCGTCGAGCTGCTCATAGTTGGAGAAGGCGGAAACGATCAGCTGTGCCTTGTCGTTCATGGCGCTTTTCTGGGTGGAGAAGGTCAGATCCCGCAGGGTCAGACGGGTATACAGGTTGAGAAGCAGCATGGCTGCAAAGGTGATGAGGATGTAGACTGCCGCGTTGCGCAGCTGGGAGCTGCGCAGAAAGTAGCCTACCCGTTTCTCAGGCTTTGAAATAGTACCCAACTCCCCACTTCGTCATGATGTATTCCGGCACGGCCGGATTCTGCTCCAGCTTTTCCCGGATCCGGCGGATGTGGACGTCCACGGTCCGGATGTCGCTGCGGTAGTCGTCGCCCCAGATGATGTCCAGCAGGTTTTCTCTGGAGTAGATGCGATTGGGGTTCCGGATCAGCAGCTCCACCAGGTCGAATTCCTTGGCGGTCAGCTCCACCGGGACGCCTTTTTTGTAGGTGTTGCGGCTCTGGGGGTCCACGGTGATGCAGCCCCGGGTGATGCGGCCGTTGTTCTGCTGCTTTCCGGTGCGGCGGAGGATCGCCCGGATCCTGGCTTTGAGCTCCAGGATATTAAAGGGCTTGGTCAGATAGTCGTCCGCTCCGTGGTCGAAGCCCAGCAGCTTGTCGATGTCCTCGGTTTTTGCCGTGAGCATGATGATCGGCACGTCCGAAAACTGCCGGATCTGCCTGCAGGCCTCCAACCCGTCCATCACGGGCATCATCACGTCCAGGATGATGAGCCGGATCTCCGGATCTCTTGCCAGGGCCACGGCCTGCGCCCCGTCGGTGCCGGTCACGACCTCATAGCCCTCGCTTTCCAGGTTGTAGCTGATCCCCTTGACCAGGAGCTCCTCGTCGTCAATGATCAATATTTTCATTTTCATCCTCCAGACAGATCAAATCGCGGATCGAATCCAGGACCCCGGGCCCGATCCCCTTCACGAACAGCAGATCGCTCAGCTTTGCAAACGGACCGTGCGCTTCCCGATACGCAATGATGCGATCCGCGCGGGTGGGCCCGATGCCCGGCAGGGTCTGCAGGGCCTCCCGATCGGCGGTGTTGACGTTGATCAGGCCCTGCTCCGGCAGGGCGCTGCGCACAAGGGCCTGCGTGACCGCCGCAGTCTCCCGGCCCGAGGTCTCCACCGGGATCCGGCCGCTGCCGGTTCCGATCAGGTACACGATGGCGGAGAACAGCAGAAAGGCCGGAACGACGAGAGCTGGCAGCAGTTTCTTGATTTTTCGCATCTCATCGGTCCTTTCCGTTGACAACCAGCGAATTTTTGGTATAATTCTACTTAGTAACTATATTGGGCCAGCGTTCGCTTCGCCCTATCTCATATATTATACCACATGACGACCGATAACAGCAATCTTGTTTTCGTAAAAATGGAGAAATTTATGAAAAAATACAGAGTGCTATCCCTTCTGCTTTCGCTGTTGATCCTGCTGAGTCTGCTGCCCTGCGCGGTGTTTGCCGATCCGGAGGAGACCACAGCGCCGCAGGAAACCGAACCTGCCTGGGCGGACGATCCCACGGGCTACCGGGAGAATCTTCTGGCCGGCGCGCCGGAATACGAGGCCGGCTGCGACACTGCGCTGCTTCTGGAGCTGAACTCCGGCATCGTGGTCTACGGCAAAAACGCGGAGGCCACCGTCTATCCCGCCAGCCTCACCAAGATCATGACCTGCATGCTGGCGCTTCAGTATGCCGGCAAGGACATGGACAAGCTGGTCACAGTCTCCGAGACGGCGCTGGAGGGCATTGCGGAGGCCGGCGGCGAGATCGTCCTCAAGGTGGGCGAGCGCCTGACTCTCCGCGATCTGCTATACTATCTCATGATCAGCTCCAACAACGAGGCCGGCAATGTCATCGCCGAGTACGTGGCGGGCGACATCCCCTCCTTTGTCAGTCTGATGAACAAGACCGCCAGGGAGCTGGGCTGCACCGGCACCAACTTTGCCAATTCTCACGGCCTGCACGATCCCAACCACTATACCACCGCCCGGGATCTGAGCATCATCACCCGCAAAGCCCTGACCTACGAGGACTTCCGTGAGATCTGCAACACCGTGGAGTACACGGTGCCTGCCACCAATCTCAGCAAGGCAAACAAGCTTGTCACCACCAACAACCTCATCCTCAACAACGGCAATCGCTACTATGCCGACGACGGCAACTACTACACATATTACTACGAAGACGCCACCGGCATCAAGACCGGCTATACCAGCGCCGCCGGCCGCTGCGTGATCTCGCGGGCCACCGACGGCAATATGGACCTGATGTGCATCATCCTGGGCGCACAGACCCGCATGATGTCCGACGGCAGCGTCCGCTACGACAACTTTGTCGAGGCGAAGAAGCTGTTCAACTACGGCTTCAACAACTTTGCCTACGCCAAGGTGATCGTGAGCAAGATCGACCCCATCGACCAGGTCCCCGTGGAGTATGCCACCGAGAAGCGCGGCGTGGTGCTGATCGCCTCCTCCGACGTCAACTGCCTGCTGCCCAAGGACTATGACAAGAACAAGGTCACCACGGATTACACCCTCTATGACTCCAAGGGCCTGACGGCCCCGCTGGAGCAGGGGCAGAAGGTGGGCACCCTCTATGTCTACTATAACGGCACTTTGGTGGGGCAGACCGAGCTGGAGACCCTTACCGCGGTGGAAGAGAAGAGCGTGGAGAAGGCGATCGCCGACATCACCGGCAAGGATACGCCGGATTCGGAGAAGACGGTCTTCCAGAAGATCCTGAAGTACGCCATGATCCTCTTCCTGATCATTGTCGGCCTGTTCGTCCTGCTGATCCTCTATAACATCATCTACCGCGTCGTTCGCCGGCATTCCATCCGCCGCCGCCGGGAGCGGGACCGCGCCCGTATCGCAAACCGCGACGCCCGCAGAAGAGAGGCAGAGCGGGAACCCATGCAGCAGCGTGCTCCGTCCCGCACCACCCGGCGCAGTCTGGAACGGCAGCAGGGGCGTCGTGTTCCGCAGGACCGCGATCCCGAAAGCAGAGGGCGCCGGCCATGAGCGCTGTCACACCGTGGGAGGAGCTCCGGCTTCGCTGTGAGCACTGCCGCGCCTGCCCCCTGGGCGAGACCCGGAACCGCATGGTCTTCGGCGTCGGCCGGGAGGACAGCCCCGTCCTCTTTGTGGGCGAGGGCCCCGGCGCCCAGGAGGATCTGGAAGGGGAGCCCTTCGTGGGCGCCGCAGGCAAGCTCCTGGACGACATGCTCTCCATCATCGATCTCAACCGCCGAAACTGTTACATCGCCAACGTGGTCAAGTGCCGCCCGCCCGGAAACCGCGATCCCATGGACGCCGAGCAGGAGGCCTGCCTGGGCTATCTGCGCGAGCAGATCCGCCTGATCCGCCCCAGGATCATCATCTGCCTCGGCCGCATCGCGGCCGGCGCTCTGATCGAGCGCGGTTACCGCATCACCCGGCAGCACGGCCAATGGGTGGAGAAAAACGGCGTCTGGTACACCTCGATCTATCACCCCTCCGCGCTGCTGCGCGACCTGGGCCGCCGCCCGGAGACCTTTCTGGACCTGCTTTCGATCCGTGACAAGATCCGGGAGGTCTGCCCGACGTTCTATCCCCAATCCGATCCTCAGGAGAAGTGAAGCTATGATCCGTCATTCCGACCGCTCCTCCCGTCTGCGGGCTCTGCTGCCCGTGGTGTTCACCCTTGCCTGGCCCACCATGCTGGAGGAGCTCATGCAGACCGCGGTGCAGTATATCGACACCGCCATGGTCGGCCGCCTGGGCACCGACGCCACCGCCGCGGTGGGCTCCACCACCACGGTCAACTGGCTCATCGGCACCACGGTCTATGCCTTTGCCATCGGCTTTCTCGCCTACATCTCCCAGGCCCTGGGCGCCGGCGAGGCCGAGCGGGCCAGGAGGGCTTCCGCCCAATCCGTCCTGACGGTCCTGCTGGCCGGCGGCTTTTTCACGGTCCTCACCGCCGCCCTCAGCCCCTATGTACCGGGCTGGATGCAGCTCGAGCCCCATCTGCGGCCTTTGGCCTCCCGCTATTTTCTGATCCTCTATCTGCCCATGCTTCCCCGGGCGGCCAGCGTCATTTTCGGCACCGTCCTGCGGGCCGCGGGGGACACAAAAACGCCCATGCGCATCGGCGTGGGCGTGAATGTGCTTAACGTGATCCTGAATTTCCTGCTGATCTATCCCACCAGGACGGTCTCCGTCTTCGGCCTGGAGTTCACCATGTGGGGCGCCGGCCTGGAAGTCACCGGCGCGGCCATCGCCAGCGCGGTCAGCTTCACCTTCGGCGGCGCTGCGATCACGCTGGCCCTGTTCCGGCATAAGACCGTCTCGCCCCGGGGCTATTCCGTCCGGCCGGACCGGTCGGTCCTGCGTCCCTGCCTGAAGGTCGCGCTGCCGAACATGGCCCAGCGCTTCACCACCTCTCTGGGCTATGTGGTCGTCGCCGCCATGATCAACTCCCTGGGCGACGTCTCCACCGCGGCCCACACCGTGGCCAACACGGTGGAATCCGCCTTCTACATCCCCGGCTACGGCATGCAGGCCGCTGCCGCCACGCTGACCGGGAACGCCATCGGCATGCGGGACCGTCAGCGGCAGAAGGATCTGTCGGTGCTCATCGTGATCCTCGAGGTCTCCATGATGGTGGTGACCGGGGCCCTGCTCTTTGCCTTTGCCCCGCAGATGGTCCGCCTGTTCAGCCATGACCCACAGGTGATCCGTCTGGGCAGTATAGTCCTGCGCATGGTGGCCTGCTCCGAGCCCATCTACGGCATCTCCATCGTGGTGGAGGGCATGCTCCAGGGCGCCGGGAAAACGAGGGCTCCCTTTGTTTTCAACGTGATCGGCATGTGGGGCGTCCGCATTCTGGGCACCTTCCTGTTCACGAGCTTCCTGGGCGGCGGCCTGATCTCTGCCTGGGGCTGCATGATCGCGCACAACATCCTGCTTTGTCTGCTCTTTGTGATCTATTACCGCAAGCTTGAAAGGACGTCATTCCATGGGAAAAACAGCCATCTATCCGGGATCCTTTGATCCCTTCACCAACGGCCATCTGGACATCGTCCGCAAGGCGGCCGAGATCTTCGACCGGGTCTTTATCGTGATCGGCGTCAACGCGGAAAAGCGCCGTTCCTTCCCGGCCGACCGAATCGCCGCGGCCATCACCGAGACCCTTGCCCAGCAGAACATCACCAACTGCGAGGTCGTGATCTGGGAGGGCCTTGTGGCGGAGTATGCCCGTCTGAGAAGCACGGATTATATGATCCGCGGCCTGCGCAACAACATGGACTACAACTATGAAGAAAACGTGGCCTCGGTGAACAAGCTCATCAACCCGCAGCTGGAGTACGTCTATTTCCGCTCAAACAACGTGGCGGTCTCCTCCTCCATGGTCAAGGAGCTGCACAGCTACGGCAAGGACGTCTCCGCCTTCGTGCCGGAGGCTGTTCTGCCCCTGCTTGAGTGAAGAAGCACGGAGCGGGCTGTGCACAGCCCGCTCCGTGTAAATCATACAACTGTCTGTTCCGGCGCATACTCTGCCAGGATCTGCGCGCAGTTCTCCCGGAAGCCGTTTACCACAGATTCCGGCGACAGCAGACGGATTCTTGTTCCGAAGGATGCGACCCAACCGTAGAACAGGGGAGAGACCATGACCTCCGCCATGCAGGTGAAGTGGTCGTCTCCGTCCGGGATCAGCATGATGTCCTTTCCGAACCGGTCGATCACCACGCCGGCCAGCGCGTTCTCAAAGCGCATCCGCACGGTCTGCTTCGTGCCGTTGAACATGCCGAAGACCTGCTTGCCGTAGTTGGCGAGATCCAGGTTCCGGGTCTGCTCGGTCTGGATCCGCGGCGTGCCGGTCTGCCGGATCTGGGCCATCTTGTCCACCCGGAAGTGGGTGATCCCGTGCTCCTCGGTGTGGGCGATCAGGTAATAATTGGAGTCGTCCCAACACAGGGCGTAGGGGCTTGCGATCCGCAGCCCCTTGCGGTAGACCCGCTGCTTGGCGCGGTCCCACTCGAAGTAGCGGAAGCTGATCTGACTGTTGGCGTTGATCGCCTGGTGGATGTCGTCCACGTTGTAGATGACGCTCTCGTTCATGGATTTCACCCGTCCGCTGACCACCATGGACCTTCTGAGCTCCAGAGCCTGGTGGCGGCTGGTAAGCGTGCCCAGCTTCTGCAGCAGCTGCGCGGATTTTTTCTCTGTCAGGAACTTGGAGGAGAGCACCGCGTCCGCCAGCAGCTTCAACTCAGCCAGGTCGAACAGCCCGGAGCCGATGCTGTAGCCTGCGGTCTTGCCTGTGGTCCGGATGATGTCGCAGCCGTACTCCTCCAGCAGCTGGATGTCCCGGTAGACGCTTTTGCGTTCCGCGTGGATGCTCTGCTGCTCCAAATGGTTGATCAGATCGTGGATGCTGGCCGGATGTGCCGGATCCGTGTTCTGCTCCAGATAGTCCTTGATGATCAACAGCTTCAGCTTTTGATTTTCCATTTTAGCCATCGTCTTCCACCTCGCCCATAGCATATCATATCCGCGTGAAAAATGAAAGAAAAAGAAGGAAGAAATCCATGAAAATTGAAAGAAAAGAAAAGATCCGCGCGCTCAAGTTCCTGCTGTTCTCCATTTCCGCCGGCGCGATCCAGATCGGCGTGACCTTCCTGCTGGCCAATACGCTGATCACCAAAAAAGAGGACTATTGGATCCCGTATCTGATCGGTCTCGTCTGCTCTGTGGTCTACAACTTCACCATTAACCGGAAGTTCACCTTCCACTCCGCCGCCAACATACCCATCGCCATGCTGAAGGTCTTCGGCTTTTACTGTGTGTTTACGCCCCTGTCCACAGCCTGGGTGAAGTACTTCACCAAAACGCTGGGGTGGAACGAGCTCTTTGTGCAGCTTGGCACCATGATCATCAATTTCGTCACCGAATTCCTGTTCACCCGTTTCTTTGTCTACGGCAAGCAGGTGGATAACGACGGCTCCGTCAAGCCGGAGCCTGAGACGGCAGAGCCTCAGCAGGAATCGGATGGATCCGGACAAAATATCTGAACAATATGTAATTTTTAAGGATATCCATTATCGGAGATTGACAAATTCCGATACGATTGGTATAATTTCTAAAGCATGAAATAATCCGTGGCAAATCCCGCGCTTTTCTCCGCAACATATCGGAAAAGGAGTGTGTAAAATGTCTAAATCCAACAAGTGGGATCTTTCCCAGTCCCAGCAGGACAGCCTCATCGAAGCCCTCTCCCAGGAGCTGGTCCTCTTCCGCGCCAAGCTCGGCATCTCCCAGGCAGAGATCTCCAAAGTCATCGGCGTCTCCCGCCAGACCTATTCCGCCGTGGAAAACGGCTACCGCGAAATGTCCTGGAACACCTATCTCTCCCTGATCTGCTTCTTTGACAACAACGCAGCCACCCACCAGATGCTGCGCCAGACCAAGGCCTATCCCGCCGAGCTCTTTGCCCGCTTCAACGACGGCAAGGATCCCGACGAGAGCCGCGTGCGCACCATCGCCGGCGTGCCCGCCGAGATCACCGACAAGCTGGACGATCAGGCCTTCCACGCCATCCGCACCGTCATCATGCTGGAGTATGCCCGCTGCACCAAGATCCCCGGCGACGCCATCCTCAAGGCCTTCGACGGCGTCACCCTGGCGCCCAGCGGCACGAACCAGGAAGCAAAAATGGTAGACGCCATGCGTCAGATCCGCGGCGCCAAGCATGGATAAAACCGGCTGCAGGGCGGCCTCCGCCCGGTTTCTGCGCGAGCATCCCGAGGCGGTAACGGCTGCCGGTCTGCAGGACGCCGTCGAGGCCATGGGCTACACGGTGATCTTCTTCCGACCGGGCGACAATTCTCCCGCGGTGGAAACGGTCATCGAGACCCTGGCTCTGACCGGCATGACCGCATCGTCCAAGGCCTTCACCTATGCCGACGGCAGCTACCGCCTGGTCTTCTGCCATGCGGACCTGTCCGAAGACGAGCGCAGGATGGTCCTGGCCCATGAGGCGGGGCATATCTTCCTCAACCATCTGTCCCACGCTCCCGTGCTGGGCAGGGACGTCACGGAGGAGTACGAGGCCAACGAGTTTGCCCACTATCTTCTGCGCAGGTCCGGGGGCGTCCGGGAATGGTTCCGCGGCCACCGGCGTCTTGCCGTTGCAGCCGCGGCCCTGCTGCTGGTCGCAGCGGCGGGCGTCCTTCTGTGGAAGCACCTGCCCCGGCAGACCCAGGAAGTGCGTCAGTTGCCGGACGCGGTCGCCTACTACGGCGATTACTACGTCACGGCCACCGGCAACAAATTCCACCGCGCCGAATGCAGCTTTATCACCGGCGGGAAACACGCCGAAGGCGTCCGCCGGCTCACGGTGGACGACTATGAATCCGGCCGCTACAGCCCCTGCAGCCGCTGCCTGTCGGACTTTGTCCCCGAAACGGAATGAGAAAACCGGAAGCCTGCTCCGTCGGGAGCGGGCTTCCGGTTTTCTATACGCATTCAGAACGTGGCGACCTCCTGGGCGGGCGCCTGAGCGGGCGTCACGCTGAGGGCGGTCAGGATGGGGCCCTGGCCTCTGAACAGGGGGTGGTTCTTCACGGTCACCTTTGCCGTTACGGTGACCCAGGAACGCATCTCCAGCTTCTTGCAGCCCTCGAACTTGCAGGGCAGACCCATAAACGTGATGTCCGCCTCGCAGCAGGTCATCACGAACCGGCCCGGTGCGAACACGCCGGGCTTGTCGTTTTTCAGCCTTGCCACCTGGCCCTTGAAGCAGACGGTCTTGCCGTTGTACTTCTTGGGCTCCTCGGTGATGTCCCGGTAGAACAGGGCGTAATCATCGTCGTTGATGGTGACGATGGGCGCGTTCAGATCGAAGGGGAGGGGATCGGGGATGTCGTCGAACTCCGTGGTCCCGTCGGTGTAGTCGTATACAATGTCGATCCGGCGGTTCAGAGCCCGGGCCAGCTTGTGCAGGGGCATCTTGTCGATGGCGCGGGTCATCCGGTTGAAGACCACCATCTCCGCGCCGGAGAGCTTGTCCACCACCAGCGAGCGAAGGTTGGTGTTGTAGGCCAGGATCGTTGTGGCGTCCGCGAACATGACCTCCTGCGCCAGCTCCCAGCCCTCGGGCATCTTCCGGTAGAAGGACTCGATCATCTGCATGCCGTTGAGCTCCACGATGACCCGCTTTGCGTGGTACTTTTCCTCCAGGGCTTTGAGCTCCGCCGTGGTGATCTGCTCCTGGTCGATGACCTCCGTATAGACGGCCTTGTGGGGGTAGGTGGAGAGGTCATACTCCTCTTCGCCCTCCTCGCAGATCAGCACCAGCGTGCGTTCACCGCTGTTGAAGCGCTCGTCCTCCAGGGTCTCCTGGATGAACTTGGTCTTGCCGGCCTCCAGAAAGCCGGTAAAGGCATAGACAGGAATGGGCATGGCTTCCTCCGTTTACACGCCGAAGAGCTCGGCGATGGCCTGCTCGTCGATCTTGGAGCCGATGACGCAGAGCTTGCCGATCACGTCGGCCGCGCCATAGCGCACGTCGATCTCGCCGGGCACATGGTCAAAGTGGATCCAGCGTCCGTCCGTGGCGGGGACGATGCCCTTGGCCCGCAGGATGATGCCGTATTCCAGCGCGTTGTCCAGCTCGGACAGGGCCTGGCGGATCTCTTCCTCGGTGAACTGCTTCGCGGTCTCGCGGCCCCAGCTGGTGAACACCTCGTCCGCGTGGTGGTGATGGTGGTGCTCATGGTCGTGCTCGCAGTGGCCGTGCTCGTGGTCGCAGTGGGAGTGATCCAGCCCGTCGTCCTCATTGTGGTGGTGATGGTGCTCGTGCCCTTCGTCCTCATCGTGGTGATGATGGTGGTGCTCGTGCTCCTCGTCCTCGTCGTGATGATGGTGGTGCTCATGCTCCTCATCATGGTCGTGATGATGGTGCTCGTGCTCCTCATCGTGATCGTGATGGTGATGATGGTGCTCCGCCTCATGCTCGGCCTCTTCGCGCTCGTGGGCCTCGATGAGCTCCCGCATCATGTCGTCCAGCGTGGGGTTGGCCTCCATGGCCTGCTTCAGCTGTTCGCCGGTGAGCTCGTCCCAGGGGGTGGTGACCAGGGTGGCCTTGTCGTTGTGCTGACGGATCAGTTCCACGGCGGCCTTGAGCTTGGCCTCGGGGACGTTCTGGGTCCGGCTCAGCACGATGCAGCCGGCGGTCTCGATCTGGTTGTTGTAGAACTCGCCGAAGTTCTTCATATAGAGCTTGACCCTGGAGGCGTCAGCCACGGCCA
>JAEEGL010138039.1_pt1 | contig 16782 bp, 13 predicted proteins | sample 9134231 | NCBI WGS metagenome assembly JAEEGL01 (sample SAMN16246548, study PRJNA631951) | gut metagenome | biome: gut microbiome; feature: rumen; material: fiber-attached | host: Bos | place: Iran: Karaj | collected 2018-10
CATACATCTTCCTTTCCGGTATTAGTTATTCCTAACACATGGACAAATTTTTTGACGTTAGTTTGCCCTAACGTCAATTAAAAGTTAGCATAAACTAACAGGCCTGTCAATAGGCCTGTTAGAAAAAATGCATATTATATTTTCCAGCTTCTGGTTTTTCCGTCGTAATGAAGGGTGGTGTCCTGAGAATAGGTATCCTCCACGGAAAAGATTCCCGCAACATCCTCACCGAGATAAGCACCGGATAAAAAGTGCTCATACAAGGTTTCCATATAAGAAAGAGAGGTTTCGGATTGCGGTGCCGCTACATCCTCGTAAGATGCACGCAGGCGAATATATTCCAAAAGTCCTGCCTGAAGCTCTTCAATCTCTTTTGGAGGAAGGGCTTCTTCTTTGTAGACCGGCTGTCCGTCTTTAAAACGAAGCAACTGTCCATATGGCGCCTGCAACACACTTTCCAAAAACAGCTGTGTATCTTCCAACACCTTTGCAAAGCTTTGGCTGTTTTTTCGATACATAGAAAGAACCTTGGCATCCTTTTCTTTTAGTTTCGGATGCTCCTTAAATACCGCCATATATCCGCCGGTTACCGGTCGGTTTAATAATTTGCACAAATAATACTGAATGGTTCCTGTATAACCGATATCCACGAATACGGTTCGATCCAGTTTATCCTCCGGTACCAAGGTCTTAAAGTAGGAAAGATACTCCTCTCGCTCTGCCGAGGCATAGGATAGAATCTCATCCATATAGGGTTCCAAGGATTCCATCACTTTGTCATATTCATCGTCCGGCATACCTTCTTTAAAATGAACGTACTTTTCCGGGAAGCGATTACAAAGTTCTTCCGGCGCCCCTAAGCGGGAACGAAGCAGATTCCTTAAATCCCCGTCATAATCTCTGCGACAAATCTCATAAATATCTTCTTTCTCTCGAATGGCCGCCACAGATACGCTTCGTCTGGATGCAAGCAAATAAAAATGCTCTTTTGCATTCTTCGGATACATGGCCTCATATACCTGTTGGAAGATAAATCCTTCCCTTGCCAAAAAAGCCAAGCGCGCATCAGCGAGCGTATTTTGGTGTAACCACTTCATATACTCGTACATCAGCGGCCCAAAGATACTAAATCCGATGCTGTAGGCATCTTTAAATTCCGGTGTACCTGAGGGATATAGTCGAAATGGGCTGTTGTACAATCCCGCATTTACGGTAAGTCCGTGTAATAGCATCTTTTCTTCGTAAGGAAGTGCATAGGCTGCCTTTTCCAATTCCGGCACTGCTGCGATTTTTTCTTCCTGACGTGGGTTCATAATCCAAGAGGTCTTTTCGTTTTTATCGGAAAGAATCTGCCAATCAGAGCGAAGGTTATCTCCCACATGGGCGATGTGGCATCCGGCATAATCGTTTAATACCTGTTCCCACAAAGCCCCATCGTCTTTTCGCTTGTCTTCTTCACAGGACATATAAAACTTTTCATAGCCTGTAATACCAAACTTTTCAAGGATCGGTTCCATTTCTTCCCGAGACAAATACATATCACTTACTAAAATGATACGTTTCTTTGCCTCCAAAATGCGCTGATACAAATGCACCATCTCTCTTCTCGGAATCAGTCCCTTAAATTCCGTATCCAGTTCCAACTGCTTCACTTCATCCCGTTTTTCATCGGACATATGAAGCATGGTCTGCAGTCGCGTATAAATATCTTTTAATGTGACCTTTGCGCCAAGTTCTGCCATGGCCTGTTGTTCTGCCGCAATACGATTCCCGGCAAATCCCTTTTCCCCCAGTTCTAATTCCATGGCATAGAAGACGTCCGTAGGATGTAAAAGGGTTCTGGTCAAAAGGGTATCAAAAATATCAAAGCTTACCACATCATAAGCACTTAAATCCAAAAACAGTTTTTCCTCGTTCCGAAGGAATACCGGCGCAAAGGTATACTTATCTTTATCAAAAAAGATTTCTTTTCGATCCGGTGCAACAATGGCATGATGAAATCCGTTAAAGGTCACCACCTGTCCCAACACGCGTTCCAACACATGGGCAAGGGTTCCGTCGGTCTGACCTGCCTCCTCATCAAAATCATCCAAGGTTAATCCGCGGTTCCAAATCTGAGAAATCGCCGCATTTCTTACAATAAAAAAGCTGCCTGCAGGATACAAAAAGATTCCGCTTTTATAGGGAACCCCGATGGATTCCATAAATTCTTTCCCACGCTTTTTATTGGCCAGCCATCCGTAGGCTTCCGGTGCCATATCCGCGTAGCGTTCCGGATAAATAATTCCGATTTTCTCGTTTTTTTCCAAAAGAGAAATCATACGAAGGGCCTGAGCCGTATCCCCAATTAAGGCAGAGGTGGAATACTGTCTCCAACCGAACTGTTCCGATCCCTGATATAAAGATTTTTTGGAATGGAAATGCATCACATATTTGTATGTCTTTAATTCTTTTCCAAAATGCACATACACCGGTGCGATATCACGACCTCGGTTTGGAACTTCTTTTACATCCACATGATTTAGGTTTGGAATTGTCTTACAAGATGTAATGATTTCCTCTGCACGCTCCTTTGCATCGGATATGCTATCCGGAATGGAAATGTATAAATCAAAGGAAACCGGAATATGACCAAAGGCCTCCAAAAACTCCTGCAATAAATCCTGATAAAACAAATGCAACTGTACAGCCAAAACCGGTTTTTCACCGTCACGCAATGCTTTTGCCTCCTCTAAAGAGAGCACTTCCACCTCGTCGTAGGTGATTTTTTTCTCCCCGTCACTGGGCACGTACACAACGTTTTTTTCTGCCAGTTTTACCTTAACTTTATTAACAAAAGCCTTGGGGCCCTGATGTTTTAAAATCTCCATTCCTCGCTTTGCATGGCGAAGAAAACTTTTACGATCCATAGTTTATAACTCCGTTTTTTTTCAATATTGATATCATACCATAGAATACCTTTTCTTGCGCAAGAAAAGAAAGAAGTGTATGATTAGGCTAACATTTTAAAGCAAAGGATGAGAACCATATGAAAATTCAAGAATCTGCACAGGATTATTTAGAAGCTATCCTGATTCTTTCCAAACAACAGGATTATGTACGAGCAACCGATATTTGTGGCTACTTTGGATATGCCAGAGCCACGGTATCTGTTTTTTTAAAACAGTTAAAAGAAAACGGATACGTAACCGTATCCGAGCATAATCATATTCGTTTGACACCGGAAGGACTTGCCATTGCCGAAGAGATGTATGAGCGTCACAACTTCCTTACGGATTTGTTTATCAAACTGGGGGTTTCAGAAAAAGTTGCCACCGAAGATGCATGTCGTGTGGAGCATTATGTTTCAAAAGAAACCTATGAAGCTATAAAAAAACACTTCTCAGAAAAGTGATTTCACTTCTGTCGTGAGGATAAAATGATTACCGATCAAGCAAACAAGAATCAAACCGGGGCGCTTCCCGCATCTTTAACCGAAACACAAAAATCATATCTTAACGCATGGCTTCTTATGAAAGTCTCTGCGGAAAACAGTGTTCCTTTCTTTGGAAAACGACGTCTCAAAAAAGAATGGGAAAGCTATGCAAAGACCTTCGGGCTTATTGACTATGCGTCTTTTCCCGAAGAAAAAAAGACCACCCAAAGAACTTCTTGGGTGGAGTTTTTTCAATTCTACGGAAATCTTTGTTTAACCGACGCTACATACGGTTCCATGCTCTTTGGCTTAATCAAAGCAAAAGATGCGTCCGTAAAAGAAAAGTTAGGATACGAATTCGATCGTATCTGTTCTATTTTCCCGGAAGAATTGGGCTTAAAAGAACTTTATGCGCCGTTGCAGGAAGCTTCCGAAGAAGCCTTTTATTCTCTGGTCAAATAGTCTTCTACATTTTCCTTATCTACTTTTGCATAAGGCAGGCGAATGTACTTTCCGTCTACCAAATCCAAATCGGAAACGCTTTCTTTTTTTGCCAAGCGATAAGCAAGTTTTAACATGGCATCTGCCTGTCCTTCTTTATCGTTATAAACTGTGGCCATCATGGTCCCGTTTTGTACTGCCGAAAGCCCTTCATCAATTCCGTCGATTCCAAAAATTGCCGGATACTTCTTTTCGTCATATCCCATGCTCTCATAAGCATCAATTACCCCAAGGGCCATGGCATCATTGTTGCAAATGTAAAGTTCAATATTCTTATACTGTTCCATCAACTTTAAGGTTCTGGTCTTTGCCTGATCCCTATCCCAATTTGCAATGGCATTGTCCACCTTTTCCAAGGAGATTCCCGCATCCTGAATGGTAGAAATGGAATACTCTGTTCGAACGATTGCATCCTGATGTCCGGCCTCGCCTTCCAAGACAACATACTGAATCACACCATCTCCGTTTTTATCCACTTCCGGATGGTTCTTACAGTACTCCGCCGCAAGTTCCCCTTCCATAATTCCGGATTCCAAGGCGGCAGCACCCACATAGTAAAGTTCGCTCCAACGCTGTAAATCCTCTTCTACCAATTCACGGTTGAAAAATACCACCGGAACATTTGCTTTTTCTGCTGCATCGATAATGGAAGAGGGATCGGTTCGATCCACAAGATTGACGCAAATCACATCAAAGTTTTTCTCTATCATTTCTTCCACTTGTTCGTTTTGTGTGGACTGGCTGGCAGCGGCATTGTAAATCTCAACTGTTACTGTAACACCGGTTTCCTCTTCCAACTTTTCCGCATATGCCTCAAAGGAATCCATCATTTGCGCCAAAAAAGCATCATACTGATCATACAATGTCACACCGATAATAATGCTGTTTTTTTCCTGATTGACTGCCGTTTTTTTACATGCGCATAGCGAAATCATCAGGCATCCCATCATCGCAATTGCTAAAACTTTTTTCCCCATTTCATCTTCTCCAATACTTACTGAGCCAACGGAAATACTATTTTTTCAATCTCCGGATCGTACAAGTTGTCCTTCGTCACACGATATAACTTAATCTCCGGAATCTTTGCCGGATAACTTCCGGTGGTTAGTTTTTGATATAAGGCATCCACACCGGCATACCCCATGGTAAATTCATTCGGTAACACAACTTCCGTTACCACACCTTTATCCAAATAATAGATTACCTGTTCCGAATATCCCTCACAAATGATTCCGACTTTTCCGTCTACTTGTGCGGTATTTACGGCATCGATGCATCGTTCTGCCGTAGATCCGTCAAAGGAAATCACCACATCATACGCACCGCTTTCCAAAGAAGAAATAAGCTTCCCGGAAATTTCATTCTTCCCATGGATTTCCTCTATCCAAAGGGCATCCGATGCATTTAACAGTTCCATAAAACTTTCATATCGTGTTTGTATTGCCGGATTTTGGCCGTCACCTACCACCACCGCCACACGAACATCGCCAAGGCTTCCGGAAGCAGTTCCGTAATGCTCTACCAAGGATTGATACAGCAAGCTTCCCACTTCCTTGTTATCCGGTGTGATGGAAGGATAAATTTCTTCCGGTTCGATATCGGAAGCGAACAATATGAGATTTAAGTAGTCCGTCTTTTCTTTTAAATACTCTTGCAGTGCTACTTCTCCGTCCGGTTCAATAATGAATCCGTCCGCATCATTTTTTACTTCTTTTTCCAACGTACTTGCAACAGCATCGGAAGATAACACGGTAAGTGTCATATTATAATCCTGTGCTGCCTGTTCCATTCCCTGTCGGCAGGCAATGTAGCGATCGCTACTGGCATCGTCTAAAATCACGGATACCTCATATACTTTTCCATCATCGTCCGTATGTAACAATCGATAAGAAGCCCATGCCATAATACTGCCTAAAAACAGTACCAATATAATAATATAGATTCTATTTCCCAACGGTTTCACCTCCCATTTCCCGGTAAGGCAAGTGGATGATTACCGTTGTACCCCGATCCGGTTCACTTATGATACGGAGACCGTATTCTTCACCGAAGCGCAGTTGCAAACGCTTATGGACATTAATGAGTCCCACACCGCTTCCTCTGGTCTTGGCACGATTTTCTTCCGTTAAAAGTCTGGAGCTTATATCTTCCGGCATACCGATTCCGTTATCTTTAATTTCGATAAAGATTTCATCCTCTTTTCGATAACCGATAACCTTGATCTCGCCCTCGTCATCCATGGAGGACACGCCGTATTCGATGGCGTTTTCCAAAATCGGTTGAATTACCAATTTTACAATTGCCGCATCCGCAATTTCTTCTGCCATATCAAAGGTGACTTCAAATTTATTTTTGTGTCGTACCTTTTGAATGTTCATATAGTTTTGTGCATGGCGGAATTCATCTTCCACACGAATGATGGTCTTTCCACGGCTTAAACTGATACGGAACAAACTGGCAAGTTCTTTGATCATAAACACTGCGTCCTTGTTGTTTTCCGCTTCAATCATCCAAACAATGGAATCCAAAGTGTTATATAAAAAGTGAGGATTAATCTGGGACTGCAGCGCATCCAATTCCGTACGACGCTTCGCTTTTTCCTCTTCCATAAAGTCGTCCAAAAGCGCTCGCATCTTTTCTGCCGCATCCTTTAGGGTCTTACCCAAATACTCCACTTCGGCACTTCCGCCCACATAAATATTCTCATCCAAAATACCGTTATCCAAAACCTTTACGGATTTATTCAATCGTTCCAATGGTCGCGTAACATTTTTGGAAATCAAGATATTTACGATAATCATGGCAAGCACCACGATGCATACAATAATAATTACAAAGTACTTTGTTTGATAAAATCCAAATCCGATTTCACTGTCGGGACGAACCGCAACAATTTTCCAACCGGTATATCCAACGGTTTTTACGTTCACATGACGTTTTTCACTTCGGAAGGTTTCCTGTGTGGTTCCGTCGGAATAACCTGCTGCCTTTTTATTATTTTCCTTTGCCAGTCCGGCATACAAAAGATTCTGCTTCGGATGATAAATAATCTCTCCGTTGGCATCACACAAATATACGTATTCACTGGTCATTTCTTTGTTTAACTTTTCAAACAAATGCTCCATGGAACTGTAGTTCATGTCAATGACAAGCACACCCTGAGTAGTGCGACCGTTCATGGTAAGTTCTACCGCACGGCTTAAGGAAACCACCCAATAATAACGATAGGTGGAGTTATCAAACTGATTTTGAACATGAGGGGTCGAAAAATGAAAGTTTTCCGGTTCTTCCAACGCATCTACAAACCAATCCTGAGAAGCAATGACATCGCTGTCTTTTACCGTCACAAAGGGCACGGAAGCCACACGTTCTCCGTCTTTGGTATAACAAGAAACGCTGATTAAGTTATCCTTATTGGCCTCATACAAAAGATTCATCTGGGTATCTAACGTATCCACAGACAAATCCGATTCCTTAATAACGCTGTAATACATGCTGTCGGAAATAAGACGCATGTTTCGAAGATAGTTTTCCAAGTTGATGGAAGTCTGAGATAATAATTGTTCCGTGCTTTCTCCCTTGGACTCCTCTGCCTGGGCCGCAAAAATGTCATATAATGTAACGCCAAGAAAGGCCATACCCAGAATCGTTACCACCGAGAATGCCACGGTGATGGTGGTCTGGATTGACCTGATACCAAAGGTTTTACGAATCCATTTTAATTTCCCCAGAATATAGTCCTTAATGGTTTATCCCTCTTCCTGACTGCTTCGATATTTCGACGGAGAAACACCGAATTGTTTTTTAAATACGTAGCTGAAATAGTTGGGATCTGCGTAGCCTACTTTTTCCGCTATGATATATGTTTTTTCATCGCTTTTTGTCAAAAGTTCCACTGCTTTTTCCATACGATATTCCGTAAGGTAATTGATAAAGGTCTTTCCCGTTTCCTTTTTAAAAGCGGTGGAAAAATAAGCAGATGATACATTCAAATACGAACATACCGAATCAATTCCGATTTCCTGATCGGCGTAATAATCCTCCACATATTCCACTGCCTTTGCAACAAAGGACTGTGTGGAATCTTTTCTTCGTTCATTCATCAAACGACGGATTCGCGTACAGTAGGTGGTAAGTTTCTCACCGAGGGCTTCGGAGGATTCCTGCTGCAAAAGGACCTGCAATAAATCCTCATTTTCCGACTCCATCACATCCGCCATGGAAAGCTGATAATTGCCCATAAAGTCCGTAAGTTCTACCACCAACTTCATCAAAATAACACGGAAGTCCGTAATGGAAAGCTTTGCTTCCGTAAGGCCTTCCACAAACGCGTCCACTGCCTTAGGAAGTTGTTCCTTTTCATTTAACTTCATGGAACGAAGGATCTTTCGGATAGCCTCATCTTCCAAATGATTTTCCTGTGCCCATTCTTCTTCTCCCACTTCCGTTGCATTGATGGCACGCATATTACCATAAAGCACGCGATAAGAAAGTGCTGCTTTTGCACTCTGATAAGACTCACGAATTCGATAAGGTTCATCGCATAAATATCCGATTCCGGCCGTAACATTGGCCTTGCAAATACGCTTTGCCATTTTGCAAAGACGATCGCAATCATCGGTAAATGCATAATATCCCTTTTCATCGGTAATCTGTGCCACAACCACAATATCTCCGATGTAGGAAAGGGTTCGCATATGGCCCTTGGGAGTTAAATACTCTTCCGTTAACTGACGCACGGACATCTGAAGGAGGAAAGGAGCGACCTCCATCTCCTCTCCGTTCTTACTGCTGTAACTGATAGACAATACCGCCACCGCATAAAAAGGTCCCTCAAAAGGAATCTGATAATCCGATGCATATTTATGAATGGTGTTCTCCGGCATACGGCCTTCAATCAGAGAAATATAAAAATTCTCCTGAAGCATGGGCAGAGAATTCATGTAATACTCTTGGAGTTTATCGATGTTACGTTTTTCATCGATTTCTTTATCCAAGGCAATATGAATTCGCTCAAATACAGAAGAAAGTTCATCCGCATCAATGGGTTTTAAGATATACTCTTCCGCCTCAATCTTAATGGCCTCTTTTGCAAATTCAAATTCATCGAATCCGGAAAAGATAATAACCTTAATTCCCGGATTTCGATTCTTTAATTCCCTAGAAAGGGTAAGGCCATCCATATAGGGCATCTTAATATCCGTCATGACCACATCGGGTTGCAGTTCCTCCGCCATTTCCAAGGCTTCCACACCATTTCTGGCGTATCCCTCAATGCGGAATCCCAAAGCAGCCCAATTCAATTTTTTCATAATCACTTCGTAGACAAATTCTTCATCATCTACCAAAAGTACAGAATATGTTCGCATAAATCATCCTAATTAATAGCCCAGGGGACCGTATTTTACAGACATGCGTCTCCAGAGAATCGCAAAAATAATAAAGACAACCACAACCTCTACAAACGCCATAATTACGTTATAAAACAACAACACGCACATTCCGATTGCTCCGGCTGCCAAGAACAAAAGTAAACATCCTCCCACCGTAGCATAACGTGTTTCATTTTGAAGCGGTCTGTTATCGCCTCTGACTCTTAAGTACATGGGACGTCTTTTTGTAAGTAGCATATGTAAGCCTGCCAAAAAACTCATGGCAAATGCAATGAGCGGAATCCATGTCAGTTCCAAAATCACTTCTATCGGCATAAAAAAGGGTCCTTTCTTTGATGTTTCATTCTTAATAATTATACAAAAAACCAGCGGCCAGGACTACCCCCGGCCGCCAGGTTTTACTGAATGCTTCCGTGTTTTTACATACGGAATAATTATTTACGGGCAACGTATTTACGAATGTCAAGAGAGATTGCGATGAAGATGATTATACCGATTGCAATCCACTGAGCATTTGCATCCACTCCGAGGAACTGGAGAGCTGCCTTCATCAGTTCAAATACTGCCACACCGATGATGGCTGAAGAAACTTTTCCTCGACCACCGGTTACGGATACACCACCGATGGTACATGCAGCGATTGCTTCCATTTCGTAACCTAAACCTAAGTTAACGGATGCACCACCTGCACGTGCGCCCAGCATAAATCCTGCCAATCCGTACATAGCTGCTGCCTTTGCATAAATAATTACCATGGTTTTCTTTACCGGTACACCGGCAACTTCTGCAGCCTGTGGGTTACCACCGATTGCATACATGTATTTACCATGACGAGTCATATTGAAGATGAACCATGTAATTACCGTAACAATAATGGCAATCCAAATCTGATAATTCAAGAAAAGGAATCGTCCGGAGGAGACTGCGGTGTATTCCGGTGTATAGCCGCCTAACGGAGTAGCGTTGGTATACAAAAGATTTGCACCATAGACGATTTCCATCATTGCCAATGTTGCGATAAATGGCGGTACGTGGAGATACGCGATAAAGAAACCAGAAACCGCACCACATGCCGCGCATACAGCCATTACAAATGCAAGTGCCAAAAATACGTTCCATGGCTGCATATCCGGATAAAATTTTCCGGAATAGTCCATTTTCTGAAGTAAAGTACCGGCGATACATCCACCGAGACCAATGATACGACCAGCGGAAAGATCGCAGCCTGCGGTGATTACACATCCGGCAATACCTAAAGCAATTACCAATCGAGAGCTCATATTAAGCAAAATATTGTTAAAGTTTCCTACGGATAAAAAGTTTGACTGTGTTGCTCCCGTGTACACAACCAAGATTACCATAATCATGATAACACCGTAGTTGATCAGGAAATCCTGTATCTTCTTCGAAGTTGTTTTTTCCATTCTTATTTTCCTCCCTAGAACTGCGTTGCATACTGCATTACATTTTCCTGCGTCATCTGATTCGGATCGTCAATTTCTCCGGTCAGCTTACCGTTACACATAACGCAGATACGATCGGACATACCGAGCAATTCTGCCATTTCTGATGAAATCATGATGATAGACTTTCCTTGTTTGGCCAAATCTTCCATGATTTCGTAAATCTCGTGCTTCGCACCTACATCGATTCCTCGTGTCGGTTCATCCATAATCAAAATATCCGGATCGTTGGCCAACCAACGGGATACGATAACCTTTTGCTGGTTACCACCGGAAAGATTTTGGATTAACTCCTTACTGCTTGGAGTCTTAATGCGAAGTCGATCAATACTGTCATCCACAACCTTATTAATGGAAGGATGATCCAATACGAATCCTGCCTTCAAATACTTATCGTAAACAGAAATTCCCACGTTATCTTTGAGTGAAAGACATCCGAAAATACCGTTTCCTCGACGGTCCTCAGTAATCAAACCGATTCCGGCATTCATGGCATCTCTCGGGTGCTCAATGGTAACCTTCTTGCCTTTGACATAAATCTCTCCGGCAGACTTGCCTCGAATACCAAAAATGCCTTCCAAAAGTTCGGTACGCTGAGCACCAACCAAACCTCCGAATCCAAGGATTTCACCCTTGCGAAGTTTGAAGCTGACATCCCGGAAAGAACGCTCATGAATGGAAGAAACGCCCTTTACTTCCAAGACTACTTCATCCTCTATCTTGTGCTCTTTCTTCGGATAAACGTTGGTTAATTCACGGCCTACCATCTTAGTAATAATCTCATCCATAGAGATTTCCGATGCCGGCCAAGTACCAACATAGGTACCGTCTCGCATGATGGTAATATCATCAGCGATACGCTTAATCTCATCCATCTTGTGTGATATGTAAATCATTGCTACGCCCTTATCACGCAAATCATTCATAATGCGGAATAAGGTTTCTACTTCGTTATCGGATAAAGATGAAGTAGGCTCATCCAAAATAACGACTTTTGCTTCCTGAGAAACTGCTTTTGCAATTTCTACAGACTGCATCTGTCCGATGGACAGACTTCCCAGCAATGCTTTTTCGTCGAAATCCATACCCACCTCGTCAAGCCAATGACGGGTGTCTTTGTACATTTTTTTATGATCAATCCATTTAAAAGGGCCAAATCCCGTAAGCGGGAAACGTCCCAAGAATAAGTTTTCCGCAACTGTTCTTGCAGGTACCGGCTGGAGTTCCTGATGCACCATGGCGATACCATGTTTCATCGCTTCATCCGGGTTATGTATTTCTACTTTTTTTCCATCCAGTAAAATTTCTCCGGCATCCATATTATAAATACCGAAGAGGCATTTCATTAAAGTCGATTTTCCGGCGCCGTTTTCACCCATTAACGCGTGAACCGTACCGGGTCTGATGGACAACTGCACATTGTCCAACGCCTTAACGCCGGGGAAGGACTTGCTGACGCCTTTGAGTTCCAGCTTATAATCAGCCATCCATGTTCCTCCTATTGTTGCTCTCCGTAATTTCTTAAAAATAGTGCGGGGTGAGTTGTCACCCCGCACCCGCTACTACTTAATCATTCAATTCGAAATGCGAATTATTTTAAAAGATCAAGAATTTCCTGTGCGTTGTCTTTGGTTACTTTCTTGTAATCGCAGCCAATGTAGTGTTCATTAGATTCGCCTTTAATGTAGTTGATAGCTGCGTCTGCTGCTGAATCAGCCTGAGAAATATGATCGTTGAATACAGTACCTGTCATGGTTCCTGCAATAACGTCTTCCAAAGCTTCTGTTAAAGCATCAACACCTACAAGATAGATATCTTTTCCAACTGTACGTCCAGCTGCCTGGATTGCTTCCAAAGCACCAAGTGCCATAGCATCGTTGTTACAGAATACAACTTCAAGGTCGTCACCATATTTAGATAAAGCATTCGCTACTAACTGGTTACCCTGAGCCTGATCCCACATACCAACCTGCTCATCAAGCTTGTTAACTTCAAGACCTGCATCTTCCAAAGCTTTGATAGAGAACTCGGTACGATACTGTGCATCGATGTTTTCCGGATCACCCTTAATCATAACGTAATCAACTTTTCCGTTTCCGTTAAAGTCAATAGCATCAAGACCAAGATCAGCGATAAGTTCACCCTGCATTGTTCCTGACTGACGAGCGTCACAGCCTACGTAACATACGTTCCAATTGTTGTCTTCCCAACGCTGCTCTTCATCTTCATCCGGCTCACGGTTAATGTAAACCAACGGAATTCCTGCATCTACCACCATATCGGTAATGGTTGCTGCTGAAGAAGAGTTAACCGGGTTGATAATTAATACATCAACACCGTCAGCAATGAAGCCCTGAATCTGTCCGGTCTGAGTTGCCTGGTCATTTGCTCCATCCTGGATTGTAATGTTGTCTTTTGAGAATCCCTGTTCAATAAGGTATCTCTCTAACTCTGCACGGTATAATGTCATAAAGTTATCAGAGAACTGATAGATACATACGCCGACTTTCTTGTCAGCAAGTTCAGAATCTCCAACAGCTTCTGCTGCTGCACCTGCTGCGTCTTCAACTGTTGCATCGGAGCCACCATTGTTATCTGTTTTGTTACATCCAACAAACAATGTAGCTACCATTGCGAGTGAAAGCATTACACTAAGTAATTTTTTCTTCATAAGTAGTTTTCCCTCCTTATACGATATATAACCTTCGTAGCCCTTGCTACGTGTACCATCATATTCGAAGGCGAAAACGATTAAAATTGAAAATCCTTCTTTGTATCTTAAAAATTCTTTTCAAAAAAATGAACACAGAAGAATTTTCTAGAAACAAAGAAGGATTTCCAATTGTTTTTTATTTGATTTTCAATTATACGATCTGAGCCTTAATCAAATTGGTGGTTCCGGAGATTCCAAGCGGAAGTCCTGCGGTAAGGACTGCAACATCTCCCTCTTCCAGCAATCCATTCTCGCGCGCCTTTTCGATTGCATGATCAAAAAGTGCATTCGGATCGTTTTCTTCGTCCAACATAATCGGTGTTACACCCCAGCAAAGATTCATCTGACGTGCCACACGTTCTGTGGTACAGCATCCGATTATCGGAGTGTTCGGACGGAATTTTGAAACTGCATGAACGGTACGTCCGGACTTGGTAACCGTAACAATTGCTGCAGCATTCAAATCATCTGCCATCATACATGCACTGTGTGAAATAGCATCGGTAATGCTTGGTGTCTCAAAGCGATCCATATTCTTTAAGCGATTGATGTAATTGATATCGCCTTCGGTACGAACCGCAATTTTGCTCATGGTCTCAACCGCTTCTACCGGATACTTACCTGCAGCAGTTTCTCCGGAAAGCATGATAGCGCTGGTTCCGTCATAAACCGCATTTGCAACGTCGGTTGCCTCTGCTCTGGTTGGTCTCGGATGAGAAATCATAGAATCCAACATCTGAGTAGCGGTAATAACGAACTTACCTGCCTGATATACCTTCTTAATGATCATCTTCTGAATCACCGGTACATCCTCAAGAGGAATTTCTACACCCATGTCACCACGAGCAACCATGATACCGTCTGCCTCTTCAATGATTTCATCGATATTCTGAACACCCTGATTGTTTTCAATCTTGGCAATGATCTCTATATTTTCTCCGCCGTGCTCTTTTAACACTTTACGCATCTGGCGAATATCATCTGCGGTACGGGTAAAGGAAGCGGCAACAAAGTCAAAATCTTCCTGAACAGCAAATACCAAATCCTTGTAGTCCTTCGGAGAAATATAATCCATAGAAAGTTCAACGTTCGGTACATTGACACCCTTCTTGTTGGAAATCTTTCCGCCGTTTACAACCTTACAAAGGATATGATCTTTTTCCACATCCTTTACAATCATTTCAATCAAACCATCATCGATCAAAATATGATCTCCGATTTTTACGTCAGAAGTAAGTCCCTTATAGGTAATGGAAACTTTGGTTTCATCTCCTTCCACATCATCAGTGTAAAGAGAAAAGTCCTGGCCTTCTTCCAACACAACGGATCCGTTTTTGAATTCTTTCAAACGGATTTCCGGTCCCTTGGTATCCAATAAAGTTGCAACAGGAAGTCCTAGTTCCTCGCGGACAGCTCTGATATTCACAAGCTTTCCTCTCTGCTCTTCATAATCACCATGGGAAAAGTTCAAACGGCAAACATTCATGCCTGCCTTCATTAACTTCTTTAATGTTTCCTGATCCTGGGAAGCAGGACCAATGGTACAAATGATTTTGGTTTTTCTCTTGTAATCCATATACTACCTTTCAATACTATTTCCCAATCATCGTTCCGGCCTTTTCCCCCACAACCGAATCGGGACTGAGTTTTGTGATAAGTGCCTTTCGTATTGCAGAATCCCCAATATAATCAACTGCAGCCTGAATCTTCGGTGCCATGGTCTGGGCTTCAAATTCACCCTGCTCCAAAAGTTGTTTTGCTTCTGCCACGGACAAATAATCCAACTGCTTTTCTTCCTCTGTGCCAAAGTTCTTGCAAACCTTTTCCACACCGGTCAAGATTACAAACATCTCGGCATCAATCTGATCTGCCAAAAATCCTGCTGCCGTATCTTTTTCAATAACGGCAGATGCGCCCTTTAATGAATTTCCCTGGGCAAGCACCGGAATTCCGCCGCCACCGCAAGCGATGACAACTTGATCCGCATCCAAAAGTGCCTTTATGGAATCAAGTTCAATGATTTCCATAGGCTTTGGTGTGGCAACTACTCTGCGATAGCCGCCTTCCACTTCTTTTACATGGTTACCTTTTTTCTCCTCTGCCTCTGCTTCTTCCTTCGTAAGCACACGACCAATGGCTTTGCCCGGTTTATAAAATGCTTCGTCATAAGGATCCACGGCAATCTGTGTAAGAACTGTGGTAACCGATTTATAAATACCGCGACTGATTAATTCGCTGCGGATGGCATTCTGTAAATCATATCCGATATAACTCTGACTCATGGCAGAGCATACGCTCATTGGCGTTACGGTATATTCGCTGTGATTCTTTGCATATTCCGACATGGCGCTGTGAATCATACTAACCTGTGGACCATTGGAATGTGTTACAACAACCGAAAAATCCTGTTCAATAAACTTTACAATGGCTTTGGCGGTCTCTTGAATCGCAGCCTGCTGCTGTGGCAATGTCACACCCAGCGCATTATGTCCCAACGCAATCACTATTTTCTTTTTCATACTACATAATCCTCCGCGCTTTATTTTACGCAGTTACAATTATACAATAAATTTTATCCATAAAAAAGTCATTCATGGCATATGAATGACTTTTTTATTTGTTTATTCTGCTTTACTTAATTCAACTTTGACGGTTTCTTCCGTATAAGAATTTGCATAACGCGCTACGGTAAGTTCCACCGTATCTCCCACATCGTAGGAAGCTAACAAGCCTTGCAATTCTTCCATAGAAGTTACACGAGTTCCGTCTAACCCGGTAATAACGTCTTTTTTCTTAAGGCCTGCTTTTTCCGCACCGGTTCCCGCAATAACACGAGCGATGTATACACCCTGCGGCATATGATACTGAGCCGCGTTTAATGCATCCACATCCACGCCCATGATTCCGAGATATGCTCCGTTTCCGGTGGCTGTCTCACTCTCATCTACGGATGCAGTTTGAAGATTCATCAAATCTTCGATTACCACACTGGCCTTTGTAATCGGGATGGCATAGCCCATACCTTCTACTTCCGTATCGGAATACTTCGCAGATACGATACCCACTACTTCACCGTTCATATTAAGGAGTGCGCCGCCGGAGTTACCCGGATTTACAGCTGCATCTGTCTGAATCAAATCCTGAGAATAGGTGGATCCGTCACTGTTTTGGAAGGTAACTTCACGATCTAATGCGGAGATAACACCGGTGGTAACGGACTGTCCGTAACCTAAAGCATTTCCGATTACCACTGCGGAAGAACCAACTTGTAGATCATCGGAAGAACCGATACTTGCA
>JAEEGL012158794.1_pt1 | contig 16782 bp, 14 predicted proteins | sample 9134231 | NCBI WGS metagenome assembly JAEEGL01 (sample SAMN16246548, study PRJNA631951) | gut metagenome | biome: gut microbiome; feature: rumen; material: fiber-attached | host: Bos | place: Iran: Karaj | collected 2018-10
CAGCTTCTATAAGGCAACACGCATCAATTTTCTCTGGTTCCTGGAGCCCGGCCGTTTCCCCGAGCTGGCGCTTCATGTCGGCTACCGGCCTGACGAAGAATGGTCCGAGCAGGATATTCAGGATTTCCGCATGGCCTTCTTCCGGTGGCGGGACACCTACAAGCAGGTAATCGGAGCAAATCAGGAGCTTCCGCCGGAGGATGCCATGCTTCTGTACATGGATCTGTACGGATACAAAGGCGTCAAAGACGGCTCCCAGAGTGAACTCAAAGCCAACATCGGCAAGCTGCGCAATGAGTTTGCCGCACGTGCCCGGCTGGATCCGGCCATGTCCATGATGCCCCAGACGGAAAGCAAGTGGAAAATCAGCGATCTCTGGAAGAGCACACCGACGAAAGTCCGGGCTGCTTTCCTCTATGACTCATCTGCGGATGATTCCGGCTGGGTACTCGCCCATGAGATGGGCAGGCACCACCTGGAGGAGGTTTTCGGAGATCAGGTGGAAACCGTCTCAAGAGAACACGTGCGCCCGTATCAGGCGGAAAGCGTCGTTGGAGATCTGATCAAGGATGGATACGATGTCATTTTTTCCGCTTCTCCCGTCTTTCAGTTCTCCATCGGACGGCTTGCGATGGAGCATCCGGAAGTCAAATTCCTTCTGTGCTCCCACTATTCCATCTACTCCAATATCCGCTCATACTACCTGCGGATGTTTGAGGCCAAATACCTCACCGGAATCATCGCCGGCGCCATGGCCCGAGACGGCCGCATCGGCTATGTCGCCGATTATCCCATTGCCGGAACCATCGCAAATATCAACGCCTTCGCCCTCGGCGTACAGTCCGTCAATCCGGATGCGGAGGTATTCCTTACATGGGACTGCCTGAAAGACGACACGCCGCGGGATTATATGGTTCGGGAAAGCATCACGACCATTTCAAACCGGGACCTGAGCGCACCTTCCAAGGGTTCCCGTCACTTTGGCCTTTATCAGATGGACGGGTTGGATCAGATCAATCTAGCCATGCCGCTCTGGAATTGGGGCGCTCTGTATGAATCTCTGATCCACTCCATTCTTCGCGGAAACTGGAATGATCTCACAGACGGGTCACAGGCGCTCAATTACTGGTGGGGCATGTCCTCCGGAGCGATCGACATCGCCATGTCGCGCAATGTACCCACTGCCACGCAGAACCTGGTCAACGCCGTACGTGATCAGCTGCAGGCAAACCGCTTCAGCATCTTCTCCGGTCCTCTCTATGATCAGCGCGGTGCACTGAGGAGTGACGTTCCGTCCTTCCTGCCTCCGGAGGAGATTATCCGCATGGATTATCTGGTTCGGGGCATCAACGGATCCATTCCCACCCTTTCTGAGGTGCGCACGGAATCCAGAAACGTCGTTGCCATTGCCGGCTTCGAACATTCTGTTTCTCCTGCATCCCTTCGCTACGGAGAAAAAATGCATGAAGAGTACGTCAAAGCACATGCGGCAGGGGAAAACGCGGAAAGCCGTGATTCAGCCGAAGAAGGCGGGGAGGACCAGAGATGAATGCCAGCCACTCTCCCGCCCCGGATAAAACCCATACACTTCGGGTAATGGTACTTGCCGATGAACCCTCTCCCCGTCTTTGGACCTATTTCCGGCCGGAACGTCTGGAGGGAATCGACCTGATTCTTTCCGCGGGGGATCTGCCGGCGGATTATCTGTCCTTCCTGACCTGCTTTACCCATGCCCCCATTCTCTACATTCACGGGAATCACGACAGCCGCTATGAAAAGCAGCCGCCGGAAGGCTGTGAGTGTATCGAAGACACGATTTACAACTACCGCGGCCTGAGGATTCTTGGCCTGGGCGGCAGTATGCGTTACCGCCCTCACACGCCGCAGTATACCATGTACTCAGAACGGGAAATGGCAAGACGGATCGGAAAACTCCGGTTCCAGCTCTGGAAGCACAAAGGCTTTGACCTTCTGCTGACTCACGCCCCCGCCCGTGGTCTGGGAGACGATGAGGACCTCGCGCATCGGGGTTTTTCCTGTTTTCTTCCTCTTATCGACCGCTTCCATCCGAGTTATTTCATTCACGGACATGTCCACAAGGACTATATGGGCGGTCAGTTCCAGCGGGAACGAAGCTACGGCGAAACCAAAGTCGTCAACGCATGGCAGGACTATGTGCTGGAAATAGAAGTGCCCAATCTTCAGGAGGAAAAGCTCGGCAAGCATCAGCGCCGCCTGATGCAGCTGGACAAGGCATAATGGATTCACATAGCAAGGCCCTGCGCGGAATCGATCGGTTCCGTGCAGGGCCTTGCTATGTCTGGATTCGATTATTCTTCTGTCTCTTCTCCGGGACGAACGGAGTTGAGGTCATGTGCTGCGGCAAAGGTATCCGCTGCAGAACCGGCAGAGCAGATCAGTTTCAGCTCCGGAACGCATTCGCTGAACGCATCTTCCGCAATCTCCTGGACACTGTCCGGAATGGCAATCTGCTTCAGATCCGTGCAGGAATAGAACGCACTTGCGCCGATTCCGGTCACGCTGTCGGGAATCACAATCTCATTGAGGCTCGCGCATCCGTAGAAGGTATTGTCCTTGATCTGGGCAATGCCATCCGGCAGAATAACCTTCTGGATTGCGCCGCAGCCTGCGAAGCACGCTGTTCCGATCTCCTGGATGCTATCCGTCATCGGGATTTCCGTGAGTGAGCGGCAGTTTGTGAAACAGTAGTCCGGATATGCCGTCAATCCAGCAGGAAGGTGAATTTCCTCAAGTCCCCAGCAGTCTGAGAACAAATTCGCTCCCAGCTTGCTGACCCCGTCTGGAATGGTGAATTCCTTCAGGGAAACACAGTAGGTAAACGCCTCGTCTCCGATGTTCGTCAGCGAATCCGGAAGAATCAGTTCTCCCAGGTTAATGCATTCATAGAAGCATGCGACGCCGATACTCTCCAGGCTGGAAGGAAGCACGGCATCCGTGACATTTCCGCAGCCGTAGAAACAGTAGTCGGGAAGTTCAGTCACCGCTTCCGGAACTCGGATTTCCGTGAGCTGATAGCAGTTTCCGAATGAAGCCTGTCCGAGATTCTTGACAGTGGACGGAATGGAGTAGCCGCTCAGAACGTTGCAGTTGTAGAAGGCAAAATCTCCGATTCGCACGATCAGGCCGGGCGTCCGCACCGTTTCCAGAGACACACAGTCAGAGAAGATACCGTCCGGAATCTTTGTCACGCTCTCCGGAAGCGTAATCTCCCGAAGACTTGCGCAGTACGCGAAGGCGTACTCCCCGATGCTGGCAACGCCGTCCGGGATGGCAAACTCTTCCACGCCGGAGCACTGATAGAATGCATATTCCCCGATGGAGGTAACCGTCTCAGGGATCTCCACTTCTTTCAGGGAAACACAGCCGTAGAGCAGCGCAGAGGGGATCTTGTCCATATTGTCCGGAAGATCCACACTGGGAAGCGCAGAGCAGTTATAGAAGACGCTCTCGCCCAGCACCGCATCCGCCGGAACAAGGATCTTGGACATCAGAGAGCACTCCGCAAAGCAGGCGTCACCGATCTCCTTCACGCTGTCAGGCGTTTCAAAGCTGCCCAGCATGCGGCAGCCGTAGAAGGCGTATGCGCCAAGCCGAGTCAGACCGGCTGGAATATTAATGGATTTCAGCGCCTCGCAGTTTGCGAAGGCATAGTCCGTAATCTCTGTCGCAGACTCCGGTATGGTTGCCTTTGTCAGCGCCGTGCAGTTGTAGCACACATTGCCCGGCACGCGGCCGACGCCTTCCGGAATTACAACTTCCTTCAGCGCGCTGCACTCATAGAAGCAGTTGTCTCCCATTTCCTGAAGCCCGGAAGGAATCTGTATGCTCTTCAATGCGGTACAGGAATAGAACGCGCTGTCTCCAATGGATGTAACGGAATCCGGAACCACAATGCTTGTGGTGGAAGTGTTGCCTGCAAAGCATCCTTCATCCAGGGAAATGACCGTTGCTCCGTTGATTTCACCTGGGATCTCGCAGACTTCCTCCATTCCGTAATAATGCAGAATCTGGGCATCTCCGGATTCGTAGAGCCGATAGGTGTAAAAAGAGTAGTACAGGGTTTCGTACTCATCATCCGAACCGGTCTGAGCCGTCGGAGTCGTCTCCGTGCCCGGAGTATTGGCCGGGGTGCTTGTCTCCTTGCAGCCGGCAAGCAGCATTCCCAGCACGAGGATGGGCAGGAGCAGTTTCCACAGTTTCACGCCATTCAGTCCTTCTTTCTTTGCTGGCCACCCAGCGAAACAGTACCCGTATCTTACCATTCTGAAGGGACAAAATCAAGGCGCGGGAAGCATCCTTTACAGCGTGTTCATAACTTTTTGCTTTTTTTCCCTTCTTCACTGTGATATAATACCTTCGACTATTTTTGACCCCGGAATGCGGGATTCGTTCTGCGTTCCGTAAACAACAGGGAAGGAATCTTCTTTCATGAGTTTAATCACCAAACTGTTCGGCACCCATTCCGAACGTGAAATCAAGCGTCTGATGCCTCAGGTGCAGAAAGTACTGAGTCTGGAGGAGGAATACCGTGCGCTCTCGGATGAGGCGCTCAAGGCCAAAACGCCGGAGCTGAAGCAGCGTCTTGCAGACGGCGCAACGCTGGATGATATTCTGCCGGAAGCTTTTGCCGCCGTCCGTGAGGCGGCAGACCGTGTACTCGGTCTGCGTCCCTACCCCGTTCAGATCATCGGCGGCGTTGTTCTGCATCAGGGCCGCATTGCCGAAATGAAGACCGGCGAAGGCAAAACTCTGGTTGCCATTCTCCCCGCCTACCTCAACGCCCTTTCCGGCCTGGGCGTCCATATTGTCACCGTCAACGACTACCTTGCCAAGCGCGACAGCGAATGGATGGGCAAGGTTTACCGCTTTATGGGTCTGGAAGTCGGTCTGATCATTCACGGGCTGAGTCCGGATCAGCGCAGAAAAGCTTATAACGCTGACATCACCTACTGCACCAACAACGAGCTTGGATTTGACTATCTTCGCGACAACATGGCGATCTACAAGCAGGAGATGGTGCAGCGCGGCCACAACTTCGTCATCGTCGACGAAGTGGACTCCATTCTCATTGATGAAGCCCGTACCCCGCTGATTATCTCCGGCAAGGGCGAGGCAAGCACGCAGCTGTATCAGGCAGCCGACCTTTTTGTCCGCGGACTGAAGAAGCAGGTCTTCGCAACCACGGATGAGAAGGAAGTGCAGGACGACTATGACTGCGACTACTTTGTGGATGAAAAAGCCCGTTCCGTCTCTCTGACCGCACGCGGCATCGCTAAGGCGGAAGCGCATTTCCAGGTAGAGAATCTCTCCGCGCCGGAAAACACCACGCTGATGCACCATATCAACCAGGCCATGCGCGCACGCGGCATTATGAAGCGGGACATTGACTATGTAGTCAAGGATGGTCAGGTCATTATCGTCGACGAGTTCACCGGCCGACTGATGTACGGACGCCGCTACAACGAAGGACTCCATCAGGCCATCGAAGCCAAGGAAGGTCTTCAGGTTGCCAATGAATCCAAGACGCTGGCCACCGTCACCTTCCAGAACTTCTTCCGTCTGTACCGGAAGCTCTCCGGCATGACCGGCACCGCATTGACCGAAGCGGAAGAATTCTCCGGCATCTATAATCTGGACGTTGTGGAAATTCCCACCAACCGTCCCGTAATCCGCAACGATTATCCCGATGTGATCTACAAAACCGAAGCCGCCAAGTTCCGTGCCGTCATCCGTCAGGTGATCGAGTGTCACGAAGCCGGGCAGCCGGTTCTGGTCGGCACCATCTCCATTGAAAAATCCGAGCAGCTCTCCAAGCTGCTCAAGAGCGCCGGCGTTCCGCATAATGTCCTCAACGCCAAGCACCACGAAAAAGAAGCTGAGATCGTTGCGCAGGCGGGCAAGCTCGGCGCCGTCACCATTGCCACCAACATGGCAGGACGCGGCACGGATATCGTTCTGGGCGGCAACGCGGAGTTTCTGGCGAAAGACGACCTCCGCAAAGCCGGCCTGAGCGAGGATCTGATTGCAGAATCCAACTCCTTTGCCGATACGGACAATCCGGAAATCCTCGCCGCACGGGAAGCGTACAACGAAGCGTATTCCCGGCATAAGAAGGAGACAGACCGGGAGGCGGATCTGGTCCGCAGCGCCGGCGGCCTGTTCATTATCGGCACGGAACGCCATGAGTCCCGCCGAATCGACAACCAGCTGCGGGGCCGTTCCGGCCGTCAGGGCGACCCGGGCAGTTCCCGCTTCTATCTCTCCATGGAAGACGATGTCATGCGTCTGTTCGGTTCCGAACGGATCATTGCGATGATGGATTCCCTGAAGATCGATGAAGATACTCCCATCGACCAGAAGATTCTCACCGGCGCGATTGAATCCGCCCAGAAGAAGGTGGAGTCCCGGAACTATCAGACCAGAAAGAGCGTTCTGGAATACGACAACGTCATGAATACCCAGCGTACCGTCATCTATGCCCAGCGTCAGCAGGTGCTCGACGGTGAAGATCTGCGCGAGAGCATCCAGAAAATGCTGCAGAGTGTTGTCGAGGCGGATGTCCGCAGCGTACTTGGTGAGAACGATTTCTTCTCCGAAGCCTCTCAGGTACCTGAGATTGCGAAGCTTTTTGAAGGACTCTACTTCCCCGCCGGCGCTTTCACTGTCACGGAAGACGAACTGAACACCATGCGCTTCCAGGATATCTGCGACCGGATTCTCTCCCTCTGCGAGCAGACCTACCGCGCCAAAGAAGCGGAATACGGCGAGAAAGTCATGCGGGAAGTGGAACGCGTCATCACGCTCCGCGTGGTGGACGAATACTGGATGGATCAGATCGACGCCATGGACGATCTCCGCAGAGGCATCCATCTGCGTGCGTTCGGTCAGAACGACCCCGTCGTGGAATACAAGCGGGAAGGCTATGAGATGTTTGAGGAGATGATCTCCTCCATCCGCGCCGAAACCGTCCGCAGACTCTTTGCTGTGCGTATCCGCACTCAGGAAGAGCCCAAGCGTGAAAAGGTGGCCACCATCACCTCCGAAGGCGGAGCATCCGACAAGACCGTCAAGCGTCAGCCGGTGGTGAAAAAAGCAAAAGTCGGCAGAAATGACCCCTGCCCCTGCGGCAGCGGCAAAAAGTACAAGAACTGCTGTCTGGATAAGGATCTTGCACAATGAGCTTTTATGTCAACCAGATTGGGGACCTTGAATACCTCTGCGCAGATTCTCTGAACAATGTGCTGCACGGATTCTCCACCCGCTACGGCGGCGTTTCGACCGGAATCTGGTCCTCTTTGAATCTGGGCACCCATCGCGGGGACGATCCCGCAAATGTGCGGGAAAACTACCGCCTGTTCTGTGCTGCGCTGGGTATTGAGCAGGACAGCCTCATCTTTGCCAGCCAGATACACTCAGATATCGTCGCGGCTGTGGACCACACAAACCGGGGCGAGGGACTGGATCGTCCGGTTCCTTCACACCGGGACGCCATGATCTCCAATACGCCCGGCACTTCTCTTGTAGTTTTTTCCGCTGACTGCGCACCGGTTCTGCTCTATGATCCGGATCACCACGCCATCGGCGCTGCCCATTCGGGCTGGCGGGGAACGGCGCAGGATATTGCCGGAAAAACCGTTCTGGCCATGGTGAACGCCTACGCTTCCGATCCCGCCAGACTGCAGGCAGCCATCGGTCCCTGTCTCGGTCCCTGCTGTTTTGAGACGGATGCGGATGTTCCTCAAGCCATGGCCCAGCAGCTCGGTTCTGCCGCTGAAGAAGCGGTTGAGAAGGTCGGGGACAAGTATTATGTCAACAATTCTCTTCTGATCCGCATGGAGCTGGAACGTGCCGGACTGCGGCCGGAGTGCATTGATATCAGCACGGACTGTACTTCCTGCCAGCCGGAACGTTTCTGGTCCTACCGCAGGGTCGGACAAAACCGCGGCAGTCTTGCTGCCATTATTGCCCTTTAGGAGTGGATCTCCCGTGAAAAAGACAATCTGCCTCATCCTGGCGCTTCTTTTCCTGAGTGCCTGTACCGCTGCTCCTTCGGTTGTTCCGGAGGAGCCTGTTCCTGCTGAACCGGCGGAAACGACTCCGGAACCGGACGAGACGCCTGTGGAATCCTCCTCGCCGCTGTCTGTCTCCCTCTGTTATGAGAGCACGGACAGCTTCCATCCGCTGACTGCCAAAACCAGCGTGAATCAGCAGCTTCTCGGGCTCATCTATGAGGGTCTGTTCTCCGTAAATCCCGATGGGCGCGCGGAAGGCAGGCTCTGCACGAACTATGAGGTTTCCTCTGACGGCCGAACCTATACGCTGTATCTGCGGCGCGGCGTTACCATGCATGACGGGAAGCTTATGACGCCTCAGGATGTTATCGCCTCCCTGAAGGCAGCGAAAAAAACTTCCCGCTACTCCTATCGTCTGCGCCACATCCGTTCCATACTGAGTGTGCAGAATCATGCAGTTACCATTGAGCTGGACACCGCCTACGAAAATCTCCCTCTGCTTCTGGATGTTCCCATCATGCGCGAAGACGATATTGAGGGCACCTCCCCTGCAGGAACCGGTCCCTACACGCACTCCGGAAAACGTCTGAACCGGTTCTCCGACTACTGGCAGGGCAGCGATGCCGTCTATTATGGCAAATTCATCCGTCTGTACAGAGCTTCCTCCACCAGTGAGATCTGCGCTGCATTTACGGACAGCAAGATCACTCTCGCAGTCGTGGATCCAAACGGAGCCAACGGTCCCACCTACCACAGCGTTTCTGACCTTTACGCGCAGCCGACCTATCAGCTGCAGTATCTCGGATTTAATCTGGATTCTGACATGTTCAAGTCCGACATACTTCGCAGCGCGATCTCCTTCATTATTGACCGGGACAGTCTTGTTGCAGAGCTCTGCAGTTCCTTCGCTTCCCCGGCCGTGCTTCCCTGTGATCCGGCCTCCAGAAACTATGACCGTGTCCTTGCACAGCGCTTCAGCTACGATCCGGACAAATACATTGCCAGGCTGGAAGCCGCCAAACTGTTTGATTTCAACGGTGACGGCGTGCTCGACACATTCCCGGATGATCCGAAAACCGAAGCCCGCGGCACCCTGGTTGTACAGGCCGGATATCCGGAACGGCTCCGAATGGCCCAGCGCATCTCCGATGAACTCCAGGGACACGGTATTGAGCTGAATATCAAAGCCCTGAATTCCAGTGAATACCGCAGAGCCCTGCGGAACGGGAACTATGATCTGTACCTTGGAGAGACCGCTCTTCCACCCGACGGAGACCTGTCTGCTTTCTTTGATCCGGTCAGCAGTCTTTGCCTTGCAGGCATGGAGAACGAGGAGATTCTCTCCCTGTGCAATCTTGCCCTGGAGAATGCCGGCAATTTCTATACGCTCTATGAAGCAGTACTCAGCCAGGGACTGTTGTGCCCCATTGCGGTCAAGCAGTATGCTGTCTACGTCCAGACCGGCCTGGATCTGGATCTTATGCCTGCGCTGGGAAATGTCTATTATGCGCCTGTAACAGAAGACTCATGACACTTTTATTTGATCTTGACGGGACCCTGACGGATCCGGGACTCGGAATTACCAATTCCGTTCTCTATGCCTTGAAAGCCATGGGTATTGCAGCACCGCCCAGAGAAACCCTGTATTCTTTCATCGGCCCTCCCCTTACCGATTCCTTCCAGCAGATGTTCGGACTTTCCCCAAAGGATGCGGATACTGCCGTTCAGTACTATCGGGAGTACTTCTCCCGTGCCGGAATGTTTGAAAACACGGTATACCCCGGAATTCCGGAACTGCTTCAGCATCAGCGGGGTCTGGGCAGAACACTCTGTGTTGCAACCTCAAAGCCTCTCCCCTATGCTTCTCAGATTCTTAAACACTTTCGCCTGGCAGATTACTTTCACTGGATCTGCGGTCCCGGTATGGATGAGCGGAAGACCGCAAAGGCTGACGTCGTGGCTGATGCGCTCCGGAAGAGCGGAGCCAGTGCGCAGGAAACTGTCATGATTGGCGACCGGGAGCATGACGTACTCGGTGCCGCCAAATGCGGCGTGCGCACAATCGGCGTGCTCTATGGCTACGGCAGCCTGGATGAGCTCACACATGCCGGCGCATGGAGCATTTCAGAAACCGTTGCGCAGCTGGATTCATTTCTTCAGCATGTAGAACTGTAAATAGGCAGCCAAAAGAACGAGGCCGGATCCATCTCAAACGGATCTGGCCTCTTTTTACACTCCCTTGGAGCGTGATTTTGGGGAATACATGTTATTTTCACCGATGCGAACGCAGACTAGCGGCTGCATCATTGGCTTGATGAGATTCTTCCAGTCAAGTCAATCTTTTTATACTGACAAAGCAGCAGATTGGGCTAATGTCATAAATAGATTGCATATCCGGTTATTGCATGCCTAAAAACACAAGAGGATGTGAAAAGATGTGGGGTTCACCTGAATTCACATCCTCTTTTTGCTGAGAACAGCCTAGCACGAATCCTGTATTAATCTATACTATTTGTATCTCGTGAAGTGTACCAATTGCACTGAATCTAATCGGCACTTTGCTGACAAAAGGAGATTCCTTCTCAAAAAAGCGCCATGGCACATCCCGAAACTCTTCCGCATAATCGATGTTCACTCTGGGCGATACGCAGATCTGATCCGGCGGCACTTCCTCTGCATCCTCCAGATACAGCGGTCCTGAACAAAGATCCGCCCCGTTCAGGCTTCTTGTAATTCCCATTGCGGCACACAGCTTTCCCGGTCCGCTGCACAGTTCTCGCTCTCTTCCCCTGCGCTGCTTCATAAGCTCCAGGCCGGACACCGGTTCCAGAGCCCGGATCAGAACCACCTCAGGGCAGTCTTCCCGATTTGCAACCACATTGAGACAGCAGTGCATACCGTAAATCAGATAAATGTACGCATAGCCTCCCTCTCCGAACTGAATTTCCGTCCGGCCGGTTCTGCGTCCGCCATAGCTGTGTGCGCCTTTGTCCAACGGACCCATATAGGCCTCGACCTCAACAATTCTGCCTGTGACAAGTCCTTCCGGCGATTCACGGCAGAGGAGCTTCCCGATGAGTTTCGGTGCAAGTTCTGTTCCTGGTATCTGATAAAACGCTCGAGGAAGCATTTCCGTTCTCCTTCCTGCATCCGTTCCAAAAGAAGAAGCTTTTTTGAAAAGTCATGAGGGACTGTTTCCCCAACAGTCCCTCTATTTTTAAACTCATTTGATTTTTGTCTTATGTCTTTCAGGCTGACCGCTCAGTCATCCGTTTTCAGGCAATTACGAATGAACTGCTGAATAGCGTTCACGCTCTCATCGGAGATATCATGCTCCATCTTGCATGCATCTTCTGTTGCCTGCTCTTCGCTTACACCAAGCTGCACCAGCAGTTTTGTGAGAAGCTTGTGCCGCTCATAAATCTTTTCCGCGAGGGCGCGTCCGGATTCTGTCAGAAGAATCCCGCCGTCATCGGAAACCGTCACATATCCATCGGATTTTAAGATTCCCATAGCACGGCTTACACTCGGCTTGGAAAAATTCATATGCTCCGAAACGTCTACTGATCTGACGAACGGGTTTTTCTGGGAAAGCACCAGAATGGTTTCCAGGTACATCTCTCCGGATTCTTGTATGGCCATGCGTTGGTCCTCCGATCCATGTTTTCTTGACCTTACCATGAATTGTTGTCTTTTGCAAGTGGAACATTTTTCCAGAGGCTGTCATTCCTCTGAATGTTACAGCTGCCAGTTGATCTTCTCGGATGCCGGATCAATTCTCTTCCGCATCAGATACAGATCGTTGAATCTGCCCGGCTGATTCCCGGCTTTCTGAAATCCGAGTTTCTCATATACATGCAGTGCGTGTGCATTCTGCGGTGCAACAAGAAGCTGCAGCTTTTTTCTGTTTTTCCTCCGGAATACGCTGGTCGCATACCCGATCAGCTGCGGTCCGAGTCCCTTGTTGCGTTCTTCCGGAATCAGATAGACAAAGCTGATATGTCCGCAGCCAAGCATTCGGTCCTTAGCGGGCATGAGCTGGATAAAGCCGACCGTCCGGTCACCAAGCATGGCATACGCGGCTGCATCCGGATGATAGTGACAGATATTCAGAAGTTCCTGATAGAATCCTTCGCCGTCGAGTCCCATGGTGGAACCGTAAATACCAGCCCAGGCATCCTCCCGCATGGAGAGGAACGGTTCCCGCGCCAGATCATAGGGACGAAACCAGAGGTTGAACTCGGCAGAACGGCCCGTCTCACGCCACCAGCGCTGCCGCTCAAGGGTGGAAATCTCCTTGGAGAGATGTCTGCAGTCACCGGCTGAAATCAGGGAAAAGGTGCCGTCAGAATACTGCAGTGTGGTCACTCCCGTGTTATCACTGCGCGGAAGTACCAGGTCCGGAAACAGTGTCCGGAGCGAAGCGCTCAGAATCATGGAGTGAGTCACAAGCGCAATGAACTGCCCCTCATGACGGGCTGCGGATTCCCGAAGCACCGCGAGGAATCTTCTTGCAGCATGAGATGGAAGCTCCGATCCATCCACGGAAAACGCCTCGGAACCCGAAACATAGCGCTTCAGCTCTTCCGGTTGGAAATGCTCCGCCCAGCCGTAGCAGACATCTTCCCACTCTCCCACACCCTGCTCCCGCAGTCTGCGGTCCTTCCTGGGTTCGATCCCATGCGGCGTGCACAGTGCTTTTGCCGTCTGCTCGGCACGAAAAAGATCGCTGGTATAGACAGCGGAAAGGGGTATTTCCCGGAACCGCTCAGCAAGGGCGAGTGCCTGGCGCTTTCCCGTTTCCGTGAGCAGGGAGTCATACTGTCCGTGGATCCTCCGGTACAGATTTCCTTCCGCTTCCGCATGGCGGATCAGATAAATCGTCGTCATATCAGAGAATATTCACATAGCCCAGAATATCCAGGCGCATTTTCTGCGCTGCCTTAAGGGCTTGTTCCGCATAATGAAGTCCTTCCGGATCATCCTCCTGATTCTGCCATGCACAGATGATGCTTCTTGCCGCGCAGACGACAGCCCCGTGCCCATAGCGGTTAAATGCATAGCGGACATCTCCGGCGCGGCCGCCCTGTGCCCCATAGCCGATGACCAGGAAAAAGAACTGGTCGTAGCTGCTTCGGAGCTGCTTCAGAATCGCGGACCGATTTGCCCCGACAATCATGCCGATGGGTGAAAAGCCGGAGGATCCAATCGAGTCTTCCGGCGTCATGCGCAGTGCCAGGTCAGCCAGCACCGTATAGATGTTCCGGTCTCCGGCATAGAGATCCTGCACTTCCCTTCCGGAACGGTTGGAAGATCTGACAAGAAGGAAAACCGCTTTATTCTGTTCCTTGCAGTACGGCAGGAATGGGCGGATCCCGTCTGTGCCGAAAAAGGCGTTCAGCGTTGCGGCATCGGTATAATACGGTGCGTATTCCTGCTCTCCGATCTTCATGCCGCCGAAGCACGTACGTGCTTCCACTTCCGCAATCTCCTCAATGGAGCTGAAACTGGTATCCAGTATCACGTAATAGTCCTTATCTCTGGCATAACGAGTCAGTCTTCCAAGGGCCTCCAGCCCTTCCGGTCCGATAGCCTCAAAGCAGACAGGCTGGAACTGAACAGCCGGAACTGTTTCTGCAAGGGCATCCAGAAGGCCCCTCCCAAACATTTCATAGGCGCTTGCAAGCGCCTTCGTTGTATCGCCGAATTCTTCCCGCGCCTGTGCAAGAAGATACGGCGGGATTCGATCCGGCATGGGATCATAGCCGAAGCAGAGCGGGCTCTTCATTTTACGGATTTTTTGCTGGAGCAAATCAATGGACATTGATCTTCACCACCCTGAATTGATAGACAAGAGTCTCAAATCCATGTATTTTTTCATGAGACTATCCTAGAAAAGTATATCAGTTTTCATTGAAATTCGCAAGAATAATACAGGCTGAACGGAATCATTTCCATATACGCCGGATCCCCTGAACTTGCTGCTTTTACAGAAATTCGTAGAGATTCAGCCCGGTAACCGCCTCGTCCAGCTTTCGCTCGACCCTGCCCTCCAGTTTTCGGACGAGCATCTCGCAGGTCACGGAAACACGGCATTCATTCAGATGCCCGCCGATGACACTCATATCCGCCCGGCAAAGATTGATATGCAGATGCAGATAGGGTTCTCCTTCCTTTGTCGAAATGCTTCCAAGAAGTGATGTGATCTCCATCGGTTCGTCGAACGTATGGCGATGATATTGCTTCTCGTCTACGTCATATAGTCCGATCACGACATGATCCGCCGCCCCAAGCGCCTCAACAGAAGCAAGCTGTACTCCCTCCCGCTTGCAGAACGCAGTCAGCGAGGCGACAACCTCTTCCCCGCGATCCATGCGGATCACAAATGTATCCTGAAATTGTCTGTATTCCATGTGTGATTTCTCCTTCCAACCGTCCCGGTTCTTTTCAACCTGTATGTGGAAACCGTCCCACAGATTCATATTCGCTGCGCGAGGATCTTGTTGTGGCGGGCTCGATTCACTTAAGCACCTTCTCCATTGCCTTGCCCCTGGCAAGCTCATCGACCAGCTTATCAAGCTGACGCACCCGTTTCATCAGCGGGTCCTCAATTGACTCCACCTGGATGCCGCAGATTTTTCCAGTGATCAGTTCGGAACGCGGATTGTATGCCGGAGCCTGGTCAAGAAAGGCGCCGTAGCTGATATCAGAGGCAAGCGCTGCGTCAATCTCCTCCGCTGCATATCCCGTAAGCCACGAAGTCACTTCATATACTTCTGCCCTGGAGCGGCCCTTCCGTTCCGCTTTCCGTATCAATAAGGGATAAACCTCGGCAAACAACATGTCAAACACCGTTTTTCTCGGCATGGCGTACCTCCAAAACAGGAATCCTGATAAAACAAATATACCATACCGTTAATGCAACCACAACAGGAAAGCGCCCTTGCCCGAAAAGGCAAAAGCGCTTTCTTGGATGAAAAACAGCAGCGGAACCGAAACCGTCCGCGGGTTCCGCTTATTTCGTACCGAAAATCCGGTCGCCGGCGTCTCCCAGTCCGGGAAGGATATAGGCGTGCTCATTCAGGCAATCGTCAACCGCAGCGACGTAGATGTCAACATCCGGGTGATCCTTCTGCACCAGCGCAACGCCTTCCGGCGCGGCAATGATGTCCATCAGGCGGATCGTCTTGCACCCGTATTCCTTGATGAATGTAATCGCGGCAGATGCGCTGCCGCCCGTTGCGAGCATAGGATCTACGACGATCACGTCACGCTCGGCGATATCATTGGGCATCTTGCAGTAGTATTTGACGGGTTCGTGTGTATCCGGATCCCGGAAAAGGCCGATGTGACCGATCTTTGCAGAAGGAATCAGTGAGATCATTCCGTCGACCATGCCGAGACCTGCACGGAGAATCGGCACCACTGCCAGCTTCTTGCCGGAAAGCACATGGCACTTTGCCACCGCCATGGGCGTCTCGATCTCCACTTCTTCCGTAGGAAGATCTCTCGTTGCCTCATAGCACATCAGCATGGCAATCTCACTTACGATTTCCCGGAATTCCTTTACGCCGGTATCCTTGTTGCGCAGAATCGACAGCTTGTGCTGCAGCAGCGGATGATCCAAAACATGAACGCTACCCATAGTAATCCCCTTTCAGTTTTCTGACTTCATTCGTTCCAGGCGCTCCCGCTCCGCCTGTGACAGGCGCAGATAATTGGGAACCAGTTCCTCTGCAGAAGGATGTTCTCCGGAGGTCAGCCGGGGCCATGCGGTCAGCGCAACCGATGCCGCTCTCTGCAGACGGATATGTTCCGGAAGCAGGCTAAGGTAAGGAAGCTCCTGTCCCAGCTCATTATAGCACAGCTGTGCGCCATCTCCAACTAAAAAAGTATGGCTGCGGTAATTTTCCAGATCCTCTTTGAGCTGCTCTACGCTGATTGCGCGGTCGGGCGTCAGCCGCGTCAGCTGTCCGTTCTCTGCCCGGAACAGTGCGTTGTATACCTGCGCGCGTCTTGCATCCATGCTGCAGCAGATGATTCCGCTGAGATGGCGGCATCCCACCGCCATCGCCTCAAGTGTGGATACGCCGAAAAGAGGCAGTTCTCTGCCCCATGCGAAGCCCTTTGCCGCTGCGACGCCGATCCGGATTCCCGTAAAGCTTCCCGGTCCGGAAGCGACCGCCACAGCATCCACATCCTCAACGCGCAGCGCGCAGCTTTCCAAAAGATTCTCCGCAAGCCTGGTCAGTGTGCTGCTGTGTGTCTGTCCGCAGTTTAAATAGCTTTCTCCTTCCAGAACGCCGTCGCAAAGCAGCGCAGCGGAAGCTGCCTTCGCTGAGGATTCAAAGGCCAACAGTCTCAAAGCGAGCTCCTCCCTCAATGGTAATCTCCCGGGTATCCGGATCCGAATCCGGCCGTGTAATGGTTACTCTGATTGCATCCGCGAAGAGAGATTCCGCGTTCTCGGTCCATTCCACTGCGCAGACGCCGCCCCGATCCAGGTATTCCTCCCAACCGATCTCCATCAGTTCATCCTCTCCGGAGAGGCGGTAAAGGTCAAAGTGAAACAGGGGAATTCTCCCGTCCGTATATTCGTTGACAATGGTATAAGTCGGACTCGTCACACGTCCGGAAATGCCGAGTCCTGCGGCAATTCCTCTTGTCAGCGCCGTCTTTCCGGCGCCGAGGTCGCCCCGGTATGCGATCACATCACCCGGCTCCAGCC
>JAEEGL014609766.1_pt1 | contig 16782 bp, 15 predicted proteins | sample 9134231 | NCBI WGS metagenome assembly JAEEGL01 (sample SAMN16246548, study PRJNA631951) | gut metagenome | biome: gut microbiome; feature: rumen; material: fiber-attached | host: Bos | place: Iran: Karaj | collected 2018-10
AATAAAAAGATATTTATATAAAAATAAAAATAATGTCACAATTAATGTAAATAAAACGCCTTATTTAAAAAAAAATCAAAATATTTTAAATATAAATCATAATGAATTTAATAGAAATAATTTAGGAAAACATAATTCAATGAGAACTGAAATAAATTCTAATTCATTAAATAGTTTTAGAGAAAATGAACATAATAGAAATAATTGTTCTCTTGATGAAAATAGTAAAAAAAATCATTTAGCATTAAGTAAAAAAAAAATAAATTCAAAAAAGAAAATTTTACCAGAAACAAATTATATTAATAATACTAAAAGATTTTTAATTTTTGATTATAAAAATAATAATAGTAGTAAAAAGATGAAAATTAAAAATGAGATTGAAAAAAAAAAAAATTTAGAAAAATCTCTGAATTCTTTTTCTGAAGAAGGATTAAATTTATTATCTAAAATGAAAAAAGATTTAAATAAAAAATTAAAAAATTTTAATAAAGTGAATGGTGATAAAAAACTCTTGTTAAATTTATTAGAAACAAGTTCTAATATTAATACAGAAAACATTTGAAAAAGAATCTCTCCAAAACAATACAAATGATATAAATATTTATTAATTAATATTTTTTTCATATAATTTTAAATAAATTACATTAATTAAAATAAACAATTACAAATTTATAATATGTCAGAAGTAGAAAATCTAACAAATTCAATTCTTCAAACTGAAAATTATAATGCAGCATTTCCAATAATTAATATTAATCAAAATTATAATCCAAATCAAGAACAAAATTATAATAATAATACTAATTTTATATTTATTTCTAATGATAATGTGAATAATCATCAAATAAATAATCAATTTATTGTTACAAATTTAGATTTACCAAAAAGTAATAAATTAAATGATAATAAAATTTTACCTCAATATTATCTCAAAAATAATAATTTAAATAATCAAAAAGATCAAATCAATAATTATAATATATATTGTAAATGTAAAATTGTTAGACTATTTTTTGCAATTATTTTAATAATATATTTAATCTGGGAAATTTATTATTTATTTAAAGTGAATATTTTATTTAAAAGTTTTTTATATCATCTAGATCAATTTATAATGCTATTATCAGCAATTTTTTTATTTTTATCATATTATTATGAAAAAAAATGTTATAGAACTACCTCAATAATATTAATATTTTCAGATCTTTTTATTGGTTTTTTATTTAGAATTATTGCAATAATGAAAAATCATGAAATAGGTAATGGATTTGTATTAGTGTTATCTAAAACAGTTTTAATGTTTTTTATTACTGCTTTTATTGCAAATTGTTAGATTTTGAAATATTAGTTAAATAAATTTTATTTTATAATATCTTTTATTTATTTTGTTCAATAATTTTATTATTTTATGAACATTATAAAATTACAATTATAATTGTTTCATAAAGAATTAAAATTATTCTATTATATTTCCTTAAACGATACAATAAAATATCACTTTTCAGAAATAAAATTTTAATCATCAAATAAATATTGAAAATAAAACCTTTAAAAATACTATCAAAATATAATAAAAATTATGTTTTTGTTGATTATTTACATTAAGATAATTTATAAAAAATATAGTAATATTGGAAGAATAAAAATTATAGAATTAGATTTTTTATATTTTATTTTTTGAAGGTATTAAATAACTATATTAAATTATATAATTTTAATTTAATATTTTAATAATTTACAGATAATTTTAATCAATTCTTTTGATTATTAAAATTATTTTCTATTCAAATATATTAAATTTTTAATTATTTTTTAAAATAGTTATACTTAAATTTAATTTAAATCATAAATTATGGGGCTAATTAGAAGTTAAATATGGTTATAATAAATATATACTATATGAAAAACTATTTTATACTTAAGAGAAATTTTTATAGCGTGTTAAATAATATATTCATAGAAAATAATAATTTAACAAAAAGAAAATGACTTAATAAAATATTAAAAATAATTATATTGAAAAAATTACAAAAAAAAGCATATTTCAAAGGTTTTATTTATAAAATAACAAAAATAATATAAAATAATCATGTATTTGTTTTTCAATTTTATTTTGAATAATTTTTAATATTATTTATATCATTTAATAGAAAGGAAAATAAATCATATAAATAATCTATATATATATTAATTATTAATTTAAAATGGAAATAACAAAATTTAATGATGAATTTGAATGTCTTGAAAATAATGAATTATCATTAATAAAAAATGATTTTGAGGAACAGAATATTCAAAATCCCAAATACTACTTAATTAATAATGATTATTTATTATATATAATGAGTTCGAATAATACTACAAATGAATACAAAAGTGAACAAAGTCATAATATGGATTGTGAAGAAAAATATGAATTTTATGAAAAAAAAACAGATTTAAATTTTTATTATATGAATTTAAATATTGATTTAAATGAAGAAGGTATGAATTGTTGTGTTAATACTAAACCAGTAAAAGGAAAAAAAAAAATTAAAATCATAAATCGCAAAAATAATAAAATTTGTTTTTCAAAAATAGTTAAGGAATCTGAAATTAATAAATTATTCAATAATTTTCTTAGTCAAAAAAGATGCAATAATAATTAGAAAGAATAATATTTAATCTGAAAAAACCAAAACTATGTTAATCTATTATATTTTTTTCACATTTATAATTAAATAAAATATAGATAATTATAATATTGTACAATCTATTTTCTAAAATAAAAATCTTTTTACAGAATAATTTTTTATAAAATAATAAAAATATAAAAAATTTGTTATAAATTAAATTTTATATAAAAAATTAAATAAAAAAATAATAGTGACAGTATTTATTATAAATTATTATTATAATTCATTTTCTTCAAAGCAATCAATGAAAAAAATTATTTTTTTCATTTTTTCTAATTCATTAGAATTATTACTATACTCTTTAAAAACAATAATTAATTTTTCTTTAACCCATCCAAAAGCTTCATTAAAGATATTATCAATATCTTTAATATTAAAATCTAGATCATATGCATTGTTAACTTTTTCATAAATATCAATAGGAAATTCAATAATCATATCTATTCCTTTACTTTGATTTGATATATTTATATTTCCAAAATAATCATTATATATTCTTTTTGCCTTTTCTCTAATTAATTCTTCTTCTTTTTCTATTGAAAATAATTCATTTTGATTTAAAGAAATATCAACATCTGAAATTGAAATTCTATTATTCATTGATATTGATTTTATTTTATTTTTGTATAATAATTTTACTTTTTTATTGTATGAAAATATAATTTGTTTATAGCTATTATAGTCTGCATAAAATGATAATAATTTTAATGAATCTTCATATTTTTTTGATATGTATTTTTGAAATCTATTAAAACGAATTCCAGTAGATAAAAATAAATCAATATCATCTATTATTGATAAAAAATGTTTTGCTTTAAATCTTTTAATTCTTTTTAGTGTTAGAAATGAAAATAAGATAATATATAAAAAATTAAATATAGAATCTAATATTATTTTTGGTAATTTTGAATTGTTTACATAAATTAGAAAAATTATTAATTTTATTGTTGAATTGATATATGTTAATATTAATAAGTAATGAACTTCTTTAATACAATAAAATTTGTCTTTTTTAATATTATATTTCTTTATTTTTTTATAAATTGTAGAAATGATGAAGAGAATATTTAAATATATAATATTTAAATAATATAAAGTTAATTTTATAGAAACAGTAATTTTTTCTTTATAAAAAAATTTAACAAATTCAAGAAAATTATTGTAATAAATGGTCAATAAAAATACTACAATTAATATATATATTAGTTTTATGATTAAAATTAATTTTAAATTAATAAAATTTTTATTATAATTTTTTGAAAAGAGTTTTTCTTTTTTCTCTTTTTCATCAAATTCATCACTATTATAAATAATTTTTCCTGAAATAAGTAAATAATTATTAAATATAAGTAAATATATATTATATACTCTAGCAATAATTGTAATATTAATTAAAATATCTAATATATAAACTTTAATTTCCTTCATGATATAAAATAAATCAATTTTTTCATCTATAAATAAATTATAATAAATACTAAATATTTGTTCAAAAATTATTAACATAATAAGATATCTTTCCCAAAATGAATTAATATGAATATAAGGATATTTGTTTTTTTTAATAAATAAATAAATCAACAAAATAATTGAAGGTAATAATATAATTATGGATGTAATAAATACTATTATAATTTTTGTCTTATCCATATTCAGTAATAAAAAATATTTAATTAAAAAATATTAACAAAAATTTTTTAATTTATATATTTTCTTTGCATATAAATAATTTTTTAATAAGTTTTATTCTTTTAAAAATAATTATATATTCGTAATTTGAATATTTTTGGTTAAATTAAAATTTATATAAGATAATATCAATCTAATATTTCAATTCTAATTTTCTTCATTAAAAGAAAAAATATCTTCCTTTGGAAATAAAATAGTGTCAATATCATCATAACCAAAATCTATATCATCATTTAAAAATGTCTCGAGACTCTTATTATTATTAATTAAATTTTGATTAGAAGTTTGAGTTTTAATTTTACCATATTTATTCATAAATTCAATTAAATTTTCTCCAGTTTTCCTTAATGCATCTTTATATTTAATGTCATAATTATATTTTTCTAAAAATTCATAAAAGTTTTTTATCTTTATATTAATTGAAAATGTTTTTTTAATTTCTTCAACATTTTTTGAAATGAAGAAATTTTCATAAAAGTCAAGCATTTTTAAATTTGGAAAATCCTTATTTAAACAAGGTAATAAATTAAATAAAAGATTAAAAGGATTTATTTTATCAAAAAAAATTATATCTATGTAAAAATCTAATACTGTCATATCCATAATTTTTTTAATTAAATTTGAGTTAAAGGAATTTCCAATAATTTTTCTTTTAATATTTAAATCTTTTATTTGACATTTTTTATTCATATAATCTTCAAAGAATAAAAAGGAAAATTTAAGAAAATATCTCATTATTATATCTCTCATATTATCTTGAGAATATTTTGAATGAGAATCTTTATCCTTTTTTTTGTTTTCTGGTCTTGGTTTTCTTCCAGTTTTCATCTTCAATATATTATTTAAAGGTTCTGAAATTTTAAAATTTTCATTTTCATCTTCATCTTCACTTAAAATATCATAAATGTTTCTTTTTAAATTAAGTGATCTTTTGCTCATAAAATTATTTTAATTTTTTAAAATAATAAGATTTATATATTATCAATGTTTAAGGTAGTTTTTTTGAATTAATTTTGTTTTAATAAATTTAAATTAAAATGGAAGAAAACATTTATGTTGCATTTTATTACTAAGTTTCTTATTAGATTATCCCTTTTTTACATATAATGTTGTTTTTTGTTTTATTATTTAATCTAATTTTCACTTTTTTTAATATAGAAAAAAATGCATTAATTTAAAAAAAAAAATTAAAATAAAGTAATATTTCTATTATATAGGGTATTTATATATTTATTATAAAAATCTAAAGTATAAATATTTAATCTTTTTTTTTTATTTCATTATAATTTAACTAATTAAAATATATTTGTAGTCTTCCCTTTATTTTTTATTTGGGTTGTCTCAAAAAAAATTATTTTTCACTTAATATTTTTTAAAAAGTAGTGAAAAAATTTTAATTTTTCATTGAAAATAAATTAATATAAATTTCATTCAATTAAAAAAACATGTTCTGTGGAATCTACAAAATTATTAAAAACTCTACAAATAATCAATTTTTAATGCTTAAATTAACTTTTAATAATTACAATTTACAACAAACTTTTTTATTTTCTGGCACAATAATTATAAATTATAATTTTAACATCTTTCAAAATATTAATAATTTCATTAAAATTAATTTAAATTTAACTTTTTTTTCTTTTTCATTATTTATAATATCATTAATATTTGTTAATTGAACAAAACATCTTTTCATCTTTATTTTTGTTATTAAAGATGGAGGAGATAAATCATTGATAAACTAGTTTTTGATTTTAAAGTTTAAAAAATAGGTAAGTTAAAAAAGATTGATAGTTTTTGTTTAATATTTTCTCATTATATAATTTTCAAATTCTTATTGGGATATAGTATATGAGTTTAAAATTATTTTATAATATTTTTTTTCTTTATTTACTTTTTATCATTATTTGACTTTGATAATTATCATCTTAATAATAAGATATTTTTAATAAAATTTTATTCTTTAATTTAATTTTTTATTTTTCTTCTTTTATATTTTGAATGACAATTTTATTATTATCAATAATGAAAACTTTAATATTTATCATTATAAAATTATTTATAATTTATAAATTTTTTTTCATTAAATTAACAAATTAAAATAAGTAAAAATAAAAAAATATTAAAAAAAATAAAAGTAAAAAATGTCATATAAAATTTCAAAATTTTTCAAACAAGAAAATATAATAAACTCAAATGAAAATGATTCAGAAAATAAAAGAGAATACTTTAATTCTGTAATAGGAACAATAATGAAATCTGGAATAGAAGAAAAAGATATGTATGAATTAGATGAAGATGATTTAAGAGAACAACAAGAAGGTCAAATTGATCAATACACTGATGTTTCTTTTGAAGATAAAAAATTTTTTAAAATATGGAATAATTTTATTAAAGATAAAGATATTTGTCAAATTTATATGAAAAGTTATTTAGAAGAATTTCTTGATAAAAATTGTGAATTAATTATTAAAAGTAATTTAAAAGAAAATTTAATTATTCATTTAATTTGTTTGTTTGATTATGGACAAATTGATAAAAGTAGTTTTATTGAATTGTTTGATAAGGTTTTGGAAAAAGAAAAACAAATGAATATTGATAAAAAATAATTTAAATGATTTTTAATTTTGTTTCTTTTTTTTTATTTTTTTATAGTATTATTATTTAATTTTTAAATTTATATTAAATTTATAAAATGAATTCAATTTTGAAATTTAAAAGTAAATTTTGGTTTTTTTAATGTAGTTATTTTTAGTTGATAAGAAAATTATTTATCTTTTTATAATCAATTATTTTTATTTAATAACTTTATTTTCTGATTCTCAATTATTTAATAATTGGTTAAAAGGATTTTTCTTTTTATTTTATAGTTTTCATATTATTAAAAATTTTCCTCATAATGGTTTTAGTGATTTAATAAATAAAATTATAGATATTATTTCAGTAAATTTTATTAGCATTATTTTCTTTATGCTTTTATCTATATTTATTATTCCTTTTTTTTCTTCTTTTTTATGTAAAATTATTTTATATAATTTTATTTTTTTTTTCAATTTGAAAAAAATATTTAATAAAGGAATTATATATACTTTTATATATTTTTTGCCAAATTTGCTTTGTTTATTTATATCTGAAGAAGAAAATTTTTTTAATGAATGGTTTGATGGTTCTATTTTATATATAGGATTTATTATTGAATTAGAAAAAATAAAACCAAATATTATACCATATATAGTTCATAATGATATTAGAGATTTAATTGGATTTATTTTTGGACCATTACTTTTTTCTAAAATTTTGATTAATTTAATTTCATATAATTTATTTTATATACTAAATAATTCAATATAGAAATATATAATTATATTATTACTTATTATCAATAATGTTTTTTAAATTAAATAATTTACATTTAATTGATTATAAAAATAATTATTATTTCTTTTTTATTATTTTAAATTAACTTAAAATAATTTATTTATTATTAAAAAAATATTAAAAAGAATGAAAAACCAAAAAATAGAACTTTATAAAATATTTTTTTCATAATTAATTGAATTTTACTTTTTAATATAAATAAAATAAAATATTACTATTATCATTATATAATTATATTTTTCTTTAATTCTTTACCTGGAGTTGCATCTCTTATTTTTTTATATAAATTAGTATTAGTTATAACTTCATTTAATTTAACTCCATAAGAATTTATTTTTTGACAAATATTCTCAAATTTCTTATCAAATGATTTATCATTTTTATCTTTTCTTAAATTAAAAGTAACTTTACCTTGAGTAATTAAATCATTATTTGTAATATCACCACATAAATTATAAATATGAATTCCATTATCTAAAAACATTCTTTTTATAGTAATTGGTTCTAATTTCAAAAATAAATTTTTATTACCAATAATTTCATATTTATAATGATCTTTATCAGGTTGAATTTTTTTATAATTTTCTCTTTTTTCTTTATATGGAGAAAATGTATTATCACTAGTTTCTTTTGTAAAATCTTTTGGTTTTGAATTATATATTTTCTTATTTTTTAATTCTTTATAATTTTGTATATTTTTTTTAGTTGCTATTTCTGTATTTAAATATTTCCAATCATATTTATATGGCAAATTTAATTTAGATATTTTATTTTTTTTTAAATTTGTTATTTCTTTTTCTAAACTTTTATTATTAATTTTTTCTGGTTTTTTATATTTGAAATTTTTTGGTTTATCAAAAAAAATATTAGATAAATTACTTTCAAATTTTTTTTCTTGAGAAAAAGTTCTTGATGTTAAATTATTTAAATTACTATGATTATTTATATTTTCTTTTGGAAAATTTATTGATCTTATTTCATAAAAAGAGTTAATTCTTTTTAATTTATCTTTTTTATATTTTTCTTTATTATTATGATAATATTTCTCTCCAAAAAATTCACTAAAATATCTTCCTCTTGCAGAATAATTTCTTCTCATTTGATAATTATCACTTTTTTTTCTCATATGATTAATAAAATTATTATATTTTTTTTCAGTAGATAATTTTTTAATTTTTGAATTATCCTTTATATAAAATTGTTTTAAATACATTTCATAACTTGATAAAGTGTTATATTGTGGTTCGAAAATTTTATTATATTTTCTTTCATTTGGTTTTGGTGTAATTGGAGGAATATTTTCTGATATTGATAAATCAGTATTAAAAATATCTGAAGATTTATATTTTTTATAAAAAATTTTCCTATGTGAAATATTACCATTATTATCTTCATTTTCCATTTATAAAATTTTTTTTCATTATTTTATATAATTTAAATATTTTAAAACTAAAATTAAATATAATTAAACAAAAAATATTCCATAATTAAAAAAAAAAATTTTTTTTAAATTATAATAACCTAAAAATTTATTTACTATCATCAAGTGGATTCCAAAAATCAGGCATTTGATTAGTATTTCTAGGAGGAGCAAATCCTAAAATTTTTTGAATAATAGGTCTAAAAGAAATATTGCATAAAATATATAAAAACATAAAAGCACAATCCGTTAAATCATTACTTAAAATACCATTATGAGTCATTCCTGTTAATAATCTAAAAGGAATAAAAGGTAATTTTGCAACAACAATTCCTTGAAATAAACCATTAAATAAAGAAATAAAAAAAACGGTAAATAAACCTATTATAAACATACTTACCATTTTTGTTAACATCATTGTAAAATTTAAGTATTTTAAATCATTTTCTTGTTTTTTTACTTTTTTATCTAATTGTTTATTTTTTCCTTTTATACTTTCTTTGTTTAATTCTATTTTTTTTTTTAACATGTCTATTTGTTTTTTTGTTTCTCTGTATTTTTTGGTTCTGTATATAAACATCCATGTTAAAAATTCGGCAAATAAATTTGTAAAAATTGCTAAAAATATTATTTTTATACAGTCTATTGGATTTATTTGGTTTTTTAAATTTATGTTTGACATTTAATACTTTTAAAAATAAAAAAATTAAAATTATTTTTTTTATTAAATTTTTTTGTTTAATGTTTGTTTTTAATGTTTTTTGTTTAATGTTTATTAATATTTAATAATGTAAATAAATATTTTTTTAAAATAAATATTGAAAATAATTACTTTATTATTCTATGACATTTGAAACAATGAAATTTACAAATTTTAATCAACTTCGAAAATATAGTAATTTTAGTGAAAATGATAATGATAAAAAATTAGCATTAAAAAGTAATTTAGGAAAATTACTTAAATGTGATATGGATTTAATAGAAAAAGTATCTCCAAGAAAAAATAAACAATTAAAAATGTTGGATGATATTGAAGAAGAGGAGAATAATAAAAAATTTTATGATAATTTTTTAAATAACTTATATAGTAATGAAAAAAGATTCAAAACTAAATCAAACAAAAAAAATAAAAAAGAATATAATTATTTTCCATTTCATAAAAATTCTGCAAAACTGTTAAGTTTTAATAAATTTAATTTAGCAGCATCGGTAATTAATTCTAATTCAAAATATGATTCAAATAATAATATTAATTATTATAAGAACAGTAATAATAATTATAATATAAATAATTTTAATATTAAACTTAATAAAATAAATGATAATGATGAAAATGATATAAAAAATGAAGAAAAAGAGAATAAAAAATATTTAAAAAGAAATTCTTGTTTTATGCCAAATACATTTGAAAAACAATTAGAAATAGAAGAAATTGAAAGAGAAAAAAAAGAAAAAAAGAGAGGAGAAGAAGAAAAATATGAAATTAAAGAGGATAAAAATATATATGAAAATGATAAAGATTCTAGTTTTAATAGTTCAAAAAAAAATAGTTCAAGTTATATTTTAAAACAAACTGAAAACCAAAATAAATTAAAATTTTTAAATAAAGAAATTACATATTTTAAAAATGATGATAATAAAGATTCAAAAAAAAATGTAAATACTTTACTTGATAAAAGATATAGTGATATAGAAGAAAAAAAAAATTCAACTATTAAAAGTGAAAATGGATATGTAATAAATGACAAAATTGATAAAAAGAAAAAATTTTGTTTTTGCTGCATTCCAATAATATAAATTAATATTATAACTGTAGTTAAATAATTGTAAGAAAATAATAATATATATTATATTGTAAGTTAGATATAAATATTATTAGGAAAAATTATGATGTTAATAAAATAATAAAACAAATAATAATTATATGTATGTTTTTATTATTATTATTAAATATTTTTTTTAATTTTTTTATTATAATATTGATTAGACTTTTTTTATTATTTTGAATTAAAGATAAATAAATGAATATTGAAAATAGTAAATATTTAATTGAAAAATTTGATTTATTAAATGGAGATTATGAAAAAGAAAAATTAATAAATTATGAAATCAATCATAATATAAATAATACATTTATTAAAGAAAAACTTGAAAATATGAAGTTATTAAGATTTGTTGAAAAAAAATTTAATAAAAAGAAAAACATAGGATATGATATAAATGAATTAAAAAGAGTATATAATTCAGATTTATTTTCTCCAAAAAAAATATCATTAAAATCAAAGTTATTAAAAAAAAAATTGACACCATTTCAAATTATAGAAAAAGAAAATGAAGAAAATAAAAAAATATTACAACATAATCAAAATAACTCATTAAGACATGTAAATTTATTATTAAAAAATTATGACAATAATTCAACAAAAACAATAAATGAAATTACAATGCCATTAATTGGTTCAAATAAAAAAAATAATACTAAAATAAATTTTCAAATATTTTCAATAAGAAATAGAAGTGTAAATAATAAATATAATGTGAATAATTCAAATAATGTAAGTTTAACTCATCAAAAATCTCATTCTACAATTAAACAAAAATATAAATCATTAAAACTTGTAAATTATGATAAAAGATTTATGAGTGTTAATTTTAATTTGAATCCTTATAATTATTATATAATTCATAGAAAGCGAAATAAAATAAATTCTTATACTGAAATTTAAAAATTTTTTTATTTAAAAAATTATAAAAATGAGCTTATTTGGGGAGTATAAATAAATAATATTTTTTATTTCAAAATATTCTTAAATCATTTAATAAGATAATTCATATAAAAATTTATAATTAATAACTAATTTTAAAAAAATAAAAAATTGTTTCTTTTAATAAAAATATCATTTAATTAATAAAAAATTCCCTTGAATATATATTTGTAAATTATTTTTATTATAATTTTTAATTTTATTAATATTATTTATTTATAAAAATAAAAATTATAATAAAATAAATAAAACTATTAAAAAATAATATTAAAAAAATATTTATTATTTATAACAGAAGATTTATTTTATTTGATGAATTGAATAATATTGATAATTTTATTAATATAAGCTTCAAAAAAAATTCCAATATTATAAAATAAAATACCTAAACATAAAAATTTAATTTAATTGAATTCATTCTAATTATATACTTTTAATATTAAATTAATTAGAAATAAATTTCATGAAAAATACTAATGAATTAATTAGTAAAATTAATATTAACATGATATCATTAGAAATTTAGTTTAACTAGAATTTAATTTTTTATTTTGATTTGTTTAAAATATTCAAAAAACACTTGATTTTTGAATTTATTTTCATTTACAATATATAATTATTAATCAATTTAACTTTCTAAAAAAATAAATAAAATCAACGAAATCAATATAATATTAATGTCACAAATCTTATCGAAAAAAATTTCAACAACTTCAAAAAATGATAAAAATTATAAATCAATAATAAATATTTTAATTAAAATAATAGGAGATACAATTGAAAAATTAGTCAATTATGAACAAAAAATAATTAACTTAGAAGACAATTATAACAATAAAATATCTTTGAATTTAAAAGAAATCCCAAATATAACAATAACTAATTATTTAAAAAGATTAATTAAACATTCAAAACCAGAACCATCAACTTTAATTTTAGGAGTAATATACTTTGATAGAATTTGTAATAATGGAAATTTAATTTTAAATTATTTTAATGTTTATAAACTTCTTTTAATTAGTTTAGTATTAGCAATTAAATTTAATGAAGAATATTTTGAAAGTAATAAATATTATAGTACAATTGGTGGATTAAATCTTAAAAGTTTTAATAAATTAGAAATTAAAGTTTTAGAAATTATTAACTATGATCTTTATGTTTATGATGATATTTATGTAAATTATCTTAATCAATTTTCAGCCTTCCTTGAGAAAAATAATATTTTTTGTAAATTTTAATAATCTAAAAGTCAATTAAATGATGTTTTGTTATTTTGTGTTTTAATTATATTTAAATTCAAATAAATGTAAACAACAAAATTAGATTTCTTTTTAAAGGTATTTATATATATTAGATAAAACAGAATGTTGTGTGTATTTAAAGATATTTTTAAATTATTTTTAAGGTAAATATTGTATATAAGTTAAAAATTAAAAATTTATTTTTTTATTATAATTAAAATGTAATTTTAAATTCATTTTTAAAATTATTAATGTCTATTTTAGATAAAATAAATAAATCATCTAGAGATTTTCTACTAAATGGTAAATTAAAAAGTGATTCAGAAAACAATCAAGTATATCAAGATAAACTTTTTTTAAATAAATTCTTAAATTCACATTTAGTAAATAATGAATTTAAAAAGAAAGTTTCAAATTTATATTCTGGTTTTTTTAAAGCAAATACTTTTAATAACACTTCAAATCAAGAAATATTAACAGATAAAAAAGTAAAAAATAATAATAAAGATACAATTCAATCAAATGAAAATTCAAAATTATCAAATATTAATTTAATTATTAAAAGAAAATTACTTATTGATTATATTAAAAGAGAAGATAAAAATAAAAAATCTATTAATGATAATTTTATTATGAGAAGAATGAACCGGAATTTTAGTAATAATTCTATTAATTTTATGCCTGAAAAAGATGGAAAAAATTCTTGGAGAATATTAAAAAATAAAATTTTTGGAAAAGGAGAATCTTTTCTTGAAAGAAATTTTTCTCGAGATTTTAGTTCTACGAACCTAAATCAAAATAAATTATTTTCACAAATTCCTTCTTTAAGAAATTTAAAAAATAATCATACAAATAAAAATAATGATAACTTATCAAATATAAAATCTTTAAAAATGAGATTAACTTTTTATTAATTAAATTAAAATTTAATTAAATATAATAAAAATAAAAAATAATAAAAATTATTGATAAAAAAATGGGTATAATAAATTTAAATAATGAATTAAAAATTACAATTCGTCAAGATAATTCTCAAAAACTTTCAGAAATAATAGAAAAAAATAATATACCATTAAATATAAAAATAGGAGCTCATAAAAGAACTTTAATAATATTGAGTATATTATTTAATAGTCCAAATTGTTTAAAATTCTTAATAAATAAAGGAAATGATATTAATATTTCTGATACACAAGATAAAAGTACACCACTTTTTTTAGCAAGTAAATTTAATTATATAGAATTAATAAAAATATTATTAAATAATAAAAATTGTAACATTAATTGTTTAAATAATATTGGTTTAAATGCTTTAGATATTGCAATAATAAGAGGAAATTATGAAGTTAGTTTATATTTAATTGAAAATACTACATTAAAAATAGAAAAAAATTTAGAATCTTATAAAATATTAAATCAACAATTAGAATGTCCTTTATTTAATTTAGATTTATTTTATCAAAGCTTAATGAATAAAATTCCTATTGATAAAATAAATAATTTTTCTTTACCTAAGAAAAGACAACATCAATTTGATAATAAAGTTCCTGATCCAAATGAAAGTTGGAAAGATTTTTTTAAAAGAATGGCGAAATTTGAATTATATCAACCTCCTTTAATTGAAAAAGAAAAAATTGGTTTAACAAATTCATTATATATGAAAATACAAAGTAAATTAATAGAAAATGAATATAATGTTAAAATTGATTTAGATAAAAAAAATAATTCTAATAATAATAATAGCATTAATGAATTACATAATAGTAATGATTTTACTTCTTATAATGGATTGTTGAAAAAAAATAATGATGATAATTTAGATTTAAAAAGTTATAGAAGTGATAATGATAATTTAATATTTAAGAACAATAATTTTATCAATAGTGAAGTGAAAACATTAAAAAATAATAAATCATAAATTAATTATTTAAATATTTTATTTATTTATATTTAATTCAATAAATATTTTTAATATAAATATACTTTTAATTTTTATGATAAAAAAATATAATATTATAAACTAAAAGTAATCTAATAGACCATTTTTGTCCTTAAATTTTTCTCTAATATTACTTTTTTGATAATTTAAATTTTGTTTAAATATTCTTACCATTAAAGAATTATCTTTCATAATATTAGGTGTACAAGAAAAAGGAGAAAAACTTCCAATTTGGCTTCTTTTAGAAAAATGAGGTTGTATTTTTTCTAATTGATAATTATCTTTATTATATTTAAATTGTTTTTTATTTAATATTTCATCAATCGTTTCATTTTTATTTTCTTTATGAGAATTATAATTTCTATCTCTTGAATTTTCAATTTCAGTTAAATGATGTTTCAAAATTGATTTATCAATTTTTCTTTTTATTCTATTTTCTAATGTAATTAATGGTTCTATTTTTGAGTCTGTAAATCTTTTTTTTATATCTTTTATATTTAAATATTTATATTGTTTTCTTGGCTTAATTTCTGTATGATGTGTACTTTTTAAAAAAAAAAATATTTGAATATCTTTTTCTTTTATTTTTTTTTTATTTTTTGATATATTTAAAGTTTTACTCATTATTTTTTCTTTTTTTATATTTGTTGAATTATTTGTTTCAATTGTTCTACAATTTTGTTTATTTGTATAATTAAAATTTATTATTGTTGGTGATAAAGAAATATAAGTATTAGTACTATTCGTTTTATGATGAGTTAAATTTAATGGTGGAATATTACTGTTATTTCTTATATGATTAATACTTTTAAAATTGTTTATTTTTTTTATAAAAATTTCTTCACTTTTATGAGGAATATGATTCATTATCTATTTAAATTTTTATTTATTTATTAATTATTTAATCAGATAAATTTTTTTATATTAAATTCAAAAAAGAAATATAAAAATGAATTTTACTTTTAATTAAAGTATACTTAAAATAATACTTATGAAATAATTTTGATTTTTTGCTTTTAATTTAACTTTATTGAAATAAAAAAATTTGAATTTAAAACTGATAATTATTAATAAAATAATTTCTAATAAATTAATTTAATTTTTAAAAATATTTCATAAATAATTTTTTTAATACTTGAAATATAGGTAATTATTTTTAGCATGCAAAAATTTGTAGAAAGAAAAAAAGAAAGTTTTTTAAACAAAAAAATTAATGAAAAAAACATATGAAAACTTTATATATGATTTAAAATCTTATATAAGAATTTCATTTTTCAATTATTGAAAAAAAAAGTAAAATATTTAATAATAATGAAAAAATTAATATAGATTATATTCCAGACCATCGAATAGATGAAGATATTTTGAATTTTAATTTATTTTTAATAATTATAATATTTATTAAAGTATTAATTTATTTTATTTAAAATCTTATTATATTGGAATAGGATATTTATATTATTATTAAGAAGTATATTATTTAATCTTAAATACAATAAAATATTAAAAAAATATTTAATATAATAAACTTAATAAAAATTCTATATTTAATTTATAAAAAAATTTAAAAAAAAAAAAACAATTTATTTAAGAATATAATTAAAATTTATGTATTAAATGAATATTATAAATTTTAACAAGAAAAAAGATTTATCTTTAGATTATATTAATAATA
>JAEEGL015328149.1_pt1 | contig 16782 bp, 19 predicted proteins | sample 9134231 | NCBI WGS metagenome assembly JAEEGL01 (sample SAMN16246548, study PRJNA631951) | gut metagenome | biome: gut microbiome; feature: rumen; material: fiber-attached | host: Bos | place: Iran: Karaj | collected 2018-10
AGTTTTCTTCTTAATTTATATACACTACGATTTCTTAATTTACCAACATTAATACCACCTAAAGTAATAGTTCCCTTTGTTGGTTTTTCTTCACGATATAATAGTTTTATTAAAGTACTTTTGCCACTACCAGATCCACCAATAATGAAAACAAAATCACCTTTTTCGATATTTAAATTTAAATCATATAGGGCATTAACACCATTTTTATATTGCTTTGTTACATTTTTAAATTCAATTAATCCCATGCAAGTCACCTTACTTTCATAAAAAATTATAACATAAAAAAAAGGAAAATTATACATTTTCCTATAATTTTTATTTATCAACTTTAATTTTACTTCCAATAGTAAATACTATCGCATTTTTTGAAGTAGTATTAACATAATAATTTGGCGCACCATCTCTAAAATACTTCTCACTACAAGTACCTTGATTATTATTAGTAATAACAATATGTTTAGGAGCTAATTTTCTAGCTGTTTCTGGTAAGAATGAACAACCAACATAATTATGATGTGGTATTTTTAATATATCAACAGCTCCTATTTTATTAATAATACCTGTCATAATACCATTATCTTCAGAATCTCCAGTTAAGAATATTTTTTTGTTATTAACCGTAATATATTCCATAATTGAATTTATATTTTCATTACCATTAACAAATTTTGTCTGATTCATTCTTTGTGGAGTATTATAAAGCGCAATATTCATATCTTCAAAAGTAAAACCTTGGCCATCTTTAAATGTTTTTTCAACATAAACAACTGGTATTTTTTTACTATTAATAACATTCTTTAAGTTTTTATATACCACTTTATTCTCAGCTGGTTCATGATCTTTTCCAATGTATTCTTTCATATATATTTTATTAATTTTAATACGATTGGCTAAATATTCTAAACCACCAGTATGATCTTTATGAACATGTGTTAGAATAATAAAATCAAGTTCCGTTGCACCAATACTTTTTAAGTAATTATAAACTCTTTTATTATCAGTCGTAGTTGGATATCCAGTATCTATCATTGCAAAATGATTATTAGACTCAATTATAATCGCATCAGCTGGATTAGATTGTCTTACAAAATGAATTTTATTAATACCCGTAGTAGAGGGCTTAGGTGTCGTAGTTGGTTTTGGTGTTGAAGCATCTGTTATTGTAAAAGTTGTAATATCTGAAGCTCCTTTTATTGTTGTCACTTTTACTGGACATTTTCCTGGTTTAATTCCAACTACTTTCTTCGTTGTAGCACTAGTAGTAAATGTTGTACTACAAAAAGTCCATTCTTTAACACTATCACCACTCACTAAACCACTTGCATGACACTCAATTATACCACCTACGTTAACTGATGATGTACAACTAATCGTAACTGTTGGAGTTACATTACCAGATGGCTCTGGCTTAACAACCGTTACAATACATGTTGCACTTATTCCATTAAAGCTTGTTACCGTAATAGTTGCACTTCCTTCAGATATACCTGTAACAGTTCCATTAACTACTTCTGCAACTGAAGAATCACTACTTTCCCATTTAAGTGTTTGATCTGTGGCATCAGATGGATTAATTGTTGCTTTTAATTCTTCACTTTGATTTATATTTAAAGATAAACTTGATTTATTTAAATTAATACTAGAAACATTAACTTGAGCTTCCATCTTCATAATTATTTTTCTAATAGCAATATAATCAAGAGTTGTAACATCACCATCACTATTAGTATCAGCTCTATTTAATTCATCTTGATTTAATGATGATGTATTCATTAAATATTTTCTTAAGGTAATATAATCAAGAGAACTAACTATATTATCACCATTAACATCACCTTGAACAAAAGCTAATATATTTAATGGAACTAACATTAGTAATAAAATACAAATTAACTTCTTTTTCATATTTCACTCCTACTTTATTATAACAAAAAAATACTTAAAATTAAGTATTTTTAATAATTATTTGCTAGAGTTATATTTTTCTGTTACTAAATAACCAATAATTGTAAAGATTAAAAAGAGAATAATCATAATATACGCAAAATAAGTAAATCCCGTTATTTTATCACGAAAAAACTCGATTATTGGGTTCATAATCATTACCTCATTAAGTATCTAGCAGTTCTTACCATTTGAGCACTATAACCCATTTCATTATCATACCAAGCAACTATCTTAACCATTTGTTTTCCATCAACATCAAGTACTTTAGTAGATAATCCATCCACTACAGCTCCATAATATGAACCAATAACATCACTAGAAACAATTGGATCCATCGTAAACATAATTGTTTCACTTTGGTTATTTTTAAATAATTCATTAATTTCTTCAGCTGTAGTATTCTTTTTAAGTTCAAGAGTCAAGTCAATTACTGAACCAGTAGGTACAGGTACACGCATTGCATTACCATCAAGACGACCATTTAATTCAGGAATAACCAATCCGATAGCAGATGCCGCACCAGTAGATGCAGGTACTATATTAGCAGCACATGCACGACCTCTACGAGCTAATATTCCTTTTTTATGAGCGACATCAAGAGTTGCTTGATCATTAGTATATGCATGAACTGTAGTCATAAATCCTTTATCAATACCAATATTATCATTAATTATCTTAAGTACTGGAGCAAGGCAATTAGTCGTACAACTTGCCGCAGATATTATCTTCTCAGTTCCATCTAATGTTTCATGATTAACATTATAAACGATAGTTTTTAAATCTCCTTTAGCAGGTGCACTGATTATTACTTTTTTAGCACCAGCATCAATATGAGCTTGTGCTTTTTCTACTGAAGTAAATAAACCAGTACATTCAAATACTACATCAATACCTAATTCTTTCCAAGGTAAATTTTGTGGTTCTTTTTCACTATAAACTCTTATTTTCTTACCACGAACAATAATATTTTCTTCATCATTAGAAATACTATCTACTTCATAATTACGATGATTAGTATCATACTTTAATAAATAAGCTAGTTGTTCTGCATCAGTTAAATCATTAATAGCTACAACTTCCATTTTAGGATCATCATTCATTAAACGGAATACTAATCTTCCAATTCTTCCAAAACCATTAATTGCTACTTTCATTTTACTTTTCCTTTCTTATATCAATTTTATTATATAATAGTTTTTTTAATTATTCAATTATGAGTACTCTTTTAAAAACAACTTCCACCAATAAACTCACGTAATATCGAATCAGCTGGAATAGCCTCACTAGGTATTGGTAAAAAGATATTTAATACTTTCATTAATCTTAAAGCTTCAGAATAATTTGGATCATCTCTTTTTACTGAATATAAAAGTGGCATAACATATGTTTTTAAAATACAAAATTCATATATCAACGAAGTATTAAATACAAAATCAGCTTCATCTTGATATGGGAAGATATATTTTTCTTCACCTTCACGAACATCTTTCCAAACTTTTAATGTATCAGAAACATTATAACCTCTTGTACGATTATCTCTAATCATTCGACGTAATAGGCGATTATCAGTTAAATAAACACGATTATCACGGTCAATATTAACAGCTGTTAATGGTGATAAATAAATTTTATATTTATATTCTTTTTCAATATCTGGTAATAATTTTGGATTAAGTGCATGAATACCTTCGATTAATAAAATATCTGTTGGAGCTAAAGTCATTTCTTTCTTAAACTTCTTTTCTCCAGTATAAAAATCAAATTCAGGCATCTTTACTGTTTTACCATCTAATAAATCTTTAATAGTTTTATTAAACAATTTCAAGTCAATAGCTTCTAAACATTCAAAATCATAGTCACCATTTTCTTTTCTTGGAGTATCAACTCTTTCTTTAAAGAAATTATCCATAGATATCATTTTAGGAGTTAAACCAAAACTATGTAAATAAACAGCTAATTTAGTACAAGAAGTAGTTTTACCACTACTAGATGGACCAGCTATTAAAACTATTTTTATTTTACTATTAGTTTTCTTAATTAATTTAACTTGATCAAGTATTTTATTATTCATCAATGTTTCACTAATTCTAATTAAATGATCCATATAACCAAGAGAAACAACATTATTTAAATCACTAGCATTTTCAACATGAATAGTTTTTCCCCATTCTTTAGCTTCTTTAAACACTTCAAATAATTTCTCATGATGTTCATATTCTTTAATTTTACCAGTAAAGGAATCTGGAAATTGTAGAATAAACTCATTTTCATTTAAGTAAGTTAATTTAAATTCATTTAAACAACTAGTTTCACTAGGTACTTTATTAGTTAAATAATCATATAAATTACCTATTTTATATAAATGAACATATGTACTTGTCATAAATTCTAATAAATGTACTTTTGATAAATCATTAGTTTTAGTAAAGTACTCAATAGCTTCACTTTTTAATACCGTAACTTTAGTTATTGGTAAATTAGCATCAACAATTGATTGCATTTTCTTTTCTACATTATTAAGATCCGTTTTAGTTATTTTACTAGATACTTCAATACATAAAGCTTTATCAACAGAATGTTTAACAGTAATAACATTCTTACCATGAAATAATTCATTAAAAGCATAATTAATAAGTAATACTAATCCATTTACATAAATACGATTTGCAATAGAATTAGTCAAATCCAAAAACTCAATCGTATCTCCAGAATTAGGTACATGATCTAACTCTGTAACAGCACCATTAACCTTAGCAACAATTGGTCTTCTTCCTTCTATATTAAACATCTTACTAATTTCAAGAAGTGTTGACCCTTTACTAACTTCTATTTCCATTTCATTAACATTAACTTTAATATTTTCAACTAACATAACCATCTTCCTATTCTTATTAAATTATAGCATCTAATATAATAAAAGTAAATTAATAATGCAATAAAATAACTACTTTACATTAGAAAATAAAAAAGATAAACTCAAATAATTGAATCTATCTTTTTTTAGATTATTCTTTATTAATTAACTCCATATATATAACATCATGATATTTACCATTACGATATATTGACTCATGAAGTCTTCCACATTCAACAAATCCACATTTTCTATAAGCTTTTTGAGCTCTTCCATTTACATCATATACACGTAGATAGATTGTATGTAGTCTTAATTCTTTAAAACCATAGTTTGTTAACAAGTTAATAGCCTCTGTTCCATATCCTTTACCACAGTTTGCTTCATCACCAATAAAGATACCTAGTTCAGCAGAACCATTTTTATAATCAATATGCTCTAGTGCAATATTACCAATTAATTCATCATTTTCTAATTTAACAATACTTAAATGAAATTCTTCTTTACAAAATTGTTCAACATATTCCCTCTCTCCAGGAAGACATACTAAAGCATTATGAACACTTAAATACTGAGTTATTTTAGCATCATTAAGCCATTTAGTAAAAACTTCTGCATCTTCAACATTCATTGGTGAAATATATACTCTTTCTCCTATTAATTTTTTAAAATATTTCATTTTTTTCACTCTCCTTTAATCTATTAGCTATTTCTTTTATCTTACGCATTCGATGATTAAGTCCTGATTTGGTAATTGGTTTACCTATTTCTAAAGTCATTATTTCACTTAATTCTTGTAATGAACTTTCAGGATATTTCATTCGATATATCGCTGCTTCTAATGTTTTATCATCTAAAGAATCTTTCCCTAGTTTATCAAAGATTAATTCAATATCTTCAATTTGATTATTACAGCTATTAATTATTTTTTCAATATTTGCTTGTTCCATATTATTAAGCCTGTTAGTCATATTCTTATGATCACGATATATTCTAATATCTTCATAATACATTACGGCATCGTTAGCTCCAATTATTCTTAAGAAATCCCCTATTTTTTCAGCTTCCTTGATATAAACCATATATTTCTTATCTTTTTGAATAACTTTACTATTTAAATAATATTCATTTAATAAATCATTAACAAAATTAGCGGCCTTTAATCCATCAATAAAAAACTCTAAATGATATCGACTAGTTTTAGGATCGTTAACACTACCACAAGCTAAGAATATTCCTTTTAAATAAGCTCTTCTAGCTTCTTCAGAATCAATTAAATAATCTGGAACTATATCTAAATATTTACCATCATCATTAATTATTCCTAAATCTTTTAAAATAAAATCGATATTTTCACTTACTTTAATAATATAAAGACGATTTCGATTAAAATTATTATTTTTATCAATAATACTAACAGGAATATTATAAGTATCTGATAATAATGAATAAACACGTCTAGCTACTTTAGAATTTTCTGTTGTTATAGTAATACTATCATCTATCTTACCACTATATCTTATAATAGCTGATAACATTGCCATATTTTCATCTTTAACACTATCAAAACTAGCTATTTCATTTTTAACATTAATCGTAAATGATATCATGAGTTATATCTCTCCTTTTTACGGCTTAATATAACTAGAATTAATCCAACAATAAATAAGACAATTGATATTACTTGAGCCATTTTTAAGTTACCTAACATTAAACTATCAGTTCTTAAAGCTTCAATAAAGAAACGAACTACACTATACCACATTAGATAAATACCACATATTATACCCATTCTAATCTTTTTATTTTTACGAAGAATCATTAAAACAATAAAACATATTAAATTAAGTAATGATTCATAAAGAAATGTTGGATGATAATAATTACCATTTATATACATACCATTAATAATAAAATCAGGCAAATGCAAGCTTTCTAAAAATGATCTGGTAACTATTCCACCATGAGCTTCACTATTAAAGAAATTACCCCATCTACCAATTATTTGACCAATAAGTATAGCTGGTGCACAAATATCTAACATCATAATTAAAGACCAATCGTTCTTTTTACAATATACATATATTGCTAATATTGCTCCGATTATTCCTCCATGAATAGCTAATCCACCATTCCATATTTTAATCATTTCAACTGGTTCTGCTAAGTAATAATCTAAATTAAATAAAATATAGTATATTCTTGCACCAATAAAACCAAATAGAATTGCATAAAAAGCCATATTAGCAAACTTATTAACATCCATCTTTTTTCTTTTAATTTCGATATATGCAATTATTATTCCCATTAATACTCCAAGAAACATAGTTATGGAATACCAATATATTTTTATAAATCCTAAATCAAGTGCAATTCTATTCATAATAACTCCTTGCCATTAGTATATAATATATTATTTCTTTTTACAAATATAAATTATGTGTTATAATTTATATAGTAGGTGAATCATGGAAGATAGTAGAGTAAATGATAAAATAAAAATGCAAGAAATAATGACCGAAATTAATAATTTAAAGAATTTAACTAACGAATTAGCTAATAATACACGTGGTGAATCTTTAGAGAATTATATTACTACTTTATCTCGCAATATTACCTTATTTAATAATAAAACTGAAAGTATTTATAATAACGTTTTTAAATCAAATGACTAATATTCTAGAAAGGAGCCCTTATGCTACAATTAAATCCCAATGAAATCATTAGAATTAATAAGCTAATTAATAATTCATTGAATATAATTGATGAAAATATTCTATATTTTACTAAAAAATATAGTAGTAATCCCAATGAAATTGAAGCATTAGGGATTAAAGAATTAACTAATTATTCTAATAGACTTAAAAATAGTACTATTTTCTTAGATAATATTATTCATGAATTAGAAGAAGCTACTGGTGAAGCTGTAGATGAATTATCTAAATCAAATCATAGTCTTAGTTTTTATGAAAATAAATTAATATCATATTATGCTAATAATCTTGATAATGAAGATAAATTATCTGTTTTTGAATTGTGTTATTCTAAAGATGATAAATTATCTAGTTTTTGTCAGAAAAGAAACTTTGTTAATTACGTAGAAAGTTATTTTAAAAATTTTAAGCCAGAAACCTTCGGTATGGATAAAGATACAGTAATTAATGATTTACTATTAGTATATGATAAACGTGGTGCTAATGAGGCTTATTCCATTATTCATGCTTTAGAAAATAACTGTCCTAATAATTATCAAGAATATAATTTTAATCCAGTTAATCAACTACATGATAATAATCATTATGACTTTAGTAAAAATATTAGTAATTATCAAACTAATTCTGAAATAATTAATATCAATGGTTATGATTATGAAATAACCCAAGTATTACCAAAAGATTGTACTAAAACAGAGTTACTAGCTTATAACTTTGGAAAAGCTAATATTATTAATACAATGAGAACTTTACCAGATAAATACCTTGAATTATGTTCTAAAGGTAACTCTAATACTATTACATTATCTTGTAGTCAAGAAGCAATGAATAATAATGCTAATTGGTCAGGTTACTATAAACCAACATCTTTTTTAGGTAGTAATAACAATAATATAACGATCGATATTCATGGTAGTTTTACTGATAATATCTACTATACTCAAGATACCTTACTTCATGAAATGGGACATAAATTTGATGACTTAATTCATGAAAAAAGCATTATTGATTGGATATTTGGTAGTACATCATATACAAGAAGTAATAGCGAATGGACTGATGCATATAAAAAGTATAATAAAGTTTTAAATAGTATTAATTTTGGTGGTTATAATACATATCCTAATGTTAATGAATTCTTTGGTGATGTAAGTGTTGCATACTTTAAAAATCCTCAAGAATTAAAAGCTTTATGTCCTGAAGCATATGAATTAATGAATAAAATGCTAGATGGTGAATATGGATATAGTTATAATGATAAAATAGTAGCTATTTTAAATGCTTACTAATGGAGAGAATTATGTTTAATAAAGAGAATAAAAATAAAAAAGTTGAATTAAATATTGATAAACTATATCAAAATGATAATCTATTAATTAGCTCTTCTTTAGTAGAAATGATTAATAATAAACATAATAATCAAGAAATGCAAGATAAACTAGATTATCAAGATTCAATAACTACCTATTTAAATAAAAAGAAAGAACTAAATATAAAAAAACAATATAATCCAATAATTAATGAACTATATCATAATGGAATTATTGTTATTGATTCTATTGAATATAAGTTAAAAGATTTCTTTATTGTTTTTGATGATAATCTAAATAATTTTCATATTAAATGTCTTGATTCTAAATATAAAAACGAGGAAATAGAATATAATCGTGCAGTAAGATTTATTGATACAACTGCATTTATTAATTTAACTAAATCTTATAAGGTAAAAGATAAACGTATTATTGATGATGATCATAAACTAGAGGAAGTTATTAAAGAATGGGATGGATACTTGCATAGTGAAACCCTAGAAACTGATGCTATTATGAATAAAAAAATGATAAGGGACAATGAAAATGAATAAAGATATTATTAGTTTATATGATGAAAATAATCAAAAAAAAGATTATAAACTTCTCATGATAATAAGTAAAGAATATAAATATTTGATATATACTGATATTGATAATATGGATCTTAATAAAAATATGTATGCTATTAAAACTAAAGAATTAAATAAACTAGAAGAAATTCTTCCAATAAGTGAGGAAGAATGGAAAACGATTGAAGAAGAATATAATAAAATTATTAATAAATAAAAAGACTATAAATAAAATAGTCTTTTTTTATGACACACGTCCTTTTCCACTAGTATTATCAACTCTTAAATTATAAAGTAAAAGGGCATTTTTTACTTCTTCAACTGTTTTACATTGAATAAGATATTCTTCCACAAAAGAAATAGCTGCTTCATAGTTTTCAAAAAATGCTTGTGCAAGTGTATTTTCATTTGGAGCTATCAAAGTTAATACTGCATTATTAACTATCTCTGGCATTTCTGCTGGAATAGCATATTCCTCAATTTCTTTAAGATGTGGTAATAATTGAATTTTTAAATAAAAATCATTAATTTCCACAAACAAATCATTTCCTCTTACCGTAAATCTACCTAAACGTCCCATACAACCACCTGGCTTTATATTATACTATAACTTTTTTTATTTGTATAGTACTTTTTATCTATGAACTCTATTTCTCCAATCAGATAAGTTGATAACATTATCAATAACTTCTTTGGGTTGATAGTATTTTGTAACCATTCTTTGAGCAAAATTAGTCGCCTTATTCATTTCATCAAATGAAAGAAAACACATGATATCTCCCTTATTAAATAATCTTAATTCAAATGGCTTTATATTATTCGTTTTTCTTATTAATACATAGAAGTTCTCTAATCTACCTTCTAATTTATTATTATCAATAAATTTCCATTCTAATAATTCTGTATAGTCCATAACCCAACCTCATAGTCAACTATTATATCACATTATTTATTATCACTAACCATTTTATTTTTAAATACCAAAACAGATATAATAACTACTAATATAGTATAGATGAGAAACACTATAATATTCTCGATACTAATTAAACTATAATTATTATTTAAAAAAGCTTTAATAATATTTAAAGAACTTTCAAAAGGTAGTATTTCACATATTAAAGAAAAACCTTTACCAACTAAATCTTTAGAAAAGTACATTCCACTAGTAAAACAAACTAATTGAACAATTATACTACCTAATCCACCACTAGCTTTTTCACTTACTAAACTACCAATTAAGATACCTAAAGCAATAAATAATATTGAAACAACAATAGCTATTAAGATAGCCAAAATAATATTAATACTAAACTCTAAACCTAAAAGAATAGCTACTATAAAAAATAATATACATTGAACTATTACAATTGGTAATATAGAAAGAATATACCCTAATATAAATTCATGTGATTTCATTGGAGATACACCTAATCGAATAAGTAATGAACTTTCTCGATCTTTAGCGATTAAATTAGCTGTAAATAAGGTAATAAATGAAAAACCAAAGATAACAATACCAGGAGTAAAATTATTTAATTTAAATGATTCTGATGGAATATTAAATTGTTGAAAAATAACTAATAAAAAGATTGGTAAGAATATTTCAAAGACTAAACTTAATGGATCACGTATAAGCTCTTTAAAATTACGTTTAGCAAAATTTATTATTCTCATAAACTACCTCCTGTAGCTATTTTAACAAAAGCATCTTCAATATTCTTAGTTTTAGTTTTCTTAATTAATTCCTGGCTAGTTCCAATATCTACTAATTTACCATTTGCCATAATTCCAATTCGATCAGATAAACTTTCTGCTTCTTCCATATAATGAGTAGTTAGAATAATGGTTTTTTTACCCTTTAATTCACGAATAACTTTCCATAATTCTTTTCTTGATATAACATCAAGACCTAATGTTGGCTCATCAAGAAATAGTATTTCTGGGTCATTAATAAGACTAATAGCAATACTTACTTTTCTCATTGTTCCACCAGATAGATTCTTACAACGTTTATTTAAATATTCTTCTAAATTAAATAATTTAACTAATTCATCAATCTTCTTTTTCTTATCATTAATCTCATATACACCAGCCATAAATTCTAAATTCTCTTTAACTGTAAGATTAGGAGCAACTGCAGTTTCTTGTGGTGATACATTAAGAATTGATTTAATCTTGAATGTATTATTATCAAGTTTCATTCCATTAATGGTAATTTCTCCTTTAGTGGGTAAGATTAGTCCTGTTAACATTTTTATCGTTGTCGTTTTACCAGCACCATTAACTCCTAGTAAAGCAAATAATTCTCCTTTTTTTATTTCAAGATTTAAATTATCAACAGCTAGTTTATCTTTATATTTCTTTGTTAAATCTTTTGTTATAATTGCATCCATTATTTATTACCACCCATTATTTTATCAATACTATCTTCCATAAAATCCGATTTTAATAAAGCTATTCCTTTATCTTTATCACATAATACTACTATTGAATCACCAGGATTAATATTAAACATATCACGGGCTTCTTTAGGGATAACTATTTGACCTTTCTCGCCAACTCTAGCGATTCCAATAAACTTATCTTTCATATTCCTCCTTTTGTATAATTAGTTATACATTTCATACTTATTATACCACAAAACTAAAAAAAAGAAGAATTATTTCTTCTTATCATACTTATAAAAACCTTCTCCTGTAGCTTTTCCCATTAATCCTTTATCAATATATAGATTAAGTAATTCTAACATACCATCAAAATTATATGGCATCATCATTTTCTTTAATAATGGATCAAATAAATTAGGGACTTTCTGGTATTGTAATACAATATTTTTAGCTGTTTCAAGACCTACTGTATCAAGTATTTCAAATGGTCCCTTAGGAGCTCCTGTACCAAGAGTCCAAGCTTTATCAATAGTTTCTGGATCACTTACACCATTCGCATACATATCCATTGCACAAAGAAGGAATGGTACTAATAGGGAATTTAATAAATAACCGGCTTTTTCTTCTTTAGCTGCAAGAGGCACCATATTAATAGATTCAGCAAACTTAATTATTTCTTTAAAATACTTAGTTTCTGTTTCACTATGTTTCATTATTTCCGCAATATTATTTTTCCAAATAGAATTAGCAAAATGCATTGCAAGATACTTATTAGGACGTCCAGTAAATTTAGCTAATTTAGATGGTAATAATGTTGATGAATTAGTTACTATAACTGTTTTTTCAGGCAATAATGGAGCTATTTGTTGATAAAATTCTTTTTTAACATCAAATATCTCAGTTATTGATTCAATAACTAAATCAGCATTTTCTAAAGCCTTAGCTTGATTCGTTTCTGTTCTTAGATTATCATGAACATTTTTAACTCGATTAAGACATTTATCAAGATTATGATGATTAATATCAGCAATTCCTCTAGCCCATAATCCAGGTGCTTTACCTGCTTTAGTATTCATTACTTTAATAGTCTTAATGTATGTTTTCTTTAAATTATCTATTTTTTTATTAAATGATTTAACAGAGTCTTCATTAGGAACTAAAACAGTTACATTAAATCCACAATATGCACATTGAAAAGCTATTTGACTTCCTAATACTCCTCCACCGGCAACAACAATATTCTTATACTTCATTTACAATCATCCTCTTCCTCTTACATGACCATATCCTTGTGTTTGTGCTTCCATTGCAGCATATCTTTCAGCTCGAATTCTTTCTAGAGCCTCTTGATATTCTCTTGCATGAAACATAAGCGATTCAGCTAGTGCTCGACCTAGTCTTTCAGATAAAGTTCTATAGGCTCTTAATACTTTTGGGGCATCCATTCTAAAAGTAAATGGTCCTTGATCATCTTCACCATCTGGTAATTCTCGTGGTTCTATACTATTTAAATAATCCACAAATTCTGGTGATAATTGTCCAACATTATAAATATCATAACCAAATTCTTCTTCAGCTTGACGAATTCTATTAGCAATTATAGCTTGTTTAATAGCTTTATACATTCTAGTTACTCCATCAATATTAATTTCATTAGCTATTTGACGTTGTTCTTCATCACCTAATGAGAAAATAAATTTATTGATTGTTTCAACAGTACAAAGACGTTGTAGTATATCAAGATCATCTCTAGGTAATGCACTAAAAATTTTTTTCATCATTTTTTCATCTAAAGTTTTAACTTTATTAAAAAAATTAATATAGCCACTTATTCCATCTAATCGTTTAAACTGCTCTAATAGTAAGATATAATCATTTATTAGTTTGTTATCCATATATATACCTCCTATTGTAATTATATCATTGTTTATTAATTATCAACATTTTTGTGGATAACTTTTTTTCTATTTACGTAAAAAACACGAAATATCTTATCGTGTTTTACCTTTATTTAAATCATTTAATAATACTAGATTTTCATATAATTTATTAATTTCTTCATCATCAATTAATAAGTCATAATTATAATATACTGAACTTCCTTTATAAGTTTCTTCAATACCATTTATCCTATATGAATAACCATTTCTTCTTAAATCATATTCTAATTGTAAAAAAGTTTTTCCCATTAAAGTCTTAGCAAACCTTTCTCTAAACCTACCCCGCGTTTTATCACGAATAGTGCCAAAACCAATAATAGAAACATCTAATTTAGGATAGTCATAACTTTTACTCTTACGAAGTAATCTATCCATTATTCTTTGTATCATTCTTATATGAGGTTGTTCTTGCACTTTTCTTCTATTATCTGGCGAATTAACTATTTCAAAATAATTGTTTACTCTATTTCCAGTATTATTCTCATTTAGTTCTTTAAAAATACTTTCCATATATAATTTTAAATTTTCATAATCATCCTTAGTATTAATTGAGTCTCTATCCCGATTATTTGTTTTAGAATCATCAACAATATCAAACTGAGACTCATACATCTTACAATCTTCGTCACTTAATGATAACATAGTACTTTTTATTGTCTCCAAATTTATAAGACGATTTCTTTTCTCATCTTCAATTTGTGGAATTGTATCTTCTAAGGAATCTTTTTGAACATTTTTTATTTTTAAATCTTTTTTTAATTTTGCAGATAATATTTTTACCGCTTTTCTTAATACATTATTTAATTTTCGATGTGATTTTTCATATTCTTTTGTGTCATAACTTACTAAGAATATATCTGGACTTAACTCTGCCCAATAATTATCTTTTTTAAATCGATAATAAATATCATCTACTATTATCTTTTGAAAATCATATTTACCCTTTTTAGAATCATAAGAAACATAAATACTATTCAATTGACCTTGGAACTTGTTTTGAATAAGAGACAATAATTTTAAGTCACTTGGAATTAAAGATTTTGTATCTATATCAGTTAGTTTTTTTACTGATTTTCTATCAATATCATCATTTTCAGCTTTTGTAATTAAATCTCTTGTATGATCTTCTGAAAATGTAATGTCATATCCACTAGACCTTTGATAATCTAAAACTATTTCTGGTATTTTTTTATATTCATATATTTTAATAAATGTTAGACATTTATTAAAACTTTTTACAACAAATTCTTTTATTCTTTTATCATTTGGATTTTCGTTTATTAATTTTTTTAAATCATTTTTAAAATGATGTCTTAAATAATAGTAATAAATATCATTAGAATGAGATAAGTTATTTATTCTCAAATACTCATAGTATTGGTTTAAAATAATATCATTATCATCATAATTAGGATTTCTCATACCTAATAAATGAGGTAATTCACCAATCGGTATTGATAAATCCATGCTTAACCCTTCATGAAATGTATTATTCATTCTTTCAGAATAAAAAGAATAAATACTACCAAATTTCTTAGTATCATAACTAGCTAAAGCCTCTTCTAAACAATAAAAATATCCATCAATATTATTAGAATCAAGACTATCACTACTATCGATTTCGTCAATTTTACCTTGATAATATTTTATTAAACGATTCTGACTTTCTCTTTGATTTTTTATTCTTTTTTCACTATTAAAAAATTCTATTATTGAACTAATACACTCTTCATCATAATTATTATTAATAGCATATGTTAATAGCATTTTAATGAATTTTAATTTTTCCTGATAATTTAAAAATGAATAATCATAGTCATAATATTTTTTTAAAACATTGAATGTATCTTGTATTTTTAAATCATTGTTAATATATGAATATATCTTTTCCTTAAAAAAATCATATTCTATATTTTTAATATTCTTATTGACTTTATCTATGTAAGGAAAATAATAAGATATATTTTTATTTAAAAAGTTATCTTCTTCTTTATGCATATTATCACCTACTATACAAGTATAACATAAATAAAAAAAAAGAGCAATTGCTCTCCTATTTAATAAAAATAAATTTATCATAGTATTCACTAGATTTTAATAATTCTTTATCAAAGACATCTTTACCTAACTCTTCAATCATGGTTTTTTCATTACTGAATAAGTTAACACCAAAACCAAGTTTATTACCAGGAATATTCGCTCCAATACTAGCTAAAATAGTTGGATACATATCATATTGACTAAATTGACGATTCTTAATATTAGTCTTTATAGCACTATTAATAATCGCATTATAATTAACTCGATCATAATCTTTATGATCTTTATAAAAACTATCTTGCATTACTTGATGGTCCCCCATTAAGACAATCGTAGTATTATTATAATAATCTTGTTCCTTTAACCAATTTATATATTCATTAACCATCTGAGATGAACATGAATATGCATTAGCTAATGGTTCAGTATATTTCTTTTCACATTTTTTATCTTGATAACCATCTTTAAAATGAGTATCCATCGTGAATAACATTAACAAAAATGGTTTATCTTGAGCTGCTAATTCGTTTAATTCTTCTTTAGAAAATTCTAATACTTTACGATCTTCAATACCCCACCATTCAAAGTAATCTTTCGAAACTAGACCTTTTTCTTTAGCCGTGTTATTGTCAAATACTTTATAATCACCATTATCAATAGAATATAAGTCTAAAGCCCCAAACTCTTTATCACTACCTTGAATTAATTCAAGATTATAGCCATTATCACTCAAAATATTACCAAGAGATTTAACATTCTTCATAAATGGTTTATCTTTACTATAACCATCAAATAATTTAATATTTACTGGTGTTCCTGTCGTACTAGCAGTAATTGATGAAATAGTAAATGATGTACTAGTTAGAGTATGAGCACCCCCTAAAAGATTAGTATTAGAAACACTAGTATTATTTAAAGCTATATCTTCAAGTTCTGGAATAATTGATACATCAAAAGCACCACCATTGGCTTTAGAAAATAAAGAAGCTTCCATACTTTCTAAATAAATAAT
>JAEEGL013005702.1_pt1 | contig 16781 bp, 15 predicted proteins | sample 9134231 | NCBI WGS metagenome assembly JAEEGL01 (sample SAMN16246548, study PRJNA631951) | gut metagenome | biome: gut microbiome; feature: rumen; material: fiber-attached | host: Bos | place: Iran: Karaj | collected 2018-10
TATCCCCGCAGACTTCTTAGATTCTTCAGACATCAACGGTGCCAACTTTCCTCTCTTCGTCGCTTTTTCCTTCATATTATTCATTAACCTTGAACCATTCACCATGAACCCTTAATCATAAACCAAATAAAACCATTATCCTTAATCCTGAACCATGAACCATTAACCATATCTAAGCCCATCGTCCAATCACGCTCCTCATGATGAAGAAAGGAGTTATCTCACGATGACCTATCTGGAAGAAGACATAATATGCCCAGTCCATCCATCTGAACACATGACTTGCCATGTGATCGATCAGCATCGACACACATGCAATCAATTTCAACCAACTACCCGAAATCCCCTTATTCATTTCAAGGATCAGCTTTTTTCACCTTTGAAGAATCATCAAGGAAGTAAGTGAAGTCTGCAACAAGCGGTCGATGATCCGAAAACTTCGACTTCTTGACATATACATTCTCCAACTTAAAATGGTGACTATAGAGTATATGATCCAATCTCAGTTTCAGATGCCATCCATCGTAGGTTATGCCGAAACCTAAGCCTCCCTCCCACCAAGCATCTTTGTACTTCCCATCTCGTATGGTGTTCATGCAATAACTTCCACTCCAATCATTGAAATCTCCAGCGATAATAACCGGAGTGTCTTTCGCGTCCAAAGAATCGAGATATGGTCTAAGGTTATCAATCTCCCAATTCCTTATCTTCTGCCCTATCTTATAATTCTCGTAATACAATGGGAGGCCATCATACCATGAGGCTTCCTCATCCATCGATCTGCGGGCTGTTGTATAAGCGCTGGAACGAAGATGGCAAGCGAAAACTGTAATCCATTTGTCAGGTTTTACTTCAATTTCCGCAGAATAGACCTGCATACCCTTTCTAAGTTGCTTGATCTCTTTCTTCAACGAATCTAAACCAATGGTGTCAATCTCTGTCATGCATTTATATTGTTGTAAATTACGTATAGGATGCTTTGAATAGATTCTATAACGTGAAGGCTCACTCTTAATTGCCATGCTATCTGTATATCCGAAAACACTATCTAATGAAGATTGAATACGCTTAAATTTTCCCGACGATATTTCTTGAATACACAGGATATCAGGTTCCAGTTCATCAATCTCATCAACAAATCTTACCCTAACCTTATCTATTTCACCTAATGGCCCATTTACATTATAAGTCATAACTCTGAAAGAATCGTTTGAGTGATTGGTGGCACGAGAAACATGAAGAGCGAAAATCTCATAATAATCATTAATGTGCCAAAAAGCAAATACTGATGAACAAAGAAACATCAATTTTATGACTGACACCTTCATCGTTTCTACTATAATTCTTTATAATCTTATTACATAGAATTCGCGGAGCGCCTCCACAACCAATGATACAACTTAAAAGGTACAGCGCACAAAACCTCCGCCGGATAATATCTGAGGAATTTCAAATTATGCACAAACACTGCAATTACTTTCCGTATTCTCCCTCCAAAGCTCGAAACATTATACCGGTTCTTGATGGCTCCGAAGTTCCCACGCATCATGATCTCATCGAGCATCATCCGTCCTGCTTTCTCATCAGGCTCTACTATCATCCACCTTCTCTCTATGAGGAAAACCTCCTGTAGTACCCACATCAACGCACCAGCCAATCGATGCAATCCCAATAGTTTCAACAGATCTTCCATCTTCTTTCCTGCATACTCTCCATGCGCATTATAACTCTCACACAAATAATAATAATCCATCACCTGTCTCAACCCTATCCCACCGCCAATTAGATGCCTATAAATATGACAAAGCATAAAGATGAAGTTGAACTCAGCAGTAGGCACATAGATACGGTACACATTCCCATCCTTATTCAAGATGCTCTTCAGCTCCACCTCATTCCCAAAACATGTATCCTCCTGCTCCAAAAACCATCTCTGTAATCTCCTATTATGCCAAAAGCAAGAAAGATACCCTGGTCTATAATGTACCTCTACCTCCACATCCTTAAAAACAGGAAATTTAATATGATAATAAATAGCATGTGCCCCAGGCACTATCCCCCTCACATACCTAATCACCTTCTTCACATGTTCCTCAACGTTCTTATCCCCTAGATTATTAACTATTAATTCTTCTCTATCAACTGATTTCTCACTATTAACTTTTAACTGTAAACTCTCAACAAAACTACCCCCCTCTTCACCACTTCCGACTTTTGACTTTTGTCTTTTTACTAGGCTAGCCTTTGGCTTGACCCATACGTCAACGTCGCCCGATTGCCTCCTTCTTGGCTGAGGGTAAAGTAATGCTATGCCCTGTCCTTTCAAAATACACGCATCAAAACCTTCCTTCTTGAAGTTACTACATACCTTCGCACTCGCTTTATCCAACTTCTCGCTCTGCTGTTCTATCTGTTGCGTCATCGCGAACCATTCCGTCATCACATTCTGAGGCGGAAGCTGTTCCTTCGGCAATCGCTCTATCGCAGAATAGCAGACACCTATCAATGCCTGTTCCTTAACTATATCAAGTAATCCCTTCCACTCATCAACAGAAAGGACACGCGAAAGAATTTCACGTGTCCCTACTGTAATTTGCAATATTTCAAAGAAAAATGCATTAACTGTATTCATAGTTTGTTTCAAATGATAACATGAAAATATGATAACGTTACATGAATTAACTTATATCGTATTTGAAGAAAATGAATGTGGAAATATCAAAAATACATCATAGATTATATTTAGATTATTATCTTTACAAATAATAAAACAATCCTATCATCTTTAACTAGATTTTCCCAAGCTTTACTAAAAGTAAAAATTTGACCAGATGAATTTGACGTTTTAGGCGCGAAGGTTCTTTAATGAGGCGATATGCAAATTCCAAATTATGATCTACCCACCATTTTGGTGCTCGTTTCACTTTCCCGGTATACACATCGAAGCTGCCACCTAGGCCTTGATAAATTGCTGGATGTCTTTGAGCGATCTTCTCCATCAGTAATTCTTGCTTAGGTGAACCCATAGCCACAAACACTACATCTGGCTTCTTCACCTCGATGTCAGATATCAGCGCCAGTTTCTCTTCATCGGTCTTGATGTAACCGTTACGATAACCCACGATCTTGATCCCCTTATACTCTTCAGTCAACTTAGCTACTGTGGCATCAATGACTTCTTGCTTGCCTCCGACCAAATAAAACGTTTTGCCTTCTTGATAAGTCATACGTATTATGTCTAGCCATAGTTCGCAGCCTGGCATTTTCAATGCATGATAGCCATGTTTTTCCAAAGCCATCACTGCACCTGTACCATCACAATAGCCTATATTGCGGTTAATGATGCTTCGTGTTTCGTCTGTGGCATGCAAGATTTTCTCTGCATTGATGGCCACCAAGATACCTTTGTGGAGATTCACATAATCCAACAGACTCTGTTTCGACTTAAAGGGGAAAACACCTACCCCATTCAGATATACTCTTTCTTGAATCATAAAAAAAATAATTAATTATTCCATCCATAAACACGCATAGATCCTTCATTGTTCAACAAATGCAAATGAAATTCATCATTAAATGAGGATACATTTCCATTAAGAATTAGATGTATCATTCGTGCCAAGATATATGAGACATTTCCTTCGAATATTGAACCATATGAAGCACAGTAATAGTTTATTGCTTTTCTATTATCAGGGAAATCTTTTTCCTTCATAATATAACCCAATATATCTTCCTTAAAGGCAACATAAAGAGATAGATTACGTTTACTATAGCCATAAACGTCTTCAAATTCTGAATTCGAAAAATTAAATATTAACGATTTGATATGAGACATTGCTGCATCAAGATGAATACTACTCTCGTTTGATATTAAATAATCCTGTTTGCTAAGAAACTCAAACGAAGACTCCTTAAACGGAGATGAAAAGTAAATATTCTCTTTATTACACCATGATTCCCATTGTGTCAAATTTAACGTCGGATGAGGTCTAAGGGTAATAATTAGTTTTTTTGAAGCACAGGAATTAATAATAAAGAACTTTATAAAATCCTTTACTTTATTCTCTTGATCAAGAATATTAATAGCGATGCCCATTCTTATTATATTCGGATTATTGTTTTCATTACAAGGAATAACAGAATCGAAACGAACACCGCCACACAAATAAATGTCTCCCTCCTTGGTTCCTACCTTTTTATATTTTTCATATGTTTCTTTTCCATCTAAAAATGCATAAGTAAAATTTAATGGGGGAAATTTATCTCCAATAGAAGCATGCTGGACATAAAGTGTCTTGATACCTCGTTTTTTAGCAACGTAATTAATTGTTCTGGGGAGATCGTTATGATCATTTGCAAATACAACAAGTTTAGGCTTATATTTATCTAACATTTCATTAACAAATTTCTCATTCCCATACATTCTCCAAAAAATCGGGAATTTTGATCGAATTACTAGTCGATCTTCTTTTGATGAGTGGATTATTACCTTGATTAAATCCAAGAAATGTGGAATTGCATAATGATATATCTTCCATTCAGGATAATCATTAACAGAAAAGATTTTCAGAGGGACATCATCAGTTGATAATTTATTTATAATAGGTGTTAATGACCTTACATTGTTGACAGAAACGCCATAGAACAAACAGCCGTTATAATTATATGGAGGTTCAACAAAATGATGACCATTAAAGAAAATGGAATGCAAGTATCTAAAGAGAAAATTCAATACTCCTAAAAAATAGCTATTGCTCGACCACCGTTCATAACCTCTATTGATTTTATTAATCTTCTCGGTTCCTATAGAAAAGTAAATATATCCTATTTTATGAATATCTAACATACCCGTTACCTATTCTTTAGTTAAACTTTTTAACATATTTAAATAATCTGTACGCATCCTATTAAATAAAAAATGATTAACAAATAATTCTCGAGAATTTTCACCCATTTTATTCCAATCATAACGATCCGGTTCAGACAAAACTTTTCTAAGTTCTTCAACTTCGGGATTTATTAGTATTCCATTTTCATTAGTAACCGTTTCTGGGATACCAGAAACGTTAGTAGATATAATTGCTAGTCCAGCTCGCAATGATTCCAATATAGAAATCGGCAAACCTTCATTACTACTCATAAGGATAAATGCATCTGCATCAGCATGCTCTTTGTAGACGTCAATATTCTTGATAGCTCCTGTGAATCTAACAATTTCACTCATGTTATGTTCAGAAACAAAATCTTTACAATAGCTTAATGCTGGTCCATCGCCAACTATCGTTAGACGGTATCTGTCTTGAATATTCTTTGGCAAAGAAGCCAAAGCTTTCAATACGATTATTTGCCCTTTTCTTATACTTACAGAGCCGACACAACATAATTTAATTCTATCTGTTTTTCTTTGTTTCCTTATATTATCAAAGATAATACGTTCTTCCTTCGTAAAATCATCAACTCCATTAACAATAAGAGCGATTTTATTTTCTGGAACATTATACAGGGACATCATATTCAGTTTCCCTATATTACAAATACAGCATACTTTATCAGCATTTTTTATAACATATTCTGCCCTTTTATTAAGTAGTTCTAAATACTCTGAACCTATTAACTTGGGATAATACATAGTCCACATTTTATTAGGAATACCATCTGAGTGGAAAAACACTGCGGTTTTAACATTTCTGAACAATCCACTTTTCATAAACCAATAAGCCTCTATTTCAGAATGAAATACCACTATATCAGGATTTCTATTCATTTTTAAATAAGGATCAACAACCTTTTTCTTAAAGGACATATATGTTTTTTCCATCAAATATTTTGATAAAAAATAGGACCTTGGAGCGAGTGTGTCTAGCTTTTCTTTAATTTTATGTCTGAACGTAATCTTTTTTTTCTTTGATTCTTTACGTTCATAATTTTGTATTGTCTTTCCCTTTGAACAAAGAGTAATATCAAAACCATTGGACAGATAAAATTCTCTATTCTGCAATATTCTCTTTATTGTACCGACCGGTCCAACAATAGAATCCAAATTACCTGAGTTAATAATATCGACTTTATACATAATTTTAGAAAAATTTATTTTCAGCTTTAAGTTTTTTAAAATGATCAATATCTCTATATTTAATAATTTGAGCTGGATTTCCTCCGACTATTGCATATGGTGGAACATCTTTTACTACAATAGAACCTACGCTTACTATTGCACCTTCACCTATTTTGACATTCCCAGAAATAGTAACGTTGGCACCTAACCATACGAAGTCTCCTATTGTAACTTTTTTAAATAACTTGCTTTTACCATAAGGAATATGATCTCCATTATCATAATCATGGGATCCAAGCATTATCAAGCATCCAAAACCAGAATGGAAATAATTGCCAATTCGCACTTCACCATCACCAGCAATAATCATTCCATTTAAATTACAAAAATTGCCAAATTCTACTTCCGCCTTTCCTGTAATTTTGGATCTATGATTTACAACTAGATTTTTTCCACATGAGCGGAGTCGTCTCTTATACAAATATGTATAATAAATAGCTCTGATTTTTTTTATAAAATAAATAATTTCATTTTTCATAAACTATTTACGAAATATAATTGATGTTTTGTTTTTATATAAATGATGCTATTTCAAAAGGAACAAGAAAAACTCTTCATATCGGGAATGATAATGTTTATAGAAACTTATATAACCCCTTTATGAATAAAGTACACTAAACAGGTAGAAAATCAGAAGTCGCTTTGTCTAAAAATTCCTCTTTCAAATGATTCCGAAAAAACTGTTTCATACGGCATACAACCTCGAACTCTTAGATTGACAATATCATAGCAAAAGAAAAGAAACATAATTATAGCAAATCCATAAAAAATTCTTTTTTTCTTGAGGTAAGATGTTGAAACTAATGATATAGGGAAAGCTATTATGCCAAATTCCAAAAAATAATAACCAATACGAGATAGCACCAGACTACCCAGACTTATTGTAAATAAGTAAAGACCAATTAATAAGCAATTCCTCAAAAAATTGAGATTTTTTAAATTGCATATAACAAAAGTCCAAAGAAATATAATAAAGGTAACTCTAATCTTATATGCAATTGTATCAAAATTACCGATATTTGCAGTACCCGTAAGATTACCATAAGCTTCATATTCTTCAAAATTTAAGAAAAGACTAATTATTCTTTCTTTAACAAATAACAATGCATTTGACCAATAAGCTAATAGAAGAACTACAACTGCAATAATATAAAATCGATTTCCTGCTTTAAAATATTTTAGGAAATAGCAAGGAAGCATTAAAAAGGCTGAATTATGAATAAAGGTTGCGCAACTCACACATAAAAAATACTTCAAAAAATTCTTTCCATTAACAAATTGATAACCATATATAATGATCATCATAGACAAAGATTGTCTGATCCAATCCCAATTGTTAAAAAGATACCCGCAAATTATATAAATAACAACACCCCACTTATGGCAATTATATCTTTTACAGATAAAGAATAATAAAGACCAAGTACAGATAGAATAAAAGGCATTTATATAAAAAAATGGAAAATTTGACCACTTGAAAAGCCACGCTAAAAACACAAATGAAACTTCAATATCTAAATCATTAGCTATCCAGATTATGCTGTTATTTTTAGTCATCATATTAATAGACCATTTGGCAATTTCAAAATGTTCACTATAATCATTTCCAATGTCGTATCTGATAACTGAAAATAGGGTTAAAACGAAATAAACTAGATACAATAATTTATTATATTTTGGATGCCTTTCATAATATGAAAGTAAAATAACAGTAAAAAATAATAAAAAGAGATAAAAAAATATGCTACCTGAAATGCTCAACATAATTATATCTATTAATGCCAATGATAAGAAACAATATGAATTTCTATGCAAAAATAGTTAGGTTCATTATCTATAAGACGGTTTCCAGTAATGCAAATCAACATATTTGTCTGTTTGGAGACGTAAGTAGATAATTATATTATTAAATGCATAATAAACTTATCCTAGTTCTTTTTTCTCGGGTAAATTAATCCAAGAACCTAATAATAATTCATCCTCTTTTCTATCCCATGGAACGAATCCAGACCCATCAAAAAAAGTTATCTCTCCGAAATATAATTTCCCTTTTGCTATATACCAGTCAACACGACAATGAGGTATACCTTTACTTAATTTACTACTCAACTCAAGCATTTTTTCAAAACATTCAGGCTTGGGGTCACTCATAGTTGAATATTCACCATACCCTCCTTGGGTAATATCTGTTTTTTTCCAATTTATATCATAGAAGTCTTGTTTATGACGATTACTATGCCTATCTGAATGATATTCGATCAGTTTTGGCTGTCCGTCAAAGCACATCACCTTATAATCATGCAAATCTTTTCCTTCACCTTCTTCAATATATGCTTCTGCTATAATTCTATGAGGAATGTCTTTATATGGCCACTCACAATTACCTTTATAAAGATCTATTTGCATTCCTTTTTTAAGTTGAATAGAAGCAGTTTTTATGTCAAAGGATTCTTTATCTTTACAAATAAATACACCAAAACCGCCACCACAATTTGTATTCTTAATTACAAATTGTTTAGGTAATTTATCCCATTCTATTTCTTCTACTTTATTCCATAACCCATAAGTTGGTATTATATAATCCTTACCGATTACTGAAGTAACCCACTGTTTAGCATCATACTTCTCTACCATTTTGTGATATTCTGGCCTCCTATTATACAATTTTAGCCATTGTAATTTTTCATTATATGATTTAGGGGAATTGAGATTAAGTTTTTTACCCGTCTTTATAAAATATAGGCACTCTAAATATTTTCTTTCATTTGGGAAAGCCCAAGAAACTTTATACAATAATCGACTAAATAATATTCTTGGATGAGTAAAATAATAATAAAATCTGTTTATCATAAGTAACTATTCAAAATTATTTAATAAGTTTTTAGATGTTAATTATGAACATCTTGTTATTATAATTTATTTTTACAGTATTCTATAATTTCATTTAAATGATCCCCAAGAGCAGGTTGATTCGTATACTGAAATAGCCAATATGAGAATCCTCCCAAGTTATATTCTATTAGCATTGGACGACCTTCTTCATCCAAGGTGACATCAAAAGCAATAAGATGATGATGATATATTTTATCTGCCATTTTACATGCGAACTTTTTTACTTCATCCCAATATGGAATGAACCGTTGTTGTTCGGAAAAAATAATCCCATTCCAAGTATTGTATTTATTGCCATATTGATCAAAAGCACATTTACCCACTTCACCTGTTTTAACATCAATACCAATAAATACTCCGCCCGCATGAGCATTGTCAACGTAAGAACCATCTTTTCCTATCCTCATAATTGAAGCTGTTACTTCTGCCTTTTCATCTATGACAGATTTATATACAGCAATCCTCAAAGTATTTACAGAAGTATGGCAAAAATATGCTAAATCTTTATGCTGACGTACTGCATACTGTAATACGAAATTATCATTATAAGAGTACAAAAAATCCTCTGATAAAAGTATACCATCATCGACTGATTTAAATATACCGTTTCCGCTATTTATAAATAGCATCACACCCCTTCCCGAATCGCTATCAAGACTTGGTTTTAATATCAATTTTTCAGTTTCGATACCATTCAATAAACATTTTAAAGAAGTAGGATTGTAATTAGGCCCCAGTAAACGACCACCATTGATTCTACATGCAACAGTTGTTGGAAGATTTTCTGCCCCAAGTATCTTAGGAAACATATTTTTATCCTCATAATAATCCCTAAAACGATGTGGATTAAGTTTCTCCTCGATAATTAACCGACCTATAGATTCTGGGACGATAAGTAACGGATTATCCATATAATGAGAGAAAAAACGGTAAGTTGATACTTCAACATTATCATTCATCTGATGCCAAAACTCAAGCCAATCATTCTCTCCATCAGCAGGTTTATTTTCATAGCCTTGCATTTTTGCATATTTTGCTGATTGGCGAGAATAGAAACGATAAATGCTCTTTAGATGGTGTTGATGTTGGAATTCGCTAAAAAGTGATTTGATTTTTTTCTTAATCATTTTCTATTTTCTTTATTTTATAATACACATATATGCGATACGCAAATTCTGCCATATAAGATATTAGTGCAAGTAAAACAAATGCATATAAATTATGCAAGAAGCCCATTAAATACATAAGACCAAGAGTAATAAGATATGCAAAAGTAGTAAAAATTATACTATATAAAACATATTTATTATATCCCCTTGCAATACAAAAGTTCGATATGATAAAAGCACTCGTACAAGAAAATAAAGGTGCTAATGTAAATAGCCTTAAAGGTAATAAATCTATTTGCTTATTCAAAAAAAAGGCTGAAATCCATGGTAAAAAAACATTTACAATTATAATCAAGCCTATATTCATAAAAACTATAATACGAAGCACTTTGTTGAACTCTTGTGTGCTTCTAGTCTTTGCAGATCTTGGAAACATAACTGTGCCAACAATGCTTGATGGTTTTGCAACAATAGTATATATTTTCATGCCCAAATCATAAATAACAACATTTCCCATTCCACTAAACATTCCTAATAACAAGTAGTTAAATTTATCTTTTATAGTGCATATTAAATCAGTCCCGAATATAGGAGCTGAATCTTTTATATATATCCACATCTGCTGTTTATTAGGAATATACAACTTTATGTGCATTTTTCCAATAATTACATATAGAGCATATATACCACCTAAATAATAGCCTAAAGTATATAAAACTGGAACATATAAATAATCTTCCTTAGATGTAACAACAATAAAGACAAGAATAATAAATACCAACTTAAATACTATGTTAACCCCTGTTATGTATTTCATTTTCTCTATACCTTGAAAGAAATACTGAGGAAACAATAATTCATTAGTTGTAAAACCATATGTAAGCAAAAAGAGCAACCAATGGTTACGATAAGAAGGAACCAAAGCAACGACAATGGCATATACAAAAAAACAAAAAATCCATAGTATAAAACGAACGCATAGAACTGATGAAACAATCTCTGAAAGCTTAGATTTGTCATTTCTATTTACTGAGACATGTTTAGCACAAACACTATTCGAGCCAAAATCTATGACAATAGACGCATAACTTGCTAATACCTGAGCAGTAATTACAACACCATAAAGATCCAATCCCAGTACTCTCACTAAATATGGGTATGTAATGAGAGGAGAAATCATCAAGAAAACTTGCAATAGAGACATATACGAAAAGTTCTCTATCAGAACCTTATGTCTACGAACAAAATTTAAAGTATTATTTATATGCAAATTATTTTTATCTTTCATCGAATCAAGAAGAATTATTTCATGCAAGTTAAACAAAAAATATATTCATTCCATTTGCGTCCCTAAAATAATAAGAGCATTGAATTCTAGCTTACAAAAGACTAGCCTGTTATATCAGTATTTGGAGGAAACAGATTAGAAATTAGACATCAGCTTATTATAGAAGGATGCTCAAAATCCATCTCTCATTTTCAATTGGTTAGAGATTCTATGAATGCTCTTCATATCCATTTTTGATTTTGACGGGGAACTAGTGATTCTGAATACTGAATTACTATAAATGTTTTACCAGATCTTTAGCTTTTTGGTACTCTTGTGGATTACCGATATCTATCCATGTCCCATTCATTGGATAACGAATAACACTCTTATTCTGACTTATGAGTTTCTCTATGAGGTCTGTAGCATTGAAGAAAGTATCATCTGGAATCTCATCGAGTGCTCTACGTTTGATAAGATAAATACCTGCATTGGCATAGTAGTTATATTTAGGTTTTTCAATGAGTCCCTTAATATTTCGACCTTCAATATCAAGAATTCCATAAGGAATGCTGATATTATATGGCACAGCGGCAACCGACATTTCTGCATCATGTTGTTGAAAATGAATAAAGAAATCCTCATAATCAATATTAGTAAAGAGATCACTGTTCATTACCAATATTGTATCATTGTAGAATTTATCGACGAACTTAATACTACCGATAGTACCTAAAAACTTTGGTTCACGAAAAGTGAGGATTTGTACACCATTACGAGGATCTTGATAATGTTCCTCTATCTGTTCACGCAGATAATTCACTGTTACACCAATATGCTGAATTCCATATTTTATAAGTCTATCTACATTATGATCAATGATGCATTTATCTCCCACCTTCAACAAAGGTTTTGGTGTTTTCTCTGTGAGTGGACGTAAACGTTCGCCCTTTCCTCCTGCCATCAAAACTGCATCAATAGGCAAGCGTGTGATAAAACGTTCCAAATCGATGATATCAACGATATGATTGGCATCGTCAAGAATAGGCACGAGCTTCATCTTCAAATCTCGTTGCTGATGAAGATGTGTAACATCGTCGTCTACCCCTTTTCGCAAATAATTGAAATTTCGATGCATGACTTCAGAGGCTCTGTCATTGACGGACGCTCCTTTAATTAAAGCACGACGAGAGTCTCCATCTGTTAGCGTTCCAACCATACGTTGATCATCATCCACCACGAATAGAACCAATGGACTTGGAGCTAATGTATTTATCTGCTTCAATGCATCAAGCAAAGAACGATTCTGATTAATTATGTGTTTATTTTCCATTTCTTGTCTTTAATATAGCTTCAACTTGCAGGAAATCATATATATCATCAATATCTATAGAATGTTCCTTAGACATAACATATTTGACGCGACGAGTAAATCCACCAAGTCCCTTCTCTAATAGAGCAACAACATTCATAACATAGACTGCCCCATTAAATTCATACATCTCCTTCTGAGACTGACGTCCAATAGCATTTTTATTATAAGTCAGTTGAACAAATCCATCATCGTCTTCTTCACAAAGAACTGCTGGGGCGTGAGACTTCATTACAGAAACAACCATATCGATGCCATCCCGATACAAATCCATCGCTCCTTTTACGTCCTCAACGCTTCGTAATGGAGACGTTGGTTGAAGAAGAACCAGCTTCTTATAATTTTTACCCAGACTATTAAAATAATTAACTGCATGTACAAGCACATCATTTGATGTAGCTGTATCTGTAGCAAGATAATTTGGACGAAGAAAGGGAACTTTTAATCCATAATCCTCTACAACTTTCTTTATCTCTACTGAATCGGTGCTGACGCATATATTTTCATCACCTGTGAATGCTCTAGCTACATCTATTGAATATGCGATTAGAGGCTTTCCCAATAGATTTTTGATATTCTTTCCAGGTAGTCCCTTACTACCACCACGAGCCGTTATAACAAATAGTGTATCGTCTATCATAAATTATAGAAATGTTTTTGAATCAAACCTTCAAGAGGAAATGTCTTCAATACATTCAATATGTAGTTAGTTGTATCCTTTCCTTCATAAGGATTTTTGGCTTGTTTAGCCATATTAATAACCTCTTCTGAAAGGACGGTGGCAATTCCTTTCTTAATTTCTTCCACTGATGTTCCGCAATGGATTACACTATCTGAAGCAATGCGCCCCTTCTGACGATCACCAATATTCAGCGTCGGGATGTGGTAACTCGGAACCTCTATGATTCCGCTACTGCTATTCCCCAAAATCGCAGTCATGTATTGCAAAGCAGATAGATAACGTCGCAAACCTAAAGACTTGTAAGCGATTGCTCTATCGTGGTGGTTCTCCACATATTCAGAGATAGCTTTCATTATGATACGACCATTGGTGTCGCTGTTGGGCATCGTAAAGATTACTTGATATTCAGGAAATTCATCAAGCGCTTTCAAAAGATTATGGCTCTGCACCTCTGCCGTTTCGTTTTCCAAAGTGACTGGATGATAAGTCACAAGGAAGCATTTGTCCCAAATCTTTATACCAAGACTCTTTTCCAGTTCAGACTTCGACATCAAAGGCAATTTCATGATGTTCTCTACTCCGGGGGCTCCCACATTAAATACCCTCGAAGGATCTTCGCCTAACTGAATCACTCGTTTTCGATAAGATTCTGTGGAAGTAAAATGCAGATGACTCATCTTGGTGATACTATGACGAATACAATCATCATAAGCACCTTCCGTAATCTCGCCTCCATGCAAGTGAGCCACGGGTATTTTGAAAAAAAGTGCAGTCGAAACAGCAGAAATAATCTCATATCGATCTCCTAATACCATCACCATATCTGGCTTCAAGTCCTCATATGCGTCTGCAAAGCCCATAAATCCTAACCCTACTGACTTTGCAGTTGCATTAGCAGTATCTGAAGAGAGAAGCATATAGACTTTCTTATTAATAATAAAGCCATCTTTCTCAATCTCTCGATACGTTAAGCCGAACTCTGGCGATAAGTGCATATTGGTTGCAATAATTTGAAGCTCGAGTTCTGGATCGTCCTTGATAGCTTGCATGATTCCACTTAAAAGACCATACTCTGCACGACTACCGGTCACTACACAGATTTTTCTTTTTACCATGAAAGGCTCAAATTAAACTTCTATTAACTCTTCTTCTGAGAAGTCACGAATTGCTTTAGTACCTACTACCTCATCCCATAGCATGGGAGAAATACCAGTACCTGGACGTTTTACAGTTAAATTATCTTCCGTCAGTAATTCTCCTTTCTTGATGTCTCTGGATGCAACAATGCTCTTGCGAGCAATAGCTATGTTCTTTCGTTCACTATTGCTTACGTGCTTGGTACCATCTCCCGACAGAGCTTTTTCTACATTTCGAATTGCACTCACCATTGCCTTCAACTCATCAGGCTCCAAACTGGCTTTATGATCCGGGCCTTCCATATTTCGGTCAAGTGTGAAATGCTTTTCTATTACAGTAGCGCCAAGAGCAACTGCAGCAATAGGAACTTCTATACCTTTAGTGTGATCACTGTAGCCGACTTCTACTCCAAATTCATTTTTCAGGGCACCCATTGCCTTAAGGTTCACATCCTCAAATGGTGTAGGATACTCAGTATTGCAATGAAGAAGAATCAAATTCTCTTTGGACAATCCATTTTTAAACAAAGCTTCTACTGCTGCACGAACATCCTCGATCTCACACATTCCTGTACTTAGAATGGTTTTTTCATTATAGGCAGCTACCCTTTTGAGGAAAGGATAGTTGGTAACTTCCCCAGAGGGAATCTTCCATAATCCCAAGCCCAATGAATGTAGATAATCGATACTATCAAAATCAAAAGCAGTAGAAAAGAATTTGATGCCTCGTTCCTTGCAATAAGAAATCAGTACTTCATGATCCTTGGGGGATAACTCCAGTTTCTTAAGCATCTGGTATTGGCTATCTCCTTCTTTTCCAATATTCTTCTGCTGGTATTCAGCTTGCTTTGCTGCTTTAGTTACAAGTTTTGAAGCCTTAAATGTCTGGAACTTGATGTAGTCAACGCCAGCCTCTACAGCTTTATCAACCAGTTGTTTAGCTAATTCAATAGAACCGTTGTGATTTACACCAGCTTCTGCTATAATGATTGTATGTTTAATCATTTTGCCTTGATTTTTAGAATAGCAGGGTTGCCTGAATAAATGCCTTTCGTTTTCAAACTTTTTCGCACGAAGGAACCAGCACCGATAATAATGTCATCATCAATGGTAATGCCATTAGCAAGGACAGACTGGCTGCCTACAAAAACGTTGTTGCCCACCTTACAGTCACCATTGACCATCACACCAGTAGAAATATGACATTGATCTCCAATTATTGCGTCATGTTCGACATTACTAAATGTATTAAGAATTACATTATTGCCAATCTTTGCCCCAGCATTAACAAATGCTTGGTGCATAACTACCGTTCCTTCTCCGATTTCAGCATATTTTGACACATGTGCTGTGGATGCAATAATCGTAGCAAGGTTTCCTCCTGCCTCTTTAACTCGATTATACAATTTTATGCGAGTTGCTGGATTCTTGATAAAACCAACTGTAATAACAAATTCAGCCTTATCTACATATGATGGAATGTCGTCATCAGTACCAATAACCGTTGTCGACAATATTTCCTTTCCGACATCCTCCGGCATATCCAAAACTCCGAGTATTTGGAAACCTGCACTTTCTGCAGCCTCAATCACTGACTTGCAGTGACCTCCGCCGCCTATAAGGATTATAGGTTTCATTTAATCCGTATGCTTCTTGAAATATTAATCTCTCTATCAGTTAACCAAATGGTATTCTACTATCAGTAGTTTTCGCTAATATCGATAATAGGAAACAATATGAATTTACCCAAAAGAACGAATAGTTTATTCTATGTCATTATTAAACGACAAGATAGTGTATAAAACAAACAATATCTCATCATTATACCTTCTTATCTGTTCTAATGCAAACACTTGTCATTCTATCAGGCTCCTAATTGAATCACAGATAAACCGAACATCATCCTCCGTAACATATGGACCAGCAGGCAAACACAAACCAACCTTGAAGAGACCCTCAGAGACGCCATTAACATATGCGGGTGCGAACTTATACACTGGCTGTTTGTGCATTGGTTTCCAAAGAGGGCGACTCTCAATATTCAGAGCATCTAACCCCATGCGCATAGCTTCAACATTGTCATTAGGCTCACAGTCTGTATGTGCAGATTCAGCGGCATGAATAACGCCTGCAGCACCACCGACTGCACCTGTGACGACTTGTTTGTATGCATTCTCCTGACCTTTCACCTTTAAGTCAGGGTCA
>JAEEGL014809097.1_pt1 | contig 16781 bp, 15 predicted proteins | sample 9134231 | NCBI WGS metagenome assembly JAEEGL01 (sample SAMN16246548, study PRJNA631951) | gut metagenome | biome: gut microbiome; feature: rumen; material: fiber-attached | host: Bos | place: Iran: Karaj | collected 2018-10
GAAGGCAGAGGAGGGGCCTGTCAATACCTTCGAGCTTACCAAGGAGCAGGAGGGCGTTGCAAAGGCAATCGCTGCCAATGTAGTCTGCAATGTTGATAAGAAGACCAATGTTATTATAATAGAGGTTACCGATCAGGACCCCCGTATTGCGGCGATGATGGCAGATACGGTCCAGACCCGTCTGCAAGACTTCTTAACCAAGTACCGCACCAATAAGGCGCGTCACGATTTGGCTTACATTGAGTCTTTGCAGAAGCAGGCCAAAAAAGCCTACGAGCGTGCTCGCCAGTTATACGTCGATTATATGGATTCCAATCAGAGTATGATATTGTTGTCTGCCATGCAGAAACAGAGCGATTTGGAAAATGAGATGCAGTTGCAGTACAATAACTACAATGCCCTCAATGCTCAGGTTATCGATGCCAAGGCCAGGGTCCAGGAGGTAACGCCTGCGTTTACCACCCTCCAGAGTGCCACGGTCCCTTTGCATAAGAATGGCCCCAGACGTAGTCTGATAGTCCTCGGCTTTCTTTTCCTCGCAACCCTTTTCACCACCGCCTGGGCCCTTTACAAAGAAGATCAGCTCAAGCCCTTGTTAGGATTGAACTGAAAATCACGGACTTTAGCTCTTGTATATAGTTACTATACTTGGAATTTATCCCCCACTTCTCACACTTCCCGCATCCGAATTAGGTGCGGGAAGTGTGAGAAGTGGGGGATAAAAAGAGAATATACTAACTATAAGAAAGCACGGCCTATTTCAGACAAACCCCTGCTTATTTCTCCAAAAGTAGTACTTAATTCCGAATAATCCGCCTTTAATATCGTCTTGTATTGACAGGAAAAACACATTTCATATTGTATGTCGGATAAAAAACGCATAGCCAAGAATACATTATTTCTCTATTTCCGCATGATTCTAATCATGGCGGTGATCTTTCATTCCTGAATGGCACATTGTTGCGGCTATCGCTCTTAAGCGCAGGCAGGACCGTTATACAAAAATAGAAATAAACGATTATAGTTCTAATATGATGTACAAAGAATTACAATTTCCGAAGGACAGTTTGTTCTTGGTGACCGGTGGAGCCGGATTTATTGGTTCGAACCTTTGTGAGGCAATACTTAATATGGGTTACAAGGTAAGATGCCTTGATGACCTGAGCACAGGTAAGCAGGCAAATGTGGATTTGTTTGCAGGTAACTCTAACTATGAATTCATCAAAGGCGACATCAAAGACCTGGATACTTGTATGAAGGCTTGTGAGGGAGTTAACTATGTGATGAATGAGGCTGCTTGGGGAAGTGTACCTCGTAGTATCGAAATGCCTCTGTTCTATTGTGCTAACAATATTCAGGGAACCCTAAATATGATGGAAGCCGCGCGCCAGAATGGCGTGAAGACCTTCGTCTATGCCTCTTCTAGCTCTGTGTATGGCGATGAAGCCCACCTGCCTAAGCAGGAGGGTGTCGAAGGAAATCTGCTTAGTCCTTATGCGCTGACCAAGCGTTGTGATGAAGAATGGGCAAAACAGTATAGCAGACACTATGGATTAAAGACCATTGGACTTCGTTATTTCAACGTCTTTGGCCGCCGCCAAGATCCTCACGGTGCATACGCTGCTGTTATTCCTAAGTTCATCAAGCAATTGTTGAACGATGAGCAACCCACCATTAATGGTGATGGCAAGCAGAGCCGTGACTTTACTTATATAGAGAATGTAATCGAGGCAAACCTAAAAGCTTGCCTTGCACCAGATGAAGCCAGTGGCGAAGCCTTCAATGTGGCATATGGTGGACGTGAGTATTTGATTGATATCTATTATGAGTTGACCAAGGCTCTTGGTAAGAACATTGAGCCTCACTTCGGTCCTGACCGTGCCGGTGACATTAAGCACTCCAATGCAGACATCAGCAAGGCCAAACGTCTGCTGGGTTACGACCCGCAATATGATTTCGCATGTGGCCTGGCAGAAGCAATTGACTGGTACAAGGCGCACCTATAATATATGAGATATACATAGATATTCAAACTATAGAAATAGCTGTTAAAAAACACACAGAATTTAGTGAAATGTCACAAGATAGTTTAAAGAAAAAGGCAGCATCAGGAATGGTGTGGACGGCCATGCAGAAATATTCCACGATGATTATTCAGTTCATCTCTGGAATCATCCTTGCGCGTCTGCTCACCCCGCACGACTATGGGTGTATAGGCATGCTATTGATATTCATGGTGCTGGCTGAGGCATTTATAGATGGTGGCTTCGGGTCGGCATTGATACAAAAGAAACGCCCCACACAGGAGGACTACTCTACCATATTCTTCTGGAACCTTGGCATGGCGGCTCTTCTGTATGCCGTACTGTTTTTTTCAGCACCAGCTATAGCAAGATTTTATAAAATACCTTTGTTATGCTCCGTTTTAAGAGTTCAAGGCCTAGTTCTTTTTATCTATGCTTTTAATATTGTTCAGCGTAACCAACTCCAAAAGAAGTTGAATTTTAAGGCACTTTCTATCGTCACCGTAACAACAGCATTTGTTTCTCTCGCTGTAACTGTTTTCTTGGCTTATCATGGATTTGGCGTCTGGGCTCTGGTGGCTCAAAATATCATATCAGCATTAATTCCTGCATTGGTATTTTGGTTTTATATCAAATGGCGTCCAATGCTTGTCTTTTCATGGCAGTCATTCCGTGAACTGTTCGGTTTCGGATTCTATATGTTTCTAACAAACTTGCTGAACCAACTCGGTCACCAGATACAAGGATTATTGATAGGAAGGTTTTACAATGCGAGCACAATGGGCCTGTATTCAAAAGCCAACTCAACGGAGCGTTTGGCCTCTTCCAGCATATCTCAGATAATGACGCAGGTTACCTATCCCCTTTATGCTGAGGTTCAGGATGATAAAGCCAGATTAGCGGGTATAATCAGGCAACTGACAATGTCATTGGCATATATCACATTTCCACTAATGTTTATTATGCTTTTGTGTGCCAAACCTATTTTCGTCATTCTGTATTCTAAACGTTGGCTGGATAGTGTACCATATTTCCAGGTTTTATGTATTGCTGGCTTGGCTTACTGTCTGCAGTCTGTCAATTATCAGTCAATATCTGCTATAGGCAAAAGCAAGACATTGTTTGTCTGGACTTTGGTTAAGCGAACGATGGGAATAGCTTTTGTCGTTATCGGATTGTTGGTAGCAGGGATGAAAGGACTTTTGGTTGGTATGGTCATTAACACATGGTTTTCGTATGCTGTTAATATTGGCATGGTTTCCAAATATATTAGTTATAAGTGGTGGGCACAGCTTAAGGACATCATGCCTATAATGTTGGTTTCAATATTGTCAACCTTAGTTAGTTATGGTGCCTGTTCATTTTTTAGCTTGTCTATGTATGTCGATTCAATTGTTAAAATAGCAGTTTATGTGTTGGTTTATATGGGTTGGACATATATATTTAAACCTGAGGCGAGTAGAAATATACAGACAACTCTTAACACTTTGAAGAAGAAGTTAAATTTTGAAAATTCAAAGTAATGATAGCATATAATAGATTTATTAAATGGGTAATGGATTTGCTTTTAATTAGCAATCTTGACAGAAAAGCCGAAAGGGAATTTCGAAAGATGCGTTGTCTCAGTGATAAAGGTGGTTTCATAAATAAATATCGTGCCCGTCGAATTGAAAATCAACTTCAATTGAAATATGGATTGAAAGTACCTTGTTCAGTGAAAGTGGGAGAGAATTTTCAAATACGCCATCCGCAAGGTATACGTATTGGAAAAACAGCTGAGGTCGGAGATAACTGTAAAGTATATCCTTATTTTGTCGCGATGGCAGCAGTCAAGGGTGACGATCAGAAGAATGCAAATAATGTACGTCGCCATCCCAAAATTGGTAATGACTGTATTCTAGGTTCAAAGGCAACAATAATAGGCCCTGTGACGATTGGAGATAACGTTACAATTGGCGCTTGTGCCATTGTTACAAAGGATGTACCCTCCCATTCGGTAGTAAAAGGTACAAACATGATAAGGCGTAAAAGACTTGAAGAGATACCAGAGAAATACCGAGAAGAGTATCTACGAGATGAAGAATAAAGCAAAGAACCAAAAATGAAGTAAGATGAAAAACCTTGTCTATTTGATAGAAGTCCTTTGGACAATTATTATAAGGCCTATTGATAATACAGTAGATGCTAATAGTAAGTATATGCTAATGCGAAGGCTGTCGGTGGGGGGGAAGTTTCAACATATTTTGGCACGTTATATAGAGAATAGGCTTAGCATAGACTATCAGCTGGCCATTTCTTGTGATGCAAAGATAGGAGAGCATTTTAAGATAGTTGATCCGCAAGAAATTCGCATTGGCCGTACAACGGAAATAGGTAATAATTGTGAGGTATATCCAGGTTTCTCCGCCATATCCGCAATCAAAGGTGACGAAGGTCGTCGAGGTCAGCGAAGGCATCCAAAAATAGGTAATAATTGTATTCTTGGAAGTAATGCAACTGTGATCGGTGCTATTACCATTGGCGATGATGTGACAATATTTCCATGTGCCATAGTTAGCAAAGATATACCCTCGCACAGCATCGTATCAGAAACAAATTACATACTAGCAAAAACGATGGGTTGAATTATTGAACTGAAAAATAGATTATTTAATGAAAAAATACAAATTAGGTTACACCCAGGGAACATACGATATGTTTCATATCGGACACCTTAATTTGCTGCGACAGGCGAAGGACAGATGCGACCGACTGATTGTTGGAATTAATTCTGATGCGTTGGTACAGCAGTATAAGAACAAGACACCTGTTGTGAACGAGCATGACAGGATGGAGATCGTCAGCGAGCTTCGCTGCGTTGACGAGGTGGTTCTGTGCGACACGCTGAAGAAGACCGAAGCTTGGAAAAAGCTGCACTTCGATGCCATCTTCATAGGCAACGACTGGAAGGGTAATGCCCGGTGGACGCAAACCGAGAAAGACCTGGCTCCGCTTGGGGCAGAAGTGGTGTATCTGGAACATACCGACGGCATCAGTTCCTCACTATTGCGAACAAAGGAATCGAACAAGGTTGGAGAGTAGACTTATGAAAGAAAGAACCGTATTTGATGAGTATAGTGCAGAATATGGGAGAGTAAGGGCTACATTAATATTGTCGCTTAAGTATTTGCGTAGGAAAATAAACGATGCCTATATTCTTTATCTGAGGAAGTTTGGAAAGGTCGATGAGAAAGCAATCTTGTTCTCCAGCACACCCGACTATTCGGATAATTCCAAGGCATTGTCGGAATATCTTGTAGCCAATGGCTATAGCAATCGCTATAAAATATACTGGCAGGTAGGGGATGTAGATAAATTTGCTGCCTTGCCGGAGGCTCGCTACGTGATATTCTTGCCACGTGTTATCAGTCCGAAAATGTCGGAGATGCCATTCCGTACCATCAAGGCATGTATGACATCAAAATTTGTGCTATCAACTCATGCGAACAGAATACCAAAAAGTATGAGCCTGAAAGGTCAGCGGTATATCTACCTATGGCACGGATGCGGATATAAGGACAACAACAAGGAGGATAGAAATGGCAATCTCTTCGACCTTTGTCTGGTTCCCGGCCCTCTGTTTGTAAAAACTAAATCACGATTCTGGAACACTGAAGAAAAAAAAATTCTACCTGTAGGCTACCCACGCTATGACTGGCTGATGAATCCATCGCTGAAGTCAAAGGCTGTATATAGAGAAGAAAAAGGCGAGGCGCATAAAACGGTAATTTGGATGCCTACGTTCCGTAATCCGAATCACGGCAATTTCAAGGAGAGCGGCATCACGCAGTTCCCCCTGTTGGGCACTATGTCAGACTGGAAAGAGACAGATGAATATTGCAAAGAAAGAGGGATAAAATTGCTCATCAAGTTGCATCCTCTGCAAAAGATGTATGATATTGATTTCAACAGTTTGAAATACATTCAGATTATCCCCCAGAACTATTTTGACGAGAGAGACATCAATATGTACGAGTTTATAGGCCAAACGGACGGGCTGATTTCAGATTATTCATCTATTGCCGTCGACTATCTGTTGGTTGACAAGCCCATAGCATTCACTCTGGACGATTTTGAAATGTATAAGGAGAGTCGGGGTTTTGTATTCGACAATCCCTTGGAATATATGCCGGGACATCATCTTTATGTGAAGGAGGACCTGAAGTTATTTCTGAACGATGTGGCTGAAGGAACAGACACTTATAGAGAAAAGCGGAAAGCAATGATAACCGATGCAATCCACATCTCTGCCAATTACTGTAAAGAAGTTGCCCAAAGAATTGGCCTTTAAATATCGAACGGTTATGAGTCAAGAGCAAGGATATAGAATTTTAATACAATATGAACAGGCTATTTTTTGACTTGTCGGTATGCCAACCCAATGCGGAATCGAAGTTCCATGGGGGAGGGGTATATGGGATGATTGTGTTTATGAAACTGGTGGAGATGAATGCCACAGCGATAGTGGCATATTATTATCCGTCAAGGTTCTTGGACAAGAATATCAAGAAAGTAATTGAAGAGAAGCACATCAGTACCTATGACGGTGACAAAATTTCATTCAAGAAGGCCTTTGAACAATCAGGAGCAGACCTGATATACTCGCCCCTGTATAGTATCCGCCATGACGATGTAATCAAAAGTGGGGCGAAGTTTGTGGTGACGATTCATGGACTGCGCTCGCTGGAGATGCTGACAGACAAGACCGAGGCTGACTACTCTACATCGTTAAGCATGTGGCTGAAGGCTAAGATAAAGGGAACCGTGTTCGGCCGCTGGGTATATAAGAGAAATTATGACCGTTATAAGAGTCTGCTTGATGCACCGAATGTACGTGTAGTAACAGTATCGAATCACAGCAAATATAGCATAAAATGCTATTACCCCCAAACAGACATCGATAAAATCGATGTGTTCTATAGTCCTTCGACAACTATAGAGAACTACAAGGAATATGATGTGAAGAGTGAGGAGAAATATTATCTGATAATCTCTGCAAACCGTTGGTTGAAGAATGCCGGAAGGGGAATAGCAGCTTTTGATCTGTTGTTCGATACCATGCCTGACTTGTGCAGCAAGGTGAAGGTTCTGGGGCTGAAGAAAGAAACGAAAATCTATAAGGACATCCGACATAAGGATAAGTTTGAATTGCTCGGCTACCAAACACAGGAAGACTTGGAACGGCTGTATGCAGGGGCATACGCTTTTGTCTATCCTACGCTCAACGAGGGCTTTGGCTATCCTCCATTAGAGGCTATGAAGTATGGCACGCCTGTGGTGTCTGCACCGTTCTCTTCGATACCTGAGGTTTGTGGTGATGCCGTGCTATATGCAAATCCTTATAGCGTGGAGGAGATTGCAAACAGGGTTCTACAGTTGGAAAACCGTGAGACATACGAAATATACCAGAGAAAAGCGACAGAAAGGTATGATAGGACAAATACTAAACAGATTAGCGACTTGGAAGAGTTATGCATATTGTTGAGTAATAAATGGTGATTAATGAAGGATAAAAGTGAGTAATTATGTCTAGAAAAAGAAATAGTTTTCTTACGATTGCAGCGATAATGCTGATATTTGTAGTGATGTGGTTGTTTGCTGGTTGGAATGTTGAAAATGCAGACTTGGATAACTACAGAATACGTTACGACTATTCTGATTATGACACTTTTAAGTCGCTGGATATCGGATTTTATTATGTATTGAAATTCTTTTATGATTTTAAACTGAGTTTTGAATCTTTCCATATTATAATTTATGGAATTGGATTACTTGTTTTAAGTACTCTAACCTATAAATGGTCCAGGTGGCCTGTTGTAGTATTATTGATTTATATCTCTTATAAGTATGTTCGCGATGTAGTTGAGATGCGCAATTTCTTGGCTTCACTGATGCTATTGGTAACATTGCCGTTTGTGGGGTTGAAGGACAAGAAAGACAGATGCCTTCTCATACTGGGGCTGTTTTTCTCGTGTACTATGCATATATCTTTTTTACCTTTTTGGATATTGCTATTTGTTTATAGAAATACAAAGATAAAGCAACCATGGCTATATATTGCCGTATTTTTCGTGGCCAGTTTCGTTTTTCTTTCATTGGCAGATTTCTCTTCTCTACTTGGAATGGAGCGATTAGAGGATAAATTGGAAGGTCAATTGTCAGAACAACACTTGGGACATGTGGCATCGTTTATTGTTATTTCTTTCAATATGCTTATCATACAATATTTTTCAAAGTTGTATGACAAAAATATAAGGTTTGGCAGTGAAGTGAATTTCTATAAGCCTATTCCAGTAAAGCAGTATAATACGTTGGTATTCAATATAAATGTGCTGTCATCCGTTCTTATCACTTTTTCAGCTGTTAACTATTCATTTACAGGCAGATTGTTTGGCGTCATAGTTCTACTGAATGTGGTCTACCTTACAAACTATTTTGCATTAGCTAAGCAAAAAGGGATAGTGGAATATGCTCTACTTGTTGGCTATGTTATCTATATCATCCAGTTTTACTCGATGGAAAACTCCCATACAGAAGCAGTGCTAACCAATAATAGTTTTTTTATCCATTCATTATGAACAGACATAAAGTAAGAGAGAGTATAGAACTCTTCACAACCCTGTGTTTCAGTTGGCTGTATATACCGCATCTCTTTTGTTATTCACTTATGGACAGGAGAAAACTGAATGCAGACCTCGACCGTCTGGCAGGAAAGACCTATATCAGGATGTCGAGAGTGGTGTTGTTGCTGAATAAGCTACACCACGATGCATACTTCCGCACCATTTTCTATCACCGTATAGGACCTGAGATGAAGTTGCTGATAGGCTGGTACAGAAAAGGATCACCAACATTCATTATCCCCCCCAGTTTAAAAATAGGAGGGGGGGTATATGCTCCGCACTGTTATGCCACCATACTTAACGCTGCTTCAATTGGAGAAAACTTCACAGTGCTCCAATGTACAACGCTCGGTAAAAAAGATAACAAGAGACCTGTTATTGGAAATAATGTGTCTATGGGCGCAAACGTAAATGTTCTTGGTGGTGTAACCATCGGGGATTATACAACCGTTGGCGCTGGAAGTGTTGTTACAAAAGATACTCCCCCTCATTCGGTCGTTGCAGGTGTGCCTGCGAAGGTTATAAAAATGAAGGAGAACCATTAGTCGATTTGATTATGTCAAAACTAATTGTCAGCATTGCAACGCTAGGAAGTGGAGGTGCAGAAAGGGTACTTTCTACATTGTCAAGGCCTTTGGCGGATAAGTTTGATTCCGTTACATACGTGATGTGGTTGGATGCTCCGGTATTCTATCCCGTTGACGAGCGGGTAAGGCTTATATCGATACCCAAGGAGATAGGGACGAGCAATGAACTGAAACGGATGCAGTGGTTCCGTCGCTTTGTGAAGAACGAGAAACCAGACTTGGTGCTGTCGTTTCTGGAGCCATGGAACATCCGCGTACTGTTGAGCATTATCGGGCTTAACGTGAAGATAATTGTTGCGGAAAGGAACGACCCGCAGAGCGTGAATGGAAACTGGGTAGTGAGCCAGATGGAAAAACTAGTGTATCGCAGGGCAAACCGCATCTTGGTGCAGACAGAAACCATCAAGAAGTTCTTTGACGGAAAACTGGCTGATAGGACGGACATCATCTATAACCCAGTGAATATCGCTGAAGAAATGGTGGGAAAGGCTTTGGCTACATCCAAGAAGAAACGCATCGTCTCTGTGGCACGCCTAACGGCTCAAAAGAAGCATGATGTGCTGATAAGGGCTTTTGCTAGGTTTAGTGAAACGCATCCAGACTACACGCTATCCATCTATGGCAATGGTCCCCAAAAGAAAGAACTGGAACATCTGGCATCTACGCTTGGCGTTGGTGAGAAGGTCCTGATGCCAGGAGCAAGTAAGACGGTACATCAGGATGTATTGGACGCAGAGATGTTCTGCTTGGTGTCGATATGCGAGGGTATGTCGAATGCCATGATAGAGGCAATGTGTTTGGGACTGCCGTGTATCTGCTCGAAAGTGTCTGGTGCTATTGATCTGATAGAGCATAATAAAAATGGCCTTCTAGTAGATATTGGAGATGAAGAAAACCTTTATCAACAGATGTGCCAGGTGGCAGATGATAAGGCTTATGCTGAGATTATCGGGAAAGAAGCTTCGCACCTGTATGATACATTACGGACGGAAAAAATAGCGAAAGTATGGATAGATTATCTAGAGGATGTAATTCACAATGGCTGATTCTGCTGCTATGCATGGTGCTGGTTGCGTGTAGCCAGAGCAAGGCGGTAAGCCGGGCTGTGATGGAGCCGTATCCTGTGGTGTCGAGTGGGGATAGCATCTCTTATACACAGATTGGCCAAGTGGATGGTAACAGGCTGTTGATAAACAAAGATATAGATCTGAAAGGAGCTGTGTGTGAAATATCACAGGGAATAACAATATGCCCTAAAGGCGGTATTATTCGGAATGGTGTGCTTGTAGGACATAATACTCAAATAAAGGGTAAGGGTGTAATGTTCGATAGGGTCATGATTAAAGGGCGATGGAATGTTCCCAACATCTCAACTACGTTTTTTTATGATTTGAGTTATGAAAATGCACTTCGTGATGTGATTGCTTTAGCAGATGCGAGTGCACAGAACAAGGTTGTCATAGAAAAGGGTGACTATTGGGTGAAAGCTGAGAAGAATGCTGATGTTGGCATTTTGCTTTGTAGTAATACCCAGCTTGTGCTGAAGGGAACCATAAGTTTACTCCCTAATGACTATAAGAATTACTATATTGTACGGGCAAAAGGAGAGAATATTCACTTAAGTGGAAATGGTAGTATTATAGGAGACAAACCTACTCACACAGGCACAACAGGTGAATGGGGAATGGGGCTTGAGTTTAGAGGTGCCGTAAATTCGTCGGTTAAGGGGCTTACCATCAAAGATTGCTGGGGTGATTGTATATACGTTGGCGGAAATTCTCGTAATGTTTCGATTGAAAATTGCACGCTGGACAATGGACGTAGACAGGGAATATCTATTACCAAGGCCAATGGTGTAACAATAAGGAAATGCACGATAACTAACGTGAGTGGAACTAATCCACAATTCGCCATAGATGTTGAACCTAATAGAACGGACTCGGTGGATAACGTGCTGATAGAGCATGTGACGGTGCGTGATTGCGAGGGAGGTATCAAGGCTACGCGAGGTGCACAGAAAGATGGAACAAAAACTCCGTGGATAGGACGGATGACAGTAAGAAACTGTCAGGTGGAGTGTAAGTCGAGACAGCCAATCAACATGAGACGGTGCGAAATGGCTATAGTGAAGAACTGTACTTTGAGTTGGTCAAGAGGTAAAACAGCAATGGCGTTTTTAGAGGTTGAAAAGGCCGTGGCAGAGGATAATACACTCCTTCCAAAGGGGAATTTGTATGAGACTATCCGCCAGCAAGTAAGGGAAGTTGCAGGCAGAGACGGTGGCAAGTTGATCCAGGTAGAGAGTGTAGGACAACAGTCCCTTAAAAATAATAAAATAAAGGAATTATGATATTCAACTCCTTCAATTTCTTGATATTATTCCCACTTCTCTTCCTGCTGTATTACCTGATGCCGTCAAAACAACAGAAGTGGAGGAATGGATATCTTTTGTTGGTTAGCTATCTGCTCTACGCCAACTGGAAACCGGTTTATGCCTTGATACTTCTTGGCGTAACCCTGGTAACATATCTGATCGCGAGGTGGATGGAGAATGGGAAACGAAGTGTAATAATTGCAGTGGGGGGGGCATTTTTAACCCTTTTGCCTCTTCTGATATTTAAGTACTACAGCTTCATCAATGAGAGCGCATTAGTACTGCTATCAATTGTCGGGTTAAGGTTCCAATTGTCGGGACTGAACTGGGCGATACCGATGGGTATCAGCTTCTTTACTTTCCAGGCATTAGGATATATGCTTGATGTGTATCACCAGCGGATAAAGGCAGAGCGGGATTTTCTGACATACGCACTGTTTGTGTCATTTTTCCCGTCGATAGTCGCCGGTCCTATCAATAAGGCATCACTGGTGATACCGCAGTTGAAAACACTGCGACCTTACTTCGACTATGATAAGGCGGTGGCTGGTATGAAGATGCTGCTGTGGGGTATGTTTATGAAGGTGGTGGTGGCAGATAGAGTGGCACTTTATGTGGATACTGTGTTTCCGAGCTACATGAACTATACAGGCGCTACCTGTTTTGTGGCGAGTCTTTTTTACACCATACAGATTTACGCTGACTTTGCAGGCTATTCGCTGATGGCGATAGGCGTTGGCAAGACGCTGGGATTTGAGCTGACAGAGAACTTCCGCAGACCTTACTTCGCTGTTAGTGTGACGGACTTCTGGCGCAGATGGCATATCTCGCTATCCACATGGTTGAAGGATTACGTATATATCCCGCTTGGAGGTAGCTGCTGCTCGAAACTTCGTAACTATTGGAATATCTTTGTTACCTTCCTTGTCAGCGGTATATGGCATGGCGCCAACTGGAGTTTTATAGTGTGGGGTATATGGCATGGTGTATTTCAGATTATTGAGAAAGCCATCGGACAACAGAAGTGTGAGTACGGTTGGTTTGGTAAGAGCATAAAGATTGTTATTACCTTCCTGCTGGTGAACTTCGCTTGGATATTCTTTAGAATGCCTACACTTGGTGATGCTGTGGGGATGATTGGGCGTATCTTTGACCTGTCGCTACCGAAAACTCTTTATGTGAGTAGATTTACTGACCTCGCGTTTGTGCTGTTTGGAGTAATGATGCTCATCTTAAAGGATGTGACTGATGAATTCTTCCCGTCGCGGCTTAAGGTGATGGACAACCGACATGCAGCAGTGCGTTGGTGCAGCTATCTGCTGATTATGGTGGCGATACTGCTGACGGGCGTGTTTGGAGCAGACCAGTTTATCTATGCAAATTTCTAGGGGTATGAAAAAGTTCTTATTGAAAGTAGGGCTTTTCTTTCTGGCTCTGATAATTGTTGACAGAGCACTGGGTATGGTGTTCGCATATATGGGAGAGCACGCCAAGGGCGGTTATGTGGGGCATCACGTCTATGTGACCGACAAAGCCAACGAAGATATACTGATTTTCGGTTCGTCGAGAGCCTTTCATCACTATAACCCGCAGATTATTTCCGACTCTCTTGGCATGACTTGCTATAACTGTGGACAGGATGGCAATGGCATTGTGCTTTTCTATGGTCTGTGGCAGATGTTAAAGGAACGGTATCAGCCAAAGATGATTATCTATGATGTATCGACCAGTTTTGACTTGTATGAAGGCGAAAGTAACCAGAAGTATCTGGGTTGGCTGCGTATGGACTACGACCGCCCGGGTGTGAAGCAGGTCTTTTCTGCTGTTGACCCAACAGAGAAATACAAGATGATGAGTATGCTATATCGGCATAACTCTAAGTTTATGCAGAATATCACCGACTATGTGCATCCTGTTTTTGATATTGAGGACAATGGATTTCTGCCTCTGAAGGGCGAGTTGAATAAGATGAAAATCAGAGAAAAGGGTGATAGAACAGAAGAAAGGCAAGTAGATAGTTTGAAGATAAGTTTTATTAATAAATTGATTGACGAATCGGACGGGATGGAAATTGTTTTTGTCGCTTCACCAACATGGTATGAACCAAGCAAATCTGATTACCAACCAATAAGGGATTTGTGTGAGAAACGGAATGTAAGATTTGTTGATTTTTCAAATAGAGAAAAATATATTCATCAGGACCAGTGGTTCAAAGATGGTACGCATCTGAACGCTCGCGGTGCAGATGAATTTACGAGAGATTTAATAAGTGTAATAAATAACTAATTTGTTTTTTATGAAAGAAACAAAGATTTGCGTAATCGGATTGGGTTACGTTGGTCTGCCACTAGCTCGCCTGTTTTCAACAAAGTACCCCACAGTGGGCTTTGACATGAACCAGAAGCGTTGTGACGCCTTGATGGCTGGTCACGATGCAACTCTGGAAGTGGCTGATGATATCTTGCAGGATGCCATCAACAACCATGGTTTTATTTGCACCAGCGACATTGAGATGATTCGCGATTGCAACTTTTATGTGGTGGCAGTGCCTACTCCTGTGGATGATGACAACAATCCCGACTTGACTCCGCTTGTTGGTGCATCAACAACTGTTGGTAAGGTTATCAGCAAGGGTGATGTAGTGGTTTACGAAAGCACTGTTTATCCTGGTGTTACAGAAGACGAGTGCATCCCTGTTGTGGAGAAGGTTTCTGGTCTGAAGATGAATGTTGATTTCTACGGTGGTTACAGCCCTGAGCGTATCAACCCGGGCGACAAGCTGCACACTGTGGAGCACATCAAGAAAGTCACTTCTGGTTCAACCCCTGAGATTGGTAAGTACGTCAACGAGGTTTATAGTTCTGTCATCACCGCAGGTACGCACCTTGCACCTACCATCAAGGTTGCAGAGGCTGCCAAGGTTATTGAAAACAGCCAGCGTGACATAAACATTGCCTTTGTGAATGAGCTATCCAAGATCTTCAACAAGATGGGTATTGATACCCTTGATGTGTTGGAAGCAGCTGGCACCAAGTGGAACTTCCTACCTTTCCGTCCGGGCTTGGTAGGTGGTCATTGCATCGGTGTTGACCCTTACTATCTGGCTCAGTGCGCACAACGTCACGGATACAATCCTGAGATTATCCTTGCCGGTCGTCGTATGAACGACGGAATGGGTGAGTATGTTGCCACCGAGACCATCAAATTGATGCTGAAGAAGGGTATCCAGGTATTAAACTCGAATATCATCATTCTTGGTTTCACATTTAAGGAGAACTGTCCAGATGTGCGTAACACAAAGGTTATTGATATTTACAAGGCTTTGCGGGAGTATAACCTCAATATCACCGTTTATGATCCTTGGGCTAATCCTGCTATCGTAGAGCATGAATATGGCATAAAGGTGGTGACTGAACTTCCTACTCAGAAGTTCGATGCTGCTATTGCAGCCGTGGCGCATAAAAAGTTTGATGGAATGGATGTACCTGCACTCTTAAATGAGAAGCACGTCATCTTCGATGTGAAGTGCATGCTGAATCGCGAGATAGTGGATGGCAGGCTGTAATGCCTGCCTCCACAGGAGGATAAGTATGTGGATATGATGGAAGTAAGGAGGTAAAAAGCATGAAAAAAAAGATTCTTGTTCTCACAAACAATATCGGTGGTCTTCATAGCTTCCGCAAGGAGGTTATGAAGGCTATCTTTGATGCTGGCTATGATGTGTATATATCGGAACCGGATGATGATGAGAGGGTAAAGTATTTTGAGGAAATAGGCTGCCATATTATTAAGACTGAGTTTAACCGCAGGGGAATGAATCCACTAGCGGATATGAAGCTGATGTTTAAGTATCGCAAGATGATGAAACAGCTCAAGCCTGTGGCTGTTTTGAGCTATACCATCAAGCCGAATGTGTATGGCGGTATGGCTGCAAGGTTGTGCGGCGTGCCGCAGATAGCCAACGTCACAGGGCTTGGTGATGCTTTGGAGAATGGGGGGGGGCTACAGAAACTGACGGTCTCCTTGTATCGGTTCGGGATTGGAAATGCCAAACAGGTGTTCTTCCAGAACAAGAGCAATCGCGATGCATGCATCAAGTATGGAATAGCTAACGAGAGTTCAAAGTTGTTGCCAGGTTCGGGCGTGAACCTGCAACACCACATTTATCAGGAATACCCAGCGGATGATGGTAAAGTAAGATTCCTTTTTATCGGACGCTTACTGAAGGATAAAGGAATAGAGGAGTTTTTCGAGACGGCAAAAGCTATTCGCTCCAAATACCCGAACACGGAGTTTCAGATATTAGGACGAGTGGAAGGCCCTTATCAGCCCAGACTTGATGAGTTGACAAAGGCTGGTGTGATACGTCATCTTGGCTCTACGTCAGATGTGCGACCGTTTATTGGTGCCGTGGAGTGTACCATTATGCCATCTTATCACGAAGGTATGTCCAACGTGAATCTGGAAAGTGCGGCAAATGGAAGACCTGTGATTACGACTGATGTGCCTGGATGCAGAGAGACTGTTGATGATGGTAAGACTGGTTTTCTTGTGAAAGCCAAAGATGTAGATAATCTGGTGTCTGTTATTGAACGTTTTCTCCAGTTGCCTCATGATCAGAAAGCTCTGATGGGATTAAATGCGAGGAAGAAGGTTGAACGTGAATTTGATCGCCAAATTGTGGTTGATGCATATCTGACGGAGATAAAAAACATCCAGGGAAAGAATGGCAGATAATGCCTCCTCGACTTTTATAATGAAATCTTGTAAGCACTTACAATAAAAAATAATGTTATACGAACTATCACACTTTATCAAAGTTCATTTCGGGTTTATATGGGATGTTATTGAGTGGGGAAATTCCATCGTCTTTAGCATTCAACATGAAAAAGCACTGAAACAGATTCCTGGTATTCTGTCAAAGAACAGTGGACGTTTTCAGCTTAGTGAAATACAACAAAATGATGTGAACAGACTCGCTGTATTTTTCTCTGAGCAACCTGATGAGGCGTATACCTTCTTTAAACCTCATGGTTTTGATGCGAAGTCATTGACGAGACTTGTAAAGAGAAAATCTTTCCTGATGTTTAAGATAACTGATGGGGATGTCATTGTGGGCTACTTCTTCCTGCGC
>JAEEGL015496917.1_pt1 | contig 16781 bp, 12 predicted proteins | sample 9134231 | NCBI WGS metagenome assembly JAEEGL01 (sample SAMN16246548, study PRJNA631951) | gut metagenome | biome: gut microbiome; feature: rumen; material: fiber-attached | host: Bos | place: Iran: Karaj | collected 2018-10
GTCTAATGTTGAAGGAGACCCCGGTACACTGGAGCTCAGCTGGCGCAACACGACTGACAGTATCTATATGCAGTCAGTAAAAGCCAATGCGAGCATCAGCCGCACCTTCGCCTACAAGGGCACTACTGAACTCGCCAAGGCAGACAGTCTTGACGGTCTGACCATCGTGCCTGCCCGTGTCGTCTTCATTGATGATGCCATTGAGTTTGGTAAGGTGACAGCAGACCGGGAAGTATTCACCTATGAATCGGAAGAGGACCAAACAGTGACCTTGACCGCGATACCAGACGAAGGATACCAACTACGCGAGTTATTCATCAACACCGCAGAAGGGCGTGTTATTACCTCAGACAGGCCATCAATGAACACCTACACGTTTGTGATGCCTATGGACGATGTGTATGTCGGTGGCGAATTTGCCTTGTATCAGAAAGGCGACGTGAACCTTGACGGAAAGATAGACATATCTGATATCGTGGCGATTATCAACACCATGGCCGGTAACCCGCAATTTAAATATTCAGCTGACGTGAACGGTGACGAAAGTATCGACATATCAGATGTAGTGGCAGTCATCAATATCATGGCAGGAGCCGCAGAATGAGTTAGTTTTGGAAGTTAAATTCCTGCGGAATTGGAGTTAATTCTGTGGAATTAGAGTTAATTCTGCTCCAAGCCAATCCACAAACCTGGAATCGTCAATCTTCCAAGATTTTCTGAAAATTCAACGAATGAAAGCCATTTCAAACCCTATGAGAGGGCGTTGAAATGGCTTTCATTTTTGTTTTTTGTCAGGTGTTTAGACCGTGCTTCGCCGGTCAGTTGTGCGGTCGAGACGACCACAATCCCAGCCGATATCTATAGGGCTTGATACGGTTATTTGGTACGTGAGAGGTTTTTTGAAGAGGTTTTGGTGACGGGGTTTTTAGTTTATAGTTTAAAGTTTAAAGTTTAGAGTGGGTTTGATTTGGTGATGGGGTTTGTACGGTTTTATTTAGACGCCCCACGGGGAGTCTCTACTTTGTTCTACGGTTATTGCATGCGTGGGTGGGGATTAGGAGAGGTTTTGGTGACGGGGATTTTAGTTTATAGTTTAAAGTTTAAAGTTTAGAGTGGGTTTGGATTGGTGATGGGTTTTGTACGATTCAGAGAGGTTTCTGTTACTGACGTAAGAAAACGTCAGCTCCTATAGGGTATTCGTCACTAAAACGTTTTGGTGACGGGGTTGGAAATTTTATTCGGGGAGGAGGATGACCCCTTCTTTTTTCATGCCGTCGATTTTGATTGTGAGGGGGTTGTCGAAATGGACGTGACGCACATGCTCGGTCTCAGTGACAGCTGGCAGGCTGTCGAGGAAATCCGTACGGTAGATGCCGTCGCCGATATAGTCGTTGACAGTGAAATAGCCCACCCCAAGACTGGTGAGGTTCTGGAAGAAATGAGTGCCCTGACTGGGATCGACGCGGTATTCAGTGAGCCCCGCCTCCACAATCACTTTAGCCGCCGAAATAGCCGGCCATTTCACCGGTACTCCGAGCCATGGATCGGATGAGCCCCATCTTCCAGGTCCTACAAGCACAAAATTCTTGTCGGCTTTGAGGAATCCGCGGTTGATAGTCTCTATCTCGTCCGCTACTGCCGGGTTGTTGTATGCCGAATATACTGACTGCCCAGTCTGCGGGTCTTTCGTCTTGACATATACAATATCGCAAACATTTGTGATGATGCCGTGTCCGATGGCGTTGTGACTCCGAATGAGTGTCTTCTCGTCGGGAATAAGCGTCAAGTCCTCGTCGAGCTTCATCTTGTTATCGACCATGGGGCGTATCTGCAGAAGATAGAAATCGCCCGTTCGGTCAGGATTGAGCTTCACCGCAAACTCAATCTCCACCTCGCGGCGCATGTCGTCTCTTCCGTATTTCATAGAGAGCGCGAGCAGCTGCGGGAGCGGGAACACATCGTATTGCAGAACCCCACAGAAAGTGATGACCTTACGTCCCCCCTCATAGATACCGTCGCGAATCACCTGGTCGTAGGGGTCGAATGTGGAAGCGATAAACTGCAGCGAGCCGTCTTTCTCGGCTTCTCGCACCGGCAGTTTCAGCAGGTTGAATCCGTCATCGACTGAGAAGTTCTCCGTCATGTTCTTGAGGTCGAGAGCATAAAAACGCGTCTGTGTCTCTTTAAGCGCGATGTCCATCTCGGAAGTCTGCAGCACCTTGTCGGGATGTGCGGGACATACACGGAGGTTGAGCCCCCCATCGACGATGTACTTACCCAGTCCGAGCGCGAGGTTGACTGTCCCCTCCTCCGCCCTCTCGTCGCCGATAGGATAATAGTTGACGCTACGTGCCACCCCCGAGATATTCGGATAGAAACGGTCACCATACTGCATGCCGACCACCTCCTGAAGAATGACCGCCATCTTTTCCTTGTCGATGACATTCGACGTGGCGACCATGTAGTCCTTGCTCGCCTTGTAGAACACGGAGGCATAGACCCCCTTTATGGCATCGCTGAGCATCCGGAGACGTTGGTATTTGTCCTCGCAGTAAGGAATCATATAGGTGCTGTAGATACCGGCAAACGGCTGATAGTGTGCATCCTCAAGCAGCGAGGAGGAACGTATGGCTATAGGCTGGCGTACCACCTCGAGAAATGCGTCGAGGTCCTCTGCGAGTGACTCAGGCAGTCGTGCGTGGAGGAAATGGCGCAGCACCTCATCGTCGGATATATCATCGCTGAGCACCACCTGATACAGCTCATTGCGGTTCATGAACTCATCGAAGATGTCGGTGCATAGCACAACGGTCTTGGGGATCATCACGCGCGCATTGTCAAAATCATTCAAGTCGATATGCCGTTTAATGATATGGTCGATGAAAGCGATGCCCCTGCCTTTTCCTCCGAGGGACCCCTCTCCGATACGTGCGAAATTGGAATACTGGTCGAACCGGTCGCGGTGGAACACCGCCACCACCCCCTGGTTTTTCATCTTCCGGTAGCTGACAATGGCATCGAAGATGATCTGCCGGTGTGCGTCGATGTCCTGGAGTGAATGCCAGGTGATACGTTTGAGGAAGTTGGCAATAGGGAAAAGCGCCCTGGATCCGAGCCATCTCGACACGTTGTTATGCGAGATATGATACAGGAGCGATTCCTTCGGCAGTGTGAATATATTGTTCTGCAGGTCTTTCAGGTTACGAATCCTCGCCACCTCATTCATTGTGGCCGGGTCGCGGAACACGAAGTCTCCGAATCCGAAATAGCGCATGATGAGGTTTTTCAGCTCCACGTCCATGTTCTTTGAGTTCTTGTTGATGAACGAGGCGTGGCACTGTCTGGCAAGCTCCCTCCCGTTGTCCTCTGAGGACTCCATGATGAGCGGTACATACTCGTCGGCCTTACGAATTTCCGAGAGGAGCTGGAATCCTGCCAAATCGTCCTTCACGCCGCCCTTAGGAAAACGGCAGTCGCTGATCACCCCCAGCACATTGTCCTTGTATTTCTCATAAAGTTCCCATGCCTCCTCGTATGAGCGTGAGAGCACAATTTTCGGGCGACCTCTCATTCGCAGTGTCTCAAGCTGAGAGTTAAGCGCCTCAGTGGCAAAAAGCAGACTCTGCTGCAAGACGAAGTTATAGAGTGTAGGGAGAATAGAGGAATAGAAACGAATGGAGTCCTCCACGAGGAGAATCATCTGCACGCCCGCCTGGATGTCGTGGTCCAGATTCATCTTGTCCTCAATGAGCTTGATGATTGACAAGAGGAGTTCGGTATTACCCAACCAGCAGAACACATACTCGAAGATGGAAAGGTCCTCGTTCTCCATCCGCTTGGTGATACCATGGCTGAACGGCGTGAGGATGACGATGGGCACCTTCTGGTTTTTCGACTTGATTTCCCTTGCGATGTCGAAGACGTCGTTGCTGCCAGTTCCCGGCATACAGATAACGAGTTCGAAGGTGTACCGTTCCAGCTCCGCCTCCGCCTCCTCGAGCGATGACACCTGGAAGAAACGAGGCGGATATCGCAGTCCGAGCTTTGAGTATTCATCGAAAATCTTCTCATCCACACGTCCGTCGTCCTCGAGCATGAAAGCATCGTAGGGGTTAGCGACGATAAGCACGTTGAACACGCGCTTCATCATGAGGTCGACGAATTTGGTATCGGTAAGCACAAGCTGCTGTCGGTTGATTGCTTTATCCATAGGAAATGTAATTTTACGCAAAATTACGAATTTATCGTAAGAAGAGCAAACGGGAGGCGGAAAAAAAGCCGCCGGATATAGAATCCGGCGACAGAGTCGGTCATTTTTTTAAGAAGACGAGAGAGAACATACAAAAAGGAAATCCGACCAAAGATGGTATTATTTTCCTTCGCAGAAGCGTCGGATGAAGAGTTCCTGTTGATAGTTCTCCGGCACAACACGCCTTTGTGCCTTGGGGTTTCTTGAGAAATAGAGACGTAGCATGAACATAGTGTTGTCGAAGTCCATATTCCGTGTTACGGAGATGTAAGCAGCCAGAATCTGTGCAGTGCGCCCTACTCCTCCCCAACAATGGATATAGATTTTCGCCTGCGGGTTATCTACAATAATATGCCGGATTTCTGCAATGAGTTTGCGCACAGCCTCCGTGCTTTCGGGAATACCTCCATCCTCCACAGGAAAACGATAATGGACTGCCCCCTCCCAGAGCATCTGTTTGTAGGGTTTGAGCTCGTCCTCTTCTGTGAGGTCGATAAAGTGGGTGATACCGAACTGCCGGAACTGTTCCAACTTGGCAGCACTTGTTGTTTCGTCAAGGTTGCGTGGATATTCCCCACCCCACACATGCTCGTCCACTTTATAGCTGAAATGTGTGGGTCGGTCGATTGTATTTTTATCCAATTTCTCCATAAGTCTTTACATTTTAGTATTAATGAAATAAATAAGTTGACTCGTTTTTTTAAAGAAGACAAGAAGACGAGAAGGCAAGAAGGTAAGAAGATACTCATTTAGACGGCATGTCTCAGACAGCAGCAAAAAGAATCAAGTTATCTTTATACCTCAGCGTTGTATAATTCGTCAGCCACGCGGAGGATTACATCGTGCAGCTCCACATCGTCTTTGAAATGTTGTGGGATAGCGTTGTAGCCCACAGCAGCCCCGAGGATATTGCCGGTGATCGCCCCCGTGCTGTCGCTGTCGCCCGCATGGTTGACAGACGCGATGAGTGCCTTTTCAATATCATCAAAATACTTCAGTGCGCAGTAGAAAGCAATGACGAGCGCCTCGTCACCAGTCCATCCCCCTCCTAAAGCCTCGATATTCGCCACGTCGTCGCCACCGTTTTTAGCAACTATAATAGCATTTTCAGTCATCTGCTGCAGTTCGTCGATGCTTATGGTAAGATGACTGTATATGGCGCGCATGAAGCCGAGCCCTTCACGGATATAGTTTTCAAGGCTTTTCGCAGTGGGTGCTTCATCTAGCAGCAGTCTGTAGATCACATGTGACATCAGTGCCGCGGGAATAAAACCGAGGGGATGCTGATGTGTGAGCTCTGCCGCATCGCCAGCAAGCTTGTCCGCATTCTCAATGGACATTCGGCTATTGACAGCAGCGAAAAGCGCGACTGGCGCCACACGCATCACTCCTCCGCACCCTTTGCTGTCGTTGCAAGGCTCCTGCCCGTTCTGAATAGCATTGAGGGCACTCATGCAGGTAATGCCCGGCGCCCGCCTCACATGAAGCAGGTTCTCAGAGAAAATCCAACATTCGACATTCCTCAATGTCTTTCCGGTCTGTGTGGCATACCATTCGAGATACGCCCTGCAAATCGCATATTTATATTCGATATTTAGTCGGCCGGCATTGAGCATTCCCATAGCAGTGAAGAGCGTCATCTGCGTGTCGTCGGACACAACCGCTTTCGCCACAGCGGGGTCGTAGTTCCAGAACTGCTTGGTGTCGAGGCGTGTGATTCCCGGCTCCCCATATTTTCTCCGGATTTCCTGGATTGATGACATAAACTCCACTGGATAACCCAGTGCATCGCCAATGGCACCAGCCATGAGCGAGCCACGGATTCTATCTTGTAACATATTTGTTTCCATATACTTAAGTGTGTTTTAATTGTGTCAATTATCAATATTTCTCTCTATATTATGTAAATTTGACGCAAAGTTAAGTATTTTTTGTCAAACAACAAAAATATTTTGATATTTTTCTCAGATTTATTTTAGAAGCCATTTCGATTGTGCGATTCGAAGAGGCTGGCGCTCTCGAAGTAAGATATTCTGACACCTACAACATTGAAGAGGTTTTAGTGATGGGTCTGGTACGGTATTATTATAGACCCCACCTTTGCACTTAACGTCTTCTGCTTCGCCTTCGTTCCTTGGCTCGCACAAGCCGAGTGCTGCACCACCTCATCATACAATCGATTATCAATCTGTGCTGAGTTCCCCACGGGGATTCTCTACAAACAGTACGGTTATTTAATGTGTGTGGGGATTTGAAGAGGTTTCGGTGATGGGTATGGTACGGTATAGTTTAGACACCCCACGGGGAGTCTCTACTTGCTTTTCGGTTATTTCATGTGTGTGGGGATTTGAAGAGGTTTCGGTGACGGGTGGATTATGGTTTTGGTGATGGGTGGATTATGGTTTCAGAGACGGTTCAGCTTCTGAAATCATTGCTCTGCACAAGGGAAGGATTTGCAGGTCGGCAGGAAGCCAGTTCAGTTGTTCAAGTTTGTCGAGCTCAATCCATAGGGCAGCCTCATGCTCTTTCAGCAAGAGCGGTCCATGAATTATCCGGCATCTGAAACAATGAAGGGTGAGATGAAACTGCGGATAATCGTATTCAACAGTAGTGAGCAGGTCACCTACTTCGACGTGGGTGTCGAGCTCCTCAAGGATTTCTCGACGCAACGCCTCCTCCGGGGTCTCTCCCGGCTCAATCTTACCGCCAGGGAACTCCCAGTAGTCCTTGAAATCGCCATAGCCGCGCTGCGTGGCGAACAGACGCCCTTCCTCAACAATAACGGCTGCTACTACTTGAATCGTTTTCATACAATTGAAAGGTCTAATTATTCAACGAATGCTTGATTCGACTACGGATCTTCTCAACGAATCTTTGCAAATCAAAACGAATTTAGCGAAGATTATTGTCAAATCAATATGCTAAATGTCGTTGCCTTCTTTCACGTATTGGATGGCACGGTTGATAAAGTTGAGGAATGGTTTTGCAGCAAGGAAAATGTTTGCAACCTGCTCCACACTGTCTTCGGAGGTGAAAAGCTGCTCTTCGGGTTCCGTCCAAAGGCAATAGACCTTATACTTGAGATAATCCGCCCATGGCGACTCCTTGTCGAATCCCTTCGGCACGTTTTTCAGTTTCCAAGAGTCGTCGAGCACAAATCCGTATTTGGCGGCATCTGTGACGATAGAATGAAACTGCTCGCCGTCGTCGGAGATGTCCTCTCTGATGATTCTCAACACATTGGGCTCGCAGCAGTAATCACCCACCGCAAGCATATGTCCGTCGGGATAACCCTGGCCACCCACGCCCACATGGAAATAATAGCCGGAAAAACCGGACTTCTTACCTCCCGGACAGATGTAAGCCCCCATGTGGGTCTTGTAAGGGCTTTTATCCTTGGAGAATCGCACATCGCGGTAAATACGGAAAATGCAGTCTTTCACTTCCAGTCCGCTGATGCTCTCGTCTTCAGCCGCCATGCGGTTAATCAGCCTTGCAACAAAATCGTTGAAGATGCTCTGCGCATGGCGGTAGTCGTCTTTATGTTCATTGAACCACTCACGGTTGTTGTTCTGCTTCAGTTCCCTGAGAAAATCAATCACACGTTTCATATTCTTTTCTATATTTATGATAATCCATTGCAAATATAAGAAAAATATGAAACCCGACCAAATCAAACGACTTTATTTCTTGGTAGTTCGTCTGACTTTCTCCACGCTGTTGATTAGCGATATGGTGCGGATAACAGTCTGTAGTTCGTTGAATGAGTGCACGGAGAAAGCGATGTATGTGTTGACGATGGAATCCGTGGTGATGGTGTTGAGCTGGTCGATGGGCAGTTCGAGCTGGTCTGTTATGCATTGGATGATGTCGCTGAGCAGATGATAGCGGTCAACCGCCATAATATTGATTGCCACAGGATAGAGTCTTGAGTGCTCCTCTTCGAACTGCGCATCGACAATGGAATCTCCATTTTTGGTGGCATTCCGTATGGCGGTCTGGCAGTCTCGTCGGTGGACGGTGATTTGTCCGACCGGACTTCTGAACCCCATAATGTCTTCGCCAGGAATAGGCATGCATACCTGGCATCTTTTGAACTTAAGTTTAGGTAATGAAGCGAAATAGCGTCTCAGTCCGTAAGCCGCCTTATCTGTTGCAACGACGGAAATCCAATGCGCTTCGGGTAAATGATTGTCATCCTTATCAATTCTGACCACATCCCCCATCTTGAGCATGGTTGTGACGGGTGCGAGCTGTCCGTTGATGTGAGCCGTCTTGGCATGGAGTCCCAGCTTTCCATTGATTTCAAATGCAAAATCGAGAGCCGTTGCCCTTGGCGACATTTTGAAAGCCTCTCCTTTAGGTGAGAACACCGTGATGTCGTCGTTGTAGAGCGAGAGAGTGACCGTCTCGATAAAGTCTCTTGTACGGATATGCGTCATCATCTCTTTAAGTTCAGATCTGAATTTCTCAATCCAACTTTCCACGTTGTCCTCGCTGCGCTCAGCAATGCATCCAAGCTGATTATGCCGCATCATTCGCTCACTTGTAATCTGTACCATCTCCCATGAGCCATAGTCGGCAAGCAGCTGCACGTGAATCGCCTTGTAGCCCGTCTCCTTTGGGGTGTTGATATAGTTGATAAAACTTCCCGGCCGTTCCACAATGTTATCTGTGAGCAGGGAATAGATTCTCAACGCCATATTCTTCTCTTCCTCCACGTTTTCGCACCGATAGACCACCCTCAGCTGATGCTTGAACGGCACATGGTTGAAGTCGTTGTTGTCGCGCGCAATCTTTCTCATCACACTGTATGGACGCAGGTAGTTCACCTGCACATCCACCTCAATTCCGGCATTAGAGAGAATGGACCTGATTTTATTCGCCGACGCAGTAACGAGAGCCTCCATTTCGAGTTTGTAATTCTCCATCATCTTCTCCAGCTCCTCATATTCCTGCTTACTACGGAACTGCAGGCTCAGGTTTTCCAGCTCCACCTTGATATTGTAAAGTCCTAATCTGTTGGCAAACGGTGCATAGAACATATCAGTCTCACATGCGATTTTCAGTTGTTTCCGTTTAGCCAGGTGCTTCAGCGTCTTCATGTTGTGAAGGCGGTCGGCAATCTTGAGTAGTAGTGCCCTTATATCGAACTGGAATGTGACAAGCATCTGCTTGAAGTTGTCGAGCTGCCTGGTCATCTCGTATGAATTTTGCGGCTTAGTGACAGCCGCCACGAGAAACGCCACTTCTTTTCCGAATAATTCCTGTATTTGTTCAAGCGTATGTTCGGTGTCTTCGACCACATCGTGGAGCAACGCGGCAATCACGGGCTTAGCTCCGAGCATCATGTCCTGCGCCACGATGAGTGCGACTTCGAGCGGATGAACAATATAGGGTTCTCCCGACTTCCGCCTCTGCTCATGGTGAGCCGCCTTGGCATATTCGTATGCCTCTTTAATTTTATTGACTTCATCTTTGGTGACCCGCTGAGCCATGGTGTCGAAGAGCAGTTGAGCCATGGCGTCAATCTTTTTATAATCTTGCACTGTATCCATAATTGTTGTCTTTGATTATTAGAAGTAATTTTTTCAAATGTCGAGAGAAATTCCTATCAGGAATAATGATGAGAGAGAAAACGACCGGCGGTGCTGATTCAGAATCCGTCGTGCACTGCTGCAAGCACCGCCGTTTCGGGTGGTCAGTCTTCGAGGGAGCTCATCAATTCTGATTTAGTTTTAATATAGTATCGTTTTACACACTTTAGATTGTCGAGCGCCTTTTTGAAACAGAAGTCAAATGATTGCTCGTCATGATAGATAAAGTCAACAGTGGCAGAGACATATTCGAAACTTCTGTCGAGATACAACTTGCTCAGCCATCTGGATCTGTTGACACGGTTAATCACAGCCATAGCAAGCGACACATCGTCCTCGCCGTCGAGTTCAGCCACAATCGGATGGACGATAGATACCATAGGCTCCTCTTCCTCACCGATGACGACAAAGAGTTTTTTCATCTGAAAGAAAAAAAACACATCTCCATCCTCGTCAATCTCCGGTTTGAAGCCAAGTCGTTGTATTGCCTCACAGACAAACTCTTTCTTGTTCATAACAATATTAATTTAAAATTTAAAAATCGCGGTTCTATATTATTTTCAGACAGCTATATTACTGCATAACAAAAAGTTGAATGGATCATCAAAAAAAGAAGTTTTGGGTGTCAGTCTTCTAATTGACGGAGTTTCTCAAGGTCGTCGTCATCTTCTGAGTCAACATCATTGCCGTCATCGACGTTGTCGTTGTTGAGGGCATCCTCATCGGCATCGTCGTTCTGCAGCCACAATTTTTTCTCTAACGCCTCATGCATGAACACGAAAGCAGCTTCCAGTGCATAGACCATATGCGGGATAAGTCGGTCATAGTCTTCATATCCCTGTGCATCATATTCATAGAAGATGTAGATATCGCCAAGCAATATGTAACTTTTCACGTATCGCATATGAGCGTTTGTAATGTTCATAAGTCGGAATGTCGTGTCCTCACTGATATCCTTGACAGAGAAGCCGGCATGCAGGGAGACCGTAAGGTAATCCTCGTCATCCTTATCGAAGGTGATAAGATAATTGAGTCCCTCATATTCAAAGGAATAGAATAGCCCGGCAAGCTGTTCGCACTCAAATCCGAGGTTTTTCATTGATTGTAACACTTGTTCTTTCATTGTTTTATAATTGGGAGTTAGATTGTCTGGGCAGATACCTCAAAGCATTGGTATCAAAAAGATTTCGACGCTTATCCGGTAGCCAAGAGGCACCTGCCCTAAATAAGATTAATGAAAACCGACAACCGTTCGAGAACGGTCAGCGCCATTAGTAGAATACTTTCTTTTAAGTTGTTCGTAGAATCTGATTTCGTCGGACGAAACCGATGGAGCTCTCTTGTTGATAGCCTGCTCAATAAAATCCTGAGAAATAAGTCTATATGACTTGTTTGGATTTTTAAGAGTTTCTTCAAAAGAATGTCTTGCAGCCATCTTGACAACATAATTGATGTCAGCACAATTGAACCCTTTGGTTTTGACGGCAAGCGTATGGTAGTTAATAGTCTTTTCAGCCGGGAGTTTTTTCAGAGAGAATCTGAAAAGCTCCTCTCTCATGTGTAGATCAGGCAGGTCGATGTAAATCATCTCGTTTATTCGTCCAGGCCTGAGAACCGCAGAATCAATAAGTTCGGGGTGGTTTGTCGCGGCGATGAGGTAGATACCTTTCTCATTGGCATTATTGAGCAGGCAGAGAAACTGATTCACTTCAGCATTCCTGAATCTCTGGGAGTCATCACTTCTTTTAGGAAGAAAAGCATCGATTTCGTCCAGGAACAGAATCACAGGTGATTTCTCCTCAGCTTTCTTAAAAAGCTCTGCAATTTTCTTAACGGGTCCATGCTGATAAATGGAACCGACTTGGTCGGGTGTCACTTTGATAAAGTTCATCTGACATTCATTCGCGATGGAATTAGCCAGATAAGTTTTTCCGCATCCAGGAGGTCCGAAAAGCATCATGCTTGTGGGTTGCAGTCCGAAGCGAGCAGCAATTTCACGGTTTCTCACCACTTGAATGAAAGAAATGTCGATGAACGACTTGAGATCTTCCATACCCGCCACATCTGCAAATCCCCCTAGCATAGTTTGATGACACAGCCCGTTGTTATCATCGTTGTCACCTCCAGATGGAGGCATATGCTGTAAGGTGCGTTCAGGCTCCTGTTGCCGCATCCTTTGTTTGCGCAGCCAGTTTATTTCAGTTTGAAATTCGTTATTCATATCTTTCCTCCTTTCTCAAATAAGATTACATAATAAATGCTGATGAGCAACACTTTGCTCCCGTTTTTTTGTATTAAGTGGAAAATCTCCCGGCAGGTTGCCGCCACAAGTAATAACTAACTAAATACTTCTGATTTTAAGCAGGTTATCAATTTCTCTCACCGAACCTCTATCGGCGGCCCGCCGGAAGATTTTAATTCTGTAGGACAAGAGCCAAGACTATCGCAGCCAGAGCTGATGACCTTGTTGGACATTATCTTCAAGTGAAATTTGGTACAAAGTTACGTATTGTAATCTTTGCTTAAAAATGACTACAAGGTTGTTTTTTTATTTTTTTTATTTTGTGTCTGAAACGTAGTTTTTATAATTGGGTGGATAATTGAGATAATCGGCAGTTTCGAAGTGTGATGCAAACGTGAAGCGTGTCAATGACCTCAAAATAATCTCAAGCGCAAAGCCGGCTTCGTTGCCTGGAGACAAAGAGTGTCATTCTCTATAAGAATCCAAACAAACATGTCTAACCATTTATGAACAGTCATCCCCTATGAACATCCCGTCGCAAGCAACGAATGCCAGCTATTGACCAAGGAACTGTCAGCTCCCAGGATGCTTTTGCGCAAGAGAATTTTTATGTGAAAATTTATCTGAAAACCTCATATTTCAAGCCCATTTGTTTACAATAACTTCTTCTCCTAGTATGCAAAATTAATCTTTTTACTATTACCACCCAAACAATTTTTCAACAAAGATTAACAAACCAACATTTTTTAACATTTCAAGAACAAATAATGCATAAAAAAGTTATATAAATGACAGATCATAGAGCATTTCAAGCTGTAAAACCACATTGAAGCAGGTAATCCAAGTAAGTCAAAAAAAAGCGGAAAAACGCACTTTTTTTCATATATGGTTTTTACTTTTGGGGGTGTTGGCAGTCTAATATTCTAAGTGAATAGTGAATAGTGTAGTTTGTTCGAATACAATAATATTACGTGAAGCACAAAACAATCATTTACACATTATATTTTTATTAACTAATCTATTCTTTTATGAAAAGACTGTTTTTGATGATGGCCGGCTTTGTGGCCATTGCAGCAAGTGCTCAGGTGGTTGAGGATTTCAAACCCGCGAGCACCAATCAGGAGGGACGCCAGTATCCCATGGTAAACTCACAACGTATGGTACGTGCTCAGATTTCCGCGCCTGAGGCAACGAGCGTGAAGCTCGACATCGGCGGTGTGAAATACGACATGGTTAAGAATGCCGAGGGCGTATGGACAGGCGAGTCCGCTCCCCAGGACGAGGGATTCCATTACTATCAGCTGAACATCGACGGTGCGTCTGTGCCGGATCCGGGCAGCCGCTATTATTACGGTGCAAGCAGATGGGGCAGCGGCATTGACGTGCCTGCCGCCGACGAGGAGTTCTACACGGTTAAGAACGTGCCTCAGGGTTCCGTGAACGAAGTATATTATTATTCGACGGTGACAGAGAAGATGCGTCACTGCTATATCTATCTGCCCGCCGCCTACCGTGAGAATCCCGGTCAGCGTTTCCCCGTACTCTACTTACAGCATGGCATGGGCGAAAACGAGACAGGCTGGTCGGCTCAGGGAAAGACTGGTATTATCATGGACAACCTGATTGCCGCGGGTAAAGCTGTACCATTCATTATCGTGATGGACAACGGCCTGAATGCCCAGCCGGCACATCCCGACACCACTCAGACTGCACCTCCATTCGGATTCCCTGGCATGGGTCCCCGTCCGGGCGGTCAGCGTCCTGACGGTCCACAAGGTCAGATGCCTCCCCGCCGTGAGAGAGGCGTTCAGGGTCAGCCGGGTCAGCCGGGTCAGCCGGGTCAGCCAGGTCAAGGTCCCCGCGGTCCATGGCGTGGTGGTCCCCGCCGTGGTGGATTCGGTGGTTTCAACGCCTTCCAGGACGTGTTGTTGAAAGACATCATTCCAATGGTAGAGAAGAACTACCGTGTGATAGCCGACACAGATCACCGTGCATTAGCCGGTCTGTCGATGGGCGGTATGCAGACACACATGATCACGCTTGCCAACCCCACGAAATTCGCATATGTGGGCATGTTCAGTGGCGGCACATTCCGTACCGAGGAACTGCAGGATGCCACAGACTTCAAGAACACGAACAAGGTACTGTTCATGAGCTGTGGCGGCAAGGAGAACATGGGAGTTGACCAGGCAGCAGAGGCATTGAAAGCACTAGGTATCAACGCCCACTCATACGTGTCGCCTGAGACCGCCCACGAATGGCAGACATGGAGAAGGAGCCTGTATCAGTTTGCCCAGCTGCTGTTCAAATAATGTCACCGCACCAGCTCATAGTATTTATTCCAATTTTTAATAACAACTCACAAAGGCGTGTCTAAACAAGAAGGCACGCCTTTTTTTATTACAGACAGAACTATAGTTCCGGGTTAAACAAATCTGCTTTTCATGAATCCAGCCATCTTTTCACAGCGGCTACCTTGTCCTTGCTGACGATGATTTCGGTGTTGGGGAAGTCCGCTATGTGAATGCGCATCTTACCAAGAAAGAAGGCAGACAACTTGGTGACGGCTGCCGCATTGACGATGAACTGGCGGTTAACCCTCATGAACCGTTGCGGATCGAGCTGGCTCTCCGCTTCTTCAAGGGTCAGATTCAAGGCGTGGGTCTTTCCTGAAATGGTACACAGACGAACCACTCCGTCTCGTATAGTGATATGGCTCACATCGCTGACAGGGACAATCAGGTATTCGTCAGCCCTATGAGGAATGAGGAACCGTTCCCGATAATGGATGGTCTGCGATTTCACGGAAGCTAAAAGCTGTGCTATGGCCTGCGTGGTGGAAAAGCTATTTGTTGTCGCCCCATCTTCAATGGTTCTTGCAGGTTTCACCTTTGCCAAAGCGTCATGCAGCTCTTCGGTTTCTATTGGTTTCAGCAGATAGTCGATACTGTTGAACTGAAATGCCTGTACGGCATAATGGTCGTATGCGGTAGTGAAGATGAGCGGTATTGCGTTAGGCACTGTCCGCAGCGACTCAAAGCTCAGTCCGTCGCCTAACTGGATGTCGCTGAGAATCAGATCCACCTTGATGTGGTCATTTCTGTCAAAGAAGGTCCTCACCTCAGCATTGCTGGTGCATACACCCACAATCTCATGTTCACCCTCGAGCATCCTCTTCAAGCGGCCGGCACTGCTCTGTTCGTCCTCAATAATCAATATATTCATACTTGTAACCAATTATTCAGATTTCACTTAATCAACGGTATGTTCACACAATACTCATCCTGCGAGTCAGTGATTTCAATCTTCTGATGAGTCAGCAGGCGGTAACGTTCAGTGATATTATGCAGCCCCACGTTAGTGCTCTCAGACTTAGCGATTGGCTGCTTCATGTTGCTCACACTGAGACGACATCCTTCAGCCTTCACGTTGATTATAAGCGGATGCGCTTTCGTATGCTCATTATGCTTGATGGCATTCTCAATCAGCATCTGCAAGGCAGCAGGAGGGAGGGAGCCTTCGGCAGTTGTCACGCTGTCGTCAATCCGCACCTGAATACCCTCTCCGAAACGCTGTTCAAGCAGCGAGAGATAGCGATGCAGAAATTCCAGTTCCTCCTTCAATTTGACGGTGTTGTGGTCGAGATGCGACAATGTATATCGATATACCTTAGAAAGGTCCATCAGATATGCCGACGCCTGCTTCTGGTTGACCTCAATGAGGTCAGCCAGGATACTGAAGTTGTTGAACACGAAATGCGGGCTCAGCTGGTTCTCCAGCGCCTGCATGCGGAACCTGTCGCGTTCCCTCTCGGTGCGTTCCCTTCGCCGCCAATAGTACAAAGTGACCACAGTCGTAAAGAGGCAGCATCCAATGTAATCCACCATCACCATCCATGATGTCCAGGGCCAGCCCCATTGCCACATTTCGATGAAATGCTCATCGCTGAGCAGCCAAACCGCATAATAGAACAGCAGTCCTATCAGCGACAACCCGAGCACCATCAGCACAGCTTTTATGATTCGCCTTGTCTTCATCCTGTTGCAAATATAGAAAAAAAAACCGAATTATTCCCTATTGAGATAAAGAAATTATCATTTCTTTTGATGAATCACCATCCACCCCATTCACCGTCCCATCCACCGAAGTCACCGTCCCATCCGTCGTGATGTTTTTTGTCGTCCTTCAAGGCATTCTTGCCGCCTAATATATTGAACTTATAGACGACCCGAAGCATGCCGTACTGATAGATGGCATTATGTCGTGAGTCGGTGCGCATGAGAGCCTCGATATTGCGGCTGATGTTGGTCTGCTGTCCCAGGATATCATTGACTTCGAGCATGAAAGTGAGCGCACGCCCCTTCAGGAAAGAGTGAGCAATCTGCGCATTCCACAGCAGCTCGTTGGTGTTCATCTCTTTCTGTGCATAGCCACGCCTGCTGTTCATACCGATGTCGGTTGATATGGATGTTCCCCAAGGTGTGGTCCACTGGAACTCGGCTCCGTAAGAAAAGTCGTATGTGTTTTTGTTTCCCATCTCATTGAGATTGTTTTTAGCATTGGTATATTCCAGACGTCCGTTGAGCGTGGCGTTTAATTGTCCTTTGCGGTAGGAGAACTCCAGCCCGCTGTCGATGCTGATGTTCCGAGTGATGGACTTCTTGTCGTCGGTTGCATCATCATTGTTATAGAA
>JAEEGL016776550.1_pt1 | contig 16781 bp, 13 predicted proteins | sample 9134231 | NCBI WGS metagenome assembly JAEEGL01 (sample SAMN16246548, study PRJNA631951) | gut metagenome | biome: gut microbiome; feature: rumen; material: fiber-attached | host: Bos | place: Iran: Karaj | collected 2018-10
CGAGACCAGTATTGGTGTGGACCGTATGTTCCTCTCTATTATGTGTCACGCATACGAGGAAGAGAAGCTGGAGAACGGAGAGACCCGTGTGGTTCTGAAGTTGCCTGCAGCCCTGGCTCCTATTAAGTGCGCTGTGATGCCTCTGGTGAAGAAGGATGGTCTGCCTGAGAAGGCTCGTGAGATTATTGATCAGTTGAAGTTCCACTTCAATTGTCAGTACGACGAGAAGGACAGCATTGGTAAGCGCTATCGTCGTCAGGACGCTATTGGTACACCATATTGCGTTACCGTTGACCACGATACCCTTAACGATGGTTGCGTCACGCTACGTTTCCGCGATACGATGGAACAGGAGCGCGTCAAGATTAGTGACCTGAACGCCATTATCGAGGATAAGGTGAGCATAGCGTCATTACTGAAAAAGCTTCAGTAACGACTAAATGAGCAATGAGAAATGAGAAATGAGAAATTAAAATATGCCTTGTTCGTCTGTCTTTCACTGCTCGGCTTCGCGTCGTGCAGTGAGGAGGATGATACTGCAGAGGAATTTGCCAACTGGCAGTCGAAGAATGAGACCTACTTCGAGCAGGCTTATCAAGAACACTTAGCTGCCAGCAGTGCTACGTGCTTTGTGCTGAAGAGCTATACGAAGGCTGACAACCTGAAGTTAGAGGAGGTGGCTCATACTGATTGTATCTTGGTAGATGTGTTGCCCAGCGACTTCACGGTGGAAGGTGACAAGGCGACCAGTCCGTTATATACTGATGTGACAGAGGTCCACTATTGCGGCAAATTGCTTCCGTCGCTCAGCTATTCTAACGGCTATCAGTTCGACTCCAGCTATTCTGGTTCTTTCTCGGAACAAACTGCTGAGCCTGTGGAATTGTCGCCTAATGGTACGATAGCCGGATTTTCTACGGCCCTGCAACACATGCATCGGGGTGACCATTGGTTGATAACGATACCTTATCAGATGGGCTATGGAGTATCGGGCTCATCGAGTATTCCGGGCTACAGTACGCTGATATTTGAAATCCGGATGGTTGATTTTACATCAGACCAAGGGAACGGATAATAAATAAAAAACTACGGGATTGAAAAGTCCCGTAGTTTTTTTATTGGCTTTCGTGTGCCTTGGCTTCTTCTATATCCTTGCGCGATTTTGATTTCGTCACCAGCCATACACCGCTGAACACCAATACTACTGCTAACGCATGAGTGGGCTTTAGGATACCGATTCCCATTAGGAGGGTAGCTGCCACAGAGACAACAGGCTGTACATAGTTGTAGACGCTGACCACAGTAGGACGGAGCGTCCTTTGCCCAATCATCGTCAGGATATAGCCCAGGAATGTGCCAACACACACGACGTAGGCGACCTCCCACCATGTGCTTGTTGGTATTGGTTTGGACAATACCTCGCTCACATGAGTAAACGTAAATGGCAACAGCATCAGTGTGGCCCACGAGAACATATACTTATTAATCGTAAACACGTTGTAGCGACGAATCAACGGATTGAACAGCGACAGGTAGAGGGCAAAAGAGAACTGTGCAAACAGACAGAGTAGGTCGCCACGAATATCTCCCACCTTACCGTCGGTAGCAGCAGCGGAAGTCAGAATCAGTATCAAGGCACCACTACAGCCCATCAATACCCCCAATGCTTTCTTGCCTGTGATGGGCTCCTTTAGGATGAGGGCAGCCAGAATCATGGCGAAGATAGGCATTGACGTGGTGACTATCGAGGCGTTGATGGGGGACGTGATGCTCAGTCCTATCGTATAGCAGCACTGGTTACACACTAGTCCGAAGATAGCTGCTCCTATAAACATCAACTTGTCCTTTCTGGGGACGTGTTCCTTGGGTGCGAATAACGAGGCTATCCAAAACAGCAGACAGGCTCCAACCACACGGAATGTCACCATTGACATACCATCGAAACCATGTGTCATCGCATCCTTGCCGACAGGTGCCATCAGCCCCCATCCGGCACATGCGCCAAACATACTGAGGTGGGCTATCAGCGCTTTATTATTGCTTGTTTTTTCCATTTTAGTAATTTTTCGCCTGCAAAAGTACTAATTATTCGGGAAATAATTGTATATTTGCACAAAGAAATCTGTAAATTGTAAATCTGTTAATCGGTAAATGACTATGGTGAAGTACGCAGACTATATCAGGCAGATAGAAATAGACTCTCTGTGGAGTGGTAAGAAGCATATCTTGTGGACCCTCGACCCACAGGTGAATATCCTTAGCGGTATCAATGGAGTGGGTAAGAGTACAATATTAAATAAGGTATTCAAGAGTATCTGTACTAATGGTGACTTGGTGAACCATCTTCTGAAGGGTGTGCATATTACGGCCGAGCCTGAGGATGCTACACATATCCGTTTTGACATCATTCGTTCGCTTGACTCACCAGTGTTGGATAATGAAACGCTGAATATGGTAGATTCGCGCATACGTTCTGCCCTTGACTTTCAACTCTATCATCTGCAGCGTAAGTATTTGGACTATCAGGTAAATATCGGTAACCGCATCATTACCGAGTTACAGCAGGGTAATACCGATGCTGCTCAGCACTTGTCGCAGTCGAAGACTCGTTTTCAGGATATGGTCGACGACTTGTTTGAGGAGACTGGCAAGAAGATTGTGAGGACGGAGAACGAGATACGCTTCTCGCAGATTGGTGAGACACTGGTGCCATATCAGCTCTCCAGTGGTGAGAAGCAGATGTTGGCCATCTTATTGACCGTGCTCGTCGAGGACCAGCAGCCTTATGTGCTCTTTATGGACGAACCGGAGGTGTCGCTGCATATCGAATGGCAGAAACGGCTCATCGACTTGGTGGTTGAGTTGAATCCCAACGTACAGATTATCCTCACCACCCATTCACCGGCAGTCATCATGAATGGCTGGGTAGACAATGTGACAGAAGTGACGGATATCACCCTATAATGTTATGCCCAGCAGCTTAAAAGATAATCTTAACTCGCAGTACTTTGAAGCGGCCAATAGCTTGAAGTCGAAGCAGTCACGTCGTAGAATAGTTGTCTATGTCGAGAGCTACGACGACATCTTCTTCTGGCGAACGGTATTGTCGCGCTTTGAGGACGAACAGCGCTACTTTGAGGTGATGCTGCCTTCGCACAAAAAACTGGAACGTGGTAAGAAGGCGGCAATGATGGCTGGTCTGGGTGAATCGATGATAGCTTGTGTGGATGCCGACTACGACTACCTGTTGCAGGGGGCTACGCAGCAGTCTCGTAAGATGTTGGAGAGCCCGTATGTTTTTCATACCTATGCCTATGCTATTGAAAGCCTGCAGTGCTATGCACCCTCGCTTCATGATGTCTGTGTGGCTATCACGCTCAACGACCACCGCATCTTCGACTTTGTCGACTATCTCCGACAATATAGCGAGGCGGTGTTCCCTCTTTTCATCTGGTCGGTATGGGCTTATCGTACAGGTCATCACAATAAGTTCTCGCTCTCCGACTTCAATCGTGTGGCAGACCCAGGAGGCTTCAACGTGTTCGACCCGCAACCTTCTATTGATCATCTGCGCCGGAAGGTCAATACCAAAGTACATCAGTTGCAGCACGAATTTCCGGATAATAAAGAGGAATATATCCGTACAAAGGAAAACATTAAGGCATTGGGGGTCACGCCCCAGACGACATATCTCTATATACAGGGCCATCACTTGTTCGACACGGTGATAGTACCTATATTAAATAAGGTATGCAACCGTCTTCGCCAGGAACGGCAGGACGAGATAAGCCGTATGGCACGCCATCATACGCAGCGGCAGAATGAGATGTCATGCTACGAGCACTCGCTGCTTGACATCCGCCAGACACTGAAAAAGAATATGGGCTATATTCTCTCCGATTCATACCATCGTATACAGCATGATATAGAGCAATTCCTGCTTAGCTGTCCTTCCAAAAAGCCCGAGTAAACAATACCAGTACGGACATGATTTCCAGACGTCCTACCAGCATTAGGAACGAACATGTCCACTTGATGTAGGTTGGCAATTCACCCCATGCCATCGATGGACCTATCTGCGTCGTTATATCCGGTCCAACATTACTGATACAGCTCAGTGCAATGATGATAGACTTGGTGATGTCGATATCAGCAGAGAGCATAACGGTAGTGGAGAGCAGAATAACGGCAATGTTAATAGCAAAGAAAGCCAATAGCGCTGTCAGTTTCTGTTGGGGTACAGGTTGTCCGTCAATCTTCACGGGGAGTACGGCATTGGGATGCAAAATCTTGCGGAATTCGTTGCGTAGCACCTTGAACACCATAACACCACGCACACACTTGAAACCTCCCGTTGTCGAACCGGAACAGGCACCAAAGAACATCAGACAGCCTAATATGACCCACGTGATGTGAGGCCAGCGGGCAGCATCATCGTTGAAGAGACCTGTAGTGGTGGCGAATGATACCACTTGGAACAAGGCAGAACGGAAGGCATGTTCCAGTCCATAGCCATTACGTGTCATTAGCAGGTAGCCTATCCACAGGGTAGCGCCTGCCAACATGCTTATATACAACTTAAACTCGCTGCTCTTCAACAGCATACCCACGCGTCCTTTGAACAGAACGAAGTAGAGTAGCGTGAAGTTGATACCAGCGAGGAATTGGAATACAATACTCACGTAGTCGATGGTGGGAGAATCAAAGTAGGCAGTGGTATCGTTATGAGTACAGAATCCGCCTGTCGCTGTGGTCGACATGGAGTAGTTGATACTATCAAACCAGTTCATGCCGGCAAAATAGTAGCTCAGCATACATGCCACAGTCAGTGCGAGATAAACACTCCAAATCCATTTCGCTGTCGTTGACAGACGGGGATGCATCTTTTCGCGCATGGGACCTGTGGCTTCAGCAGCAAACACCTTCACACTACCGCCACCCACCATCGATGGTAGAATAGCAATGGTGAAGAATACGATTCCCAATGCACCAATCCATTGTGTCTGAGAACGCCAGAATAGGATACCATGAGGTAACCGTTCCACATCCTCTATCAGTGTGGCACCTGTTGTCGAGAATCCTGACATTGTTTCAAAATAGGCATCGGTGATATTGGTGATATAGCCGCCTATTAAATATGGTACCATGCCCAATAGTGAGAATATGCTCCATGTTAATGTGACAAGCAGGTAGGAGTCGCGGCGACTCAGATTGTTATCAGCATTGTGTCCCATGTATTTCAGTATTAAGGCACAGCAGCAGGTGAAGATGGTGGATATCAGAAATGACATAACATCATCCTCATGATAGCCAAGGGCAATGCCTGCACAGATGGCTTGCAGCGTTCCTAATAGAAATAGCAGCGAACCTAAGATCTTATATATCAGTGCCGTATTTAGCATTCTACCTTACTTGAAGAACTTTTCTAGTTTCTTGAGGTTCTGCTCATGACAGAATACCATGACAGAGTCGCCTGGCAGAATCTGTGTGTTACCGTTGACCAGTATGCCTTGTCCCTCACGAACCAGTCCACCGATAGTGACTCCAAATGGCAGACCTAGGTCTTTTACTTGTCGCTTGGTGACCTTCGAACCATCGGCAGCAATGAACTCGGCTACGTCGGAGTCAACCATCATCAGGCTTCTTACATTGCTCACGTCGCCGTCGAGCATCATCTGGTAGATATGACTGGCAGCCACATTCTTCTTGTTGATAATGGTACCGATGTCCAAACTTTCTGCCATCTCCACATAATCAAGATTCTCTACCATAGCTACCGTCTTGCGCACGCCTAAGCGCTTGGCTGTCAGGCACGCCAGAATGTTTGTCTCAGTATTGTCGGTCAGGGCTACAAAGGCCTGCGTGGTTTGGATGCCTTCCTCTTGCAGTAGTCCCAAATCGCGTCCGTCGCCATGTATTACCATCGTGTCGACATCGTTCAGCAGTTCATTCAATCGTTCACAACGTGCTTCGTTGTTCTCGATAATCTTCAGATTCATGTAGTCGGGAGCCGTGAGTGCCAAACGGACAGCCGTTTTGCCGCCACCCATAATAATCACGTTCTTGACATCGGCATAGTGTTCCTTTCCGCAAATCTGTCTGACGTAGTTGATATATTCGCGTGTGGTCATCAGATAGGCTAGGTCGTTGACCTTTAATTCGTCGTTACCACCGGGAATCAGTGTCTCGCCTTGTCGTTTGATAGCTACCACATGATAAGGGTCGTCTGGGCCACACAAGTCTTTCAATGGTTGGTTCAGTATCTGGCAGGTGTCACGTAATTTGATACCTAGCATGACCAGTGCACCGTCATGTACATCCCAACGCTGTCGTACCCACGACATCTTCAGACCGTTTACAATATCTTGAGCTGCCAGTACTTCAGGGTATATAAGGGAGTTTATACCCATCTCGGCAAAGAAAGGCTTCAGATGAGGATCCAGATATTCGTAGTTGTCAATGCGTGCTACGGTTTTCTTGGCACCCAATCCGTGAGCAATGGTACAGGCATTCATGTTGCGACTCTCGTCTGGCGTCACACCGACAAAGAGGTCGGCTTTCTCCACACCGGCTTCTTTTAAGACTTTAATGCTGGTGGGCGAGCCCTGCAGGGTCATGATGTCGAATTTGCCGTCCAGTCCGCCTAAGCGTTCTGCACTCTCGTCAATCAGCACGCAGTCCATATGGTCTTTCGATAACAGACGTGCCAGATATGTTCCTACGGCTCCTGCACCGCCAATGATAATCTTCATACGCTTTGCTGTTAGGTGTTAGGTGTTGGCCAATCGCTTATTGCCTTTAAAATACCCTCTTTGTCAATACCTACGATATGTTGCAGCTCCTTTACTGTTCCGTGCTCGATAAAGTTGTCAGGCAATCCCAGCCTTTGCACCTGTGGTGTATAGCCGTGGTCATTCATCCATTCCAGCACAGCCGAGCCCAATCCTCCCTTAATAACACCATTTTCAATGGTAATCACGCGCTTGAACTTGCGACCTACCTCGTCGAGAATCTTTTCGTCCAGTGGCTTTAGGAATCGCATGTCGTAATGAGCTACGCTTATGCTGTCACCAAGTGAGGCGATAACCCTTGTTACATTGTTGCCTATTGGACCAATACTTAGCACAGCCACGTCGGTACCATCCTTCAACTTACGGCCTGTACCGACCTTCACTTCCTCAAATGGACAGCGCCAATCCAGCAATTCACCGCCACCCCGTGGATAACGAATCACAAATGGTCCCTTATTTGGTAATTGTGCGGTATACATCAGACGACGTAGCTCATGTTCGTCCATCGGCGAGCAAATGGTCAGGTTAGGCACTGGTCTCAGTGCTGCCAGATCGAAAGCACCGTGGTGTGTCGGCCCGTCTTCACCCACTAATCCTGCTCGGTCAAAGCAGAATACGACGTTCAGGTTCAGCAGGGCCACGTCGTGTATGATATGGTCGAAGGCACGCTGTGCAAATGCACTATAAATATTGCAGAAGGGAAGCAGACCGTCTTTAGCCATACCGCCACTAAAGGTTACGGCATGTCCCTCAGCGATACCGACGTCGAAGGTCCTTTCAGGCATCTCCTTCATCATGATGTTCATTGAGCATCCGCTGGGCATAGCAGGTGTTATACCAACTATCTTTGGGTTTTGTTTGGCCAACTCAAGCAGCGTGTGTCCAAACACATCCTGATATTTTTGAGGTTTTGTGGGGTCGTCGTCAACGATACGCTCACCTGTGTCGGGATTGAATTTTCCAGGTGCATGCCATATCGTCACGTCCTTTTCTGCTGGCGCATAGCCGTGTCCTTTCTGTGTATGCAAGTGCAGTAACTTCGGACCTTTCATGTCTTTGATAGCACTTAGTATACGTACTAGTTCCTTCACATCATGACCATCGAAAGGTCCGAAGTAACGGATGTTCATACCGTCGAAGATGTTCTGTTGGTGGGCAATGGCACTCTTGATAGCATTCGACAGGCGCTGTATGCCATTCTTGCGGTCGTCGTTCATCAGACCCTTGCTGTGTAACCATCGTGTCATCTTAAATTTGACGGCATTATAGGACCTGTGGGTATTCAGCCCTAACAGGTACTTCTGCATACCACCCACGCTACGGTCTATAGACATATCGTTATCATTGAGGATGATCAGCAGATTGTTGGGACTTGATGAAACGTTGTTCAATCCCTCAAAAGCCAGACCACCACTTAATGCACCGTCACCAATTACCGCCACCACATGACGTCCCTCTTGTTTCTCCAATTTAGCTGCTACAGCCATGCCAAGTGCTGCCGAGATGCTGTTTGAGGCATGTCCGCAGGCAAAGGTGTCATATTTACTTTCAAAAGGAGAGGGGAATGGACGGATGCCACCAAGTTTCCTGTTCGTACAGAACTGTTCGCGGCGTCCAGTCAGAATTTTATGACCGTAAGCCTGATGACCTACGTCCCACACGATTCTGTCTTCTGGCGTATTGTAGACGTAGTGGAGGGCTACAGTAATCTCCGCTACGCCTAAGCTCGATGCCAGATGGCCAGGGTTGACACTCAACTCCTGAACAATGTCTTCGCGTAGTTCCTGACATACCTGTGGCAGCTCATCCACTGACAAGCGCCTCAGGTCTTCAGGGTATTTGATTTTCTCTAATAATTTCACATTAATGCAATTTATTTGGCAAAGGTACGAATTTGTGAGCAAACTTCCAAAAGTTTTTTAACCTTTTTCTTAATAGAAAATAATTTCTATAAAATACTTGCATATTACATATTTTCTTCATACATTTGCAGAAAGTTATACACTACAGTCCTAAATGAAATATATTGCACTGCCAGACACAATCCTTAAAGGACAGCCGAAAAGACTGTCGTTTTATTTGGCTATGGAGGAATTTGTGGCTAGGCATTTGGCAGAAGAAGAGTGCTTCTTTATGTGGCAGGTGGAACCAAGTGTTATCTTTGGTCGTAATCAACTGATTGAAAATGAGGTGAATATTGACTTTTGTCAGAAACACGGCATCCAGATGTTCCGCCGAAAGAGTGGGGGAGGCTGTGTGTATGCTGATAACCGTAATGTGATGTTCTCCTATATCACTAGTGCAGAACAGGTAGGCTTTACGTTCAACCGATATATTAATATGGTGGTGATGGTGTTGCAGCGTTTGGGTATCGATGCCTCAGCCTCTGGACGCAACGATGTGATGATTGGTGACCGTAAGGTGAGCGGTAACGCTTTTTATCATTTACCGGGTCGTAGTATTGTACATGGTACGATGCTCTATGATACGGATATGGTAAACATGGTGGGTTCCATCACGCCCAGCGATGCTAAGTTGTTGTCGAAAGGGGTTGCCAGTGTCTATCAGCGTGTGGCTCTATTGAAAGATTATACCAACTTGTCACTTGAGGACTTTAAGCAGTATGTACGGCAAACTCTTTGCGATAGTGAATTGATGCTCACAGAAAGGCAGGTGGCAGAGATAGAACAGATGGAACAGGAATATCTGTCGGATGAATTTATTTACGGCAAGAATCCTCGCTACACGCTCGTCAAGCACCGCCGTATTGAACATGTCGGCGAACTGGAGGCTCGCATCGAGGTGAAAAACGGCATAATAATGAGTGTTAACCTAATGGGTGATTACTTCCTTTTGGGCGATCTGGATAGGGGACTCTTGCAGAAACTGATTGATGTGCCGTTGGAACATGCGGCGTTGAGGCATGTACTGCCCGACCGTATTGACGATATTATCATGAACTTAATGACTGAAGACTTTATTTTATTACTCACAGAATAAAAACAATAGAAACCTTTATGGAAAATAAAAAGACCTGTCTCTATGACAAACACGTGGCCTTGGGAGCGCTGATGTCGCCGTTCGGAGGCTTCGAAATGCCAATCCAGTATAGTGGTATCGTCGATGAGCATCAAGCGGTACGTACAGCCTGTGGTGTGTTCGATGTGAGCCACATGGGCGAAGTACTTATCACAGGATACGATGCGGAGCGTTACGTGAACCACATTTTTACCAACGATGTCGTTGGGATGCCGGATGGCAAAATCCTCTATGGCATGATGTGCTATGAAGATGGTGGCGTGGTCGATGACCTGTTAGTGTATAAGGTGGCTGACCAACGCTTCTTTCTCGTCATCAATGCGGCTAATATCGACAAGGACTGGGCTTGGATACAGGAGCAGTCTAAAGGTTATGATGTGCAGTTGGAGCATCAGAGTGACCAGTATGGTGAACTGGCTATACAGGGGCCTGACTCTGAACAAGTGATGAAGGATGTGTTAGGCATTGATGGCTTTGACCTGACATTCTATACCTTTAAACTGTTAGATGACGTCATCGTGTCTCGTACGGGTTATACAGGTGAAGATGGTTTCGAGATTTATGCTACACCTTATTATATTAATGAGTGCTGGGATAGGCTGATATCCTCGGGGCGATGCAAACCCTGTGGATTGGGTTGCCGCGATACCCTGCGTTTCGAGGTGGGATTGCCTCTCTATGGCGATGAGTTGTCGCAGGACATCACGCCAATTATGGCTGGCTTGGGCATCTTCGTCAAGCTCGACAAGGCTGAGTTCATTGGTAAGGAAGCGCTGGCAAAGCAGAAAGCCGAGGGTCCTAAGCAGAAACTGGTGGGTATCGAGTTGCAGGATAAGGCTATTCCCCGTCATGGTTATGCCGTACTAAAGGATGGTCAGCAGATTGGTGAAGTTACAACAGGCTATCATACTATTTCTACTGATAAGAGTGTTTGCATGGCTCTCATTGACAGCCGATATGCTGCCCTTGGCACAGAGGTGGAGATTCAAATCCGCAAAAAGACCTTTCCTGGTCGAGTTGTTAAGAAACAATTTTATAACAAGAACTATAAAAAATAAATATTATGGCAAAAGTATTAGAAGGACTCTACTACAGTGAGTCACACGAGTATGTACGTGTTGAAGGTGATTTCGGTTATATTGGAATTACAGACTATGCTCAGAATGCGCTTGGTAATGTGGTGTATGTAGATATGCCCGACGTCGATGATGAGGTTAGCGCAGGCGAAGAGTTTGGAGCTGTTGAGAGTGTGAAAGCCGCCAGCGACCTGATGTCACCTGTCACGGGTGTGGTTGTTGAGGTTAACGAGGCACTTGAGGATTCACCGGAATTAGTAAACCAGGATGCATACGAGAATTGGATAATCAAGGTCTCTATCGCCGACAAGTCTGAGCTTGACAATCTCATGGATGCTAAGGCCTACGCAGCTTTCTGCGAAAAATAATTATTGCAACGTACTACAGGACTCAAGGAGTTTATGAACTATAAGTATTTCCCGCATACTGAGGAAGACCTGCAGGCAATGCTGGCAAAGGTGGGGGTAAAGAGTCTCGACGATCTATACGGCCAGATACCTGACAGTATCCGTTTTAAGGGTGATTATGACATTCCTTTGGCTGCCAGTGAGATAGAGGTGCGTCATACTTTTGAACAGTTAGGCTCTTGCAATAGACAGTTGGCGTGTTTTGCAGGTTATGGCGTCTACGATCACTATACCCCCAGTGTAATCCCCCAATTGGTCGAGCGCTCTGAGTTTCTGACCTCATATACACCGTATCAGGCAGAGATCTCACAGGGCACGCTCCATTACATCTTTGAATATCAGTCAATGATGGCTGAATTGACGGGTATGGATATCTCGAATGCTTCGATGTACGATGGTGCTACGGCTTGTGCTGAGGCTATCATGATGGCGGTGGCTGCAGGAAAGAAGCAGAATAAGGTGGTTGTCTCTAGTGCTATGAACCCCAATACACTGGAGGTTCTCAAGACCTATGCTCTGCATCAAGGCATCGAATTGCTGATGTTGCCGGTTGAAGATGGATCAACAACCCTTACTTCTCTTCAGAATCTACTTTCCTTACATGAAAAAGAAATCGCTGGTGTGTTGGTACAACAGCCAAATGTCTACGGCATCGTTGAAGACTTTACAGGCTTTGCTGAGGCTTGTCACGAGCAGAAGGCTCTGTTCATCATGGATAGCGTTGCTGCCGACCTTGCCGTATTGAAGACACCGGGCGAGTGGGGGGCTGATATCGCTGTGGGCGACGGCCAGTCGCTGGGCATCCCCATGCAGTGGGGTGGTCCCTACGTGGGTTATATGTGCTGTACAGAGAAACTCATTCGTAAGATGCCGGGGCGTATTGTAGGTAAGACATTCGACAATCGTGGACAGCGTGCCTTTGTACTGACCCTGCAGGCTCGCGAACAGCATATCCGTCGTCAGAAAGCAACGTCAAACATATGTAGCAATCAGAGTCTTATGGCCTTGTGGGTGACGATTTATATGTCGCTCATGGGCAAGCATGGTCTGAAAGAGGCTGCTGAACTGTCGTATGCCGGTGCTCATTACCTCTATGATGAACTGCTGAAGACGGGACGCTTCCATCAGGTTTATGACAAGCCGTTCTTCAATGAGTTTGTGGTGCGATTCGATGGTGATGTGGATAAACTTCAGGGCTTTTGGCTGATGAATGGTATTCATGGTGGTATAAAAATCGACGAAGATCAAATCATGTTTGCCGTAACAGAGAAGCATTCCAAAGAAGAAATAGACAGGATGGTTGCGATTATGCCATTATATAAAGGTGTACATTAAAGAGATACATATATGAATAATCAATTATATGGAAACCTGATTTTCGAACTCTCGAAGGAGGGTCGCAAAGGTTACAGCCTGCCTAAGAATAACTTTGGCGATTATGAAGTGCCACCAATCCTCCGTCGTCAGACGGATGCCAATCTCCCCGAATGCGACGAACTGACAATAGTGCGCCACTATACGAATCTCTCGAACAACAATTTCGGCGTCGATACAGGCTTCTATCCGCTAGGCTCGTGTACGATGAAGTACAATCCTAAGATTAACGAGGAAATGGCTGCCCTGCCGCAGTTCCAGAACCTTCATCCTTTGCAGCCCGACCATTCGGTCGAGGGTGCTCGTGCCTTGGTGACGCTGTTGGAACGCTCGTTGTGTGCACTGACCGGTCTGGCTCATTTTACCTTCAAACCATATGCTGGTGCGCATGGTGAACTGACTGGCCTGATGGTTATCGACAACTACCACCGCTCACGTGGCGACATGCAGCGCAAGAAGGTCATCGTGCCTGACTCGGCTCATGGCACTAACCCCGCCTCTGCTGTTGTCTGTGGATTGGAAATCCTTGAGGTAAAATCGACAAAGGATGGCCTTGTTGATCTGGAAGATCTAGAACGTCTAATCTCTCTGGAAGGTCCTAACATCGCTGCCATGATGATGACCAATCCTAATACCCTTGGTCTCTTTGAGACCAGCATTCCCGTGATTGCAAAGTTGATTCATGAATGTGGCGGATTGATGTATTACGATGGTGCCAACCTGAATCCTATGCTGGGTGCCTGCCGTCCTGGTGATATGGGCTTTGACGTGATGCACATCAATCTGCACAAGACATTCTCGACACCTCATGGTGGTGGTGGTCCAGGTTCTGGTCCTGTGGGTGTTCGTGAGGGTCTGCAGGAATTCTTCCCTGTTGTATCGCCCTATCATGGCAACTTCGGTGTCATGATGCGTGCCTATGCCTATATCCTTTCATTGGGTCGCGAACAAGTGAAGATGGTCGGACCGCTGGCTGTGCTTAATGCCAATTACATCAAGGAAGCGCTGAAGGACGTCTACGAACTACCTATCGACGGTCTGTGCTGTCATGAGTTTGTGTTTGATGGACTGAAGGATAAGAGCACGGGTGTCACTACGATGGATGTTGCCAAGCGCCTGCTGGACTACGGCTATCATGCTCCGACCATCTATTTCCCGCTGCTCTTCCATGAGTCGCTGATGATCGAACCGACGGAGAATGAGTCGAAGGAAACTTTGGACGGTTTTATCGCTGTGATGCGTAAGATAGCTGACGAAGCAAAAAACGATCCGGACCTGGTGAAGACAGCGCCACATACAACACCTATCGGTCGTGTTGACGACGTGCTGGCAGCCAAACGTCCAGTGACAACGTATCGTCAACTGTTAGCAGAGTAATCATAATTTCTAATTACGAATTTCTAATTATGAATACTGACCTGATTATTATCGGCGCGGGACCTGGTGGTTACCGTGCCGCTGAGTATGCCGCCAAGCAAGGCCTGAAGGTCGTTATCTTCGAATGTTCGGAGGTGGGTGGAACCTGTCTCAATGTTGGTTGCATCCCCACTAAGACATACGTCCATAGTGCCTCGTTCGCTGAGGCTCGTGAACGTATGGCTTCGGTGGTGTTGCAGTTGCGGAGTGGAGTGGAGGCTATCCTCTCTCATCCCAACATCACACTGGTTCGCGGCCGCGCTTCATTTATCGATGCTAACACCGTCAGTGTGGGCAACGATTCTGTCGCTGCCAAAAACATCATCATCGCCACGGGCTCAGAGACGAAATGGCTTCCCATCAAGGGTATGGACGATCCTCGTGTCGTTGACTCTACTGGTTTACTGAACTTAGACACACTCCCTAAACGACTGACAATTATCGGTGCTGGCGTCATCGGCATGGAGTTCGCTTCCGTATTCAACCGTTTCGGCTCTGAGGTGACGGTGATTGAGTACTTGAAGGAATGTCTGTCCGCCCTCGATAGCGATATTGCTAAGCGTTTGCGCAAACTGATGGAGAAACGCGGCATCACCTTTAAGATGAAGACCGCTGTAGAGAATGTTGCTGACATCGATGCTGACTGTATCCTCATGGCTACTGGCCGTAAACCGCGAACTCCTGGCTATACCAACGTTGATGTAAATTTCCGTGTGAGTGATGGAGTCTATGCCATTGGCGATGTGAATGGTAAGCAGATGTTAGCTCATGCTGCAGAGATGCAGGCCGTCCGTGCTGTCAACCATATTCTCGGGAAAAAGGACAATATCCGTTTTGACATCATGCCAGCAGCCATCTTCACCGAGCCTGAAGCTGCCTGCGTTGGCCCCACCGAGGATGCCCTCAAGTCCGCCACCTCTACTGGCGCTTCTCCGTCGGGTTATACCTGTCACAAAGCATTCTGGCGCGCTAATGGCAAGGCCCTTGCCATGAACGAGACCGAGGGTATGCTGAAACTATTCTCTGCTGCCGATGGTCGCATCCTTGGCTGTCACGCCTTTGGTGCTCATAGTGCCGATATTGTCCAAGAGGTCAGTGCTCTCATGTGTCGTGACACCACCGTTGACCAACTGCGTGACATGGTACACATCCATCCCACTCTCAGCGAAATCCTCTTGTCTGCTATACAATAAAGAAAGCCTGCCAATTCGGCAGGCTTCTTTATGAAATGACATACTTGGTTTATTTCGTTTCGAGAATTTGCTTAGCAATCTCGTTTTCGGGATCAATAGCCTGCAGCTTGGTGGCGAAGGCCTTGGCAGCATCCTTGTCTTCTTTCACGATGAAGTTGTAGGCAATCATGTAACGATAAGCTTCAATGATGCGGGCACGCTCGGTAGCATCCTTCTCGGCACGGGGCTCGATGAGTTCGATGAGCTTCTCGTAATAAGGCTTGGCCAGTCCCAGCTTAGAATCTGGGTCCATCTGGGCATTCACACGGGCACGCATGAAGTTTGCATACTCAACGGCATTCTCGTACTTGTTGGCAAGGTCGGCATAAACAGCGTCTGCCTCAATGAAAGCGGCCTTCTTGGCCTCGGCATCTTGCAGTGAACCACCATGTTGCATGTGCAGACCGGCAAGACCAGCCATATCATTGGCAGTCGGCTTTTCCATGTTGCTCAAATAATCCTTGTAGTGCTTGATAGCATTGGGATAGTCCTCCTTAGCCTTGTAGGCATCAGAGAGCTGCTTAACGACGCCAGCACGCTTAGCCTTGTTGTCCATATCCTCCTGAGCAAGAGCTAACTCGTACATCTCAATGGCCTTTTCGGGCTGCTTTGCACCTGCAAAGGCGTTGCCATAGTAGGTGTAGTCATAGTAAGAGAACTTGGCAGAGTCACTCTTGTGGAACAGAGCATCGGCATACTGCAGAGCCTCATCGTAGCGCTTCAGCTCGGTGAGGTTGAAGAAAGCCAGACGGTTGAAAGCAGCATGACGGGGATTCTTGCCCAGACCGAACTTAGCAACTTCAAGAGCTTTATCGTACTTTTGCTTGAAGAAGGCAGACATAGCATAGTCGCTGAGGTCGCGCTCTTCCATCTTGCTCTTATCGGCTTGGTCGTAAGCGGCAAGTGCCTTGTCGAACTCGTTAGACATGTAGTAGATACGTCCAGCAAGAGCATCTACTGCAACATCAGGGCGCTGAGCGCGCAACTCGTTCAACTTGGCTACAGCACCATTGGGGCTGATTTTACGATACACATTAGCATACTTGTAGTAAGCGTCAGGATTCTTAGGATCCACGTAGATTGCCTGCTCGTACTGTGCAGCAGCACCACCACCATCATCAGCCACAGCAGCAATGTCACCAAGCAACAGGAAGGCAGGTGCACATTTATTCTTAGATGCCTGAAGTGCATATTCAGCATACACCTTAGCATTGGCAGTGTCCTTAGCCTCAAAGAAGGCACGTCCGAAAGCTACCAGATTCTCGGCATTCTTCTTGTTAGCCTTGTAGAATGGCTTCATTTGCTTGTCGAGATCGGCGGGTTTACTACTAATAATCTTCTTAACGGCATCGATGTCGGCTTTTGAACCGTCCTGTGCCATAACATTAGCGCTGTAACCTGCGGCCAGCGCTGCGATGAATAAATATTTAATTGCTTTCATAATCG
>JAEEGL010734076.1_pt1 | contig 16780 bp, 8 predicted proteins | sample 9134231 | NCBI WGS metagenome assembly JAEEGL01 (sample SAMN16246548, study PRJNA631951) | gut metagenome | biome: gut microbiome; feature: rumen; material: fiber-attached | host: Bos | place: Iran: Karaj | collected 2018-10
GACTGCCAGATCTACAGGACCGCCAACACCTTCTTCCGAGAATGTGAGAATTCGATGGAATCCTGTTAGGTCAATAAGGCTTTGTGCCAATGCAGCCATTGCAAGGAGATCATAGTCTTCGAGATTCTTTTCCCACTTGTGCTGCTTTTTGTTCAGGTAACGGACATTTGCGTTATAGAATTTTTTATCTAAGTCATCAACCTTAACATCCTGTAGCATCATTTGGAATTCCATAAAATCGAGATTTTCAAATTCCTTATCATCCTCATTAATGTCAAAGATGTCATTACCAAATGGTCTGTAGATTTCTTGCATGGTATTCGCAATCATCCTTGAATAATCAACATGTAATCCGCGAAGCAATGACTTAATGACATCTTTCTGGGCAAAAGGACAGATGGCAACAGGATTTTCTTCGCTGATACAGATAATATCTTCTGGGCGAATATGATAATTCACTCGATTGTCAAATCCTTCGAATACGACTGTAGAAACAAGTGAGGGATAATCTTGTTCGCTTCCAAAGCCGGTAAACACCAACTCCGCACTCCCGTCAGCATGATATCTACGTGTCGTAAGTCTCGCCATTAGGGTCGATTCTAAATCTTCCTTCAATGAGGCAAGGAAATCCGTTGGAAATGTGTTGAAATTAAAACCATCTTCATGAGATTCCTTTTCTGAAAGATAATCTGTAATTATATCATTGATGAACACATGAAATTGCTCAGGAGTGTAATCTTTGAAATGTTCGCTGATACCAGTTTTCAACCAGTTGGTGCGATATCTGCGTAATTGTGTAATGAATGACTTGAGATATGTCTTGGGAGACTTTAATTGGTCATTATCGTCCCTTTCCTTTATCTTAAAATCAACATTATTGTCAGCATGTTCAAATAGTTGATCTAGTTCATAGCCAATCCAACGTTTGATGATATTATCCTCACAAAATAGATTATTGTCAGCTATATACCTAAAGAAATCATGTACACATGCTTCAACAGTGGGATGAACTATATCGCCACGATGTTGACGATAGTGGCGAATAATAATGTCCCACTGGGTTCTAAGATATGCGCCATTCCCTGTTAGCATAACACTGATGGGAACGCAGTTGCTAAGGCGAATCATCTTATTGCCATTTTTCGTAACTTTTCTTCCATTATAGCGTGTACGGGTTACTGCACTGTCTGCTGCTATGGCGGCGCCACGCTTATTTAATATTCCAACTACGGCTGTCATATCATTTAGTGATTTAGTTAAATTGCATACAAACTATGTTTAATCCAAGTAAGACCTTCAGTTCGTGTTATTACAGCAATTTCACGAGTAGTATTTAGGGGGGTCTTACATCCTGAACTCAGATGATCGAGGCGTACTTCAGCGTTGACAATAGTCTCTGCTGCCATTACCATGTCTTCAACACTAAATGTTTCAATTCCTTCAAGTACGCTCGCGCATGTTTTGTCAATGGCTTCGCACATTTTCATCATGAAGTCTTCTTTTGCATTATAAGTTTCCAACTTCTTTGTTACGAAAGCCTCGAATTCTGTGTCTTTGAATCTTTGTAAGACGCGTTCTTTGTATACGTTGAAAGTTTTAACATGATTCTCAAGAAGTATGTCATTGACGTCACGAGTTGCCCCCCAAATAAGCGTATGTACACTATCCAGGTTTCCTAGAAGATTAATGTGGGCATATTCTTGATGAGATACTTTGAAAATCTCAGTTCTATCATTATCAAACGACAATTTTCCATTGGTCAAACGAATACAAGTGTCGAAAATCTGAGGAAATAAATCTTCTTTACCATAACCCATGAAAATGATGTTTGAATCATCCGTTGATAGGCCTTGGTAATCTTCTGTAACAGGTATAGAGGAAAGGAACTTTTCGAAGTCTTTTGCATAATCCTCGAAGTTCTCTTTTTCTTCAGGTTCGCCCAAACGCTTGTAGCTATTGATTATTGAATCCCATGGGATAGGGGAGTAAGAATTAACAGCAACTGCAAGAGGATATGACCTGGACAGTTGGTAGACTGTACGATCGGTGTCACTTGCACAAGCGATGCCGGACATGTTAGATATTACAATACAGGTTGTTGACATAATAATGCTATTCTAGTTAAATAATATTATTCTTTCCATTCGTCTTCAATATCCTTCAATGTACTCTTAAGCTCTTCTTCAACATCGTTGAAGTCTTCTTCATTAAAGTTTTCTTTAGCACCTTCTTGGAATCCCTTAGCAAAAGAGCTGAAGTTTCTTAAGAAGGATGATGTTTCACGACCTAATGCTTTGGCACCTTCTTTTGCTATGATTGCAGTAAGTCTGCCATCAGCCCGTCCTATCTTCTTTAATTCTTCTCGAGTAAATTCACAGTCTTCCATGTCTGCGTGAATATCTTCAAGATCTTCAAAGGCTTCTGCCCAATCTTCAGCATCGAAGGTGTGCCCTTTTTTGTCTATGCGTTCCGAAAGGCTTTCAAGCTTGCTAATGACTTTCTCTTCTCTCGATTTGCATGAAGCAAAGGAGAGAAGGATGGTAGCAAAGACTGCGAATGTTAGAATTTGTCTTTTGTTCATACGATGGAATTTTTATGCTTTAATTTCTACAATTGTATCAAAATCTTGGATAGAACTATCTTCTTTGATATGACCAATTCTGTAACCATCACCAGTTGTTTCACAATATAAGTAGTTCTTTCCTTCGTATTCTCTCAAAACGGTATCTATATTATCAACCTTAATCTCGTTCAACCAATTTTCTTTGCACTCAATTCCAATTGCTGCATGACCTATTTTCTCAGAGAGCATGACGATAACATTGTAACCCAATTCGTGGAACAACGCAGCTGTTAATGACACCTTGCAATCACAATCTCCTTCTTTGTCGAAAAGAACTTCGTCTGGAAGACGCATATATTCTTTTGCGAAACCAATAGAGGAGGATTGTTCGTCAACAATATAGGTAATGTTTGGAGCTTGTGCAAAGTCGAGGGCAAACTGAACAAGGTCAAGCTCTGGTAGTTTGGCAAAGTTAACTTGTTCCTTAATGTAATCTGCTATTTCTCTAACCTTGGCAGTTCGGTCTGGATCTGATGTCAGATAAGCAAAGATACTGCGAATGTTTTGATCATATGTTCGGCCATCAATACCATAAGTTCGGAACGGATTCAAATCACGGAGTTCTGCTATCTCAGATTCGCTGAACTCCAAAGTGTATGATCCGCGAAGTTTGTTTCCAAATTCAGAGTCCAAATCCCAGTAGTATATTTTAGTAATTGTTGATTCAACTTTGGCAGCATCATCAACTTCCGGTTCATAAACTGGTAATTCAATAGTTTCTTCAAAATCTTCATAGGACATACCCTCTAACAGTCCACCGATAGAGAAGCCATCCATGGTTATTTCACAGAATAAGTATTTCTTACCATTGAATTTGATACAGAGTTCAGATAAAGGTTTGTTACCAATAGTCCGTTCCTCGCCATTTTCAAACTTCTCCCATTTTGGAGATAGTTCTATACCAACAGCTGCGTGTTGCTGGACTCTTGAGTACATATACAAAGTATTATACCCCATATGATAGAAAAGTATTGCAGCAAGAAGAGCCTTGCTGTTGCAATCACCAGTCTTATCATATAATGTTTCCTCCGGCCATCTAATGTATTCTGGGAACATGTCAATCTCCTTGCAATCTTCGTTGATAGCGAAAGTGATGTTAGGCTCCTGAACGAAGTCCAGAGTAAATTGAATTCTAGTCAAAGGGTCAATGCCCTCAATGTCCGATGTTGTTCTATTGATATATGCTGCAATATATCGAGAACGTGCTGTTAAATCAGGATGTTCTTTTAATTGATGGAACATATCCAAGATATACTCTTTGGAATGTTTTTCCTTACGTTGGGCGTAGAACGGATTTATATGTCTTAATTCTTTAATACGTGCATCTGTGAAATAGAGAGTAAGATTACCGTGTAAGTTATTAGGATCCACATAGTTTTTATCGAGAACCCATGAGTAGGAACGGGAGATATCACCATCAGGATTCTGGAGTTCTTCTTCCTCATCTTCAAGCCATTCAGGATTGTCATTATCTTCCTTGTTTGTCGTATCTATTCGCCATCTTTCACGGTTCCCCTTAATGAGCATGTTTGTAGAAACGCCAAATGTTATTACCCATACAAGTGGTACGAAGTCAAAACGATAGAATGTTAGGGTAAATGCTCCCGTGATGGCAGCACAAGTAAGAATTAACTTATCGAAGGATCCCTGACTTAGGGATTTGTTAAAAAGATCCAGTCTTGATTGAATAGATTGGGAGTTCTCCAGGCGGTCAATCTTAATCATTCTAATTATTGCCCATAGCGGATAATAGAGTCCTATAACACTTGGTACTGCCCAGAAATGATAACCTATAAATCTCTCGTTTAAAATAAACTTGACTATCAAGTACCATGCGATATAGATTACACTATATACGAAAGTGGTTAAGAGCGCGGTGTCTTTCCAGCCATAAGGTTTGTTCTTATAGTATTCAGTATAATTCTTCTTGTTATACATACCGTAGAATACAGCAAATGCAGCTGCTCTAGCCTCTGGAGACATGGCATCGCCTTTTGAGATATGGAAGCTATAGTGACGACATATTGCGATAGGCTTAGATTTACTAACCTTATCATCTTTTCCCTCATGGGTTGGAGTTGGAGAAACTGCTGGTTTGTTTTCGTCGTTTTCTTTTTCTTGATTATCAGACTTCTTATCAATGAATTCTTTAGGAATTTCTTTACAAACGACACGGAAACCATAACTCTTGAATTCTTTACTAAGTTCAGGAGTCTCACCTTTTCGGTTTGTTACAGTTTCATTACCAGCAGGAGAACGAACTACTCTCATGATATTCCCCTCAGGATCTTTGAGTAGTAATGGACTTGACAGATCTGGCCCACTTGGGTCAGTCTGATCTTCGGATGAATATTGTCCCCATAAATCAGAACACCATTCCCGAACCAATCCGCTCATGTCATAGATTCCTAACTCATTAGGTTGTTTGCTCCCAACACTATTTCGGAAATCATGATGTCCGACTTTCGTAAAATCATTGCTACCACTATAGATAAATCCGCGGCTCCTGTTCCCACCACGTGCAGCAAATTCCCATTGTGCTTCTGTCGGTAGCGAAAATTTAGTGCCGACTAGATAAGATAGTCTGTCAACAAACTCCTGACATTCTTTCCAGTTTACAGGTGCTACTGGGTAATCATTGCTTTCCTGACATTCTGATGGATTGTATCCCATAATGGCTTTCCATTCAGCTTGTGTAATGGGGTATTTCCCGATATAATAGTCACTCAGTACTACATTATGCTTTGGAGATTCATTAGGTTGCCTAACCGCTTTTTCTCCATCGGCTATAGATTCTTCTTGATCAGATATCGTTCCCATGACAAAGGAGCCACCTTTGACATAAACCATGTTAGAGACTAGTTTGTGAATAAGAACAGGAAATAGTTTTTTAATTTTATCAAGTTCTTCTATCTCTTTTTCATTCCAATGTGCTGTCACGCTGTCATTTGTCTCTTCTGGAGAGTCTTGTGACATATTATCAGCATCAATTTTTTCTTCTTCAGTTATTTCTTCCTCAGTGGTCAGTTCATTTTCTTCTTGTGAAGTTGGCTCTTCTGGAACAGATTCTTTGACAGGTGCATTAACATTTTCTGGTATGGTGGTATTCTCAGAAGAATCGTTGTTAACGTCTTCTGAGGTCCGAGCGTTCATGTTGTTATCATTGCCACATATACCAGTTATCTTTTTTTGAGAAGATTGTCCATCATTTTCTTTATCAGTATCATCAATGGTAGTTGTAGGCTTCCCAATATATGCGTTAAGGGTGCATCCCAGCCATAGTGTGCGCCATGTTCGTTCGCCAACAGTTGTTGGAACGTTTGGAGAAGATGGTTTTGCGGTATATCCTATCTTTTCTGGTTTTTTACTTTTTGACAAACGTCGATAGATATAGCCATTAGGATCTACATAACCGCAAGAACGGTATATGGGTTTTGAACTCTCGTCTTCAAAATCAGAAACAAGTACCTCAACATATGCATTGTCATCTTTTCCATCACCTATAATTACACGACCTATGGGTACCCGTCTTCCACTTCCAGAAACATGAATCTCTGATGCTTCTCCCATTTCGTTGTACAGGAGATATCCAATTTCTTCCATTGGACGTTTTTTAGTTCGAGTCTTTATCCAAGTCTTGAACTTTCTCAACCTTACTATCATTGTGACGAGAACAACGAAGAGAGAGGCTAAAAGAATATATAACAGTAGGGTATTGGAAAACATGTACTTATTCTTAATCGTTAATATTCAATTTATTTCTGAATACGCAACTTCTTTCGTATGCTGTATTGTATATGCTATCATCAAACAATTTGATCCAATCAGACGATGCATCATCTTTAGGGAACAAAGCCCACAAGAGTACGGATGATGTTGGTATATAATTCTTTTTTTCTTTATCTTCTGTAACACGTAAACGTCTGATATCTATATCAAAGTCTTCACGTGGCAGTATTCGATTTAGCGAGAAATGTTCAAAACTACGCCAACGTGTGACGAAGATATATTTTGAATATAAGGGGCCAAACTGATCAACCTGACACTGAGTGTCATAATGTGGAAGATATCCTGCAAAGAGCCGTTCTACATCTCTATTTGCTTTTATGTCTGCATATTCGTGGTCAGCAGAAGATGTAATTTCCCCATTGGTAGCTGCGTAGTTAAGCATTGGCTCCAAGAATTCTGTTTGCTTGGTAGTCTTAAAGTATTGTATGAGATTGTCGCATATAGTTGGATGTTCTCTTGGTAGTATCTCCTTTTTGACGCTTTCATGTAATGCTTTCTTAAAATCTTCAAGACTTTTTTGCCAATTAGCCTTTTCCTCTGCTTCGATTTCTGAATGGCTGCGGAATTTATACCTTCCAGTTTCCTTGTCAAGTATCATGTTTTTGTTGTCGCGTATATCAACTCCATTGAATAACAATGACAATTCGTTCTTAAAGTAGTTAATAAGAAGGTAGTAAAGAGGTCGGTCTAACTCATTTACAAAACGTGGTTTACCGGCAATTCTTATCCTCGCACGTTCTATCATGTCATCAGGGATTATAGTTTCTCCAGCGAACTTACCCCCGTTTAAGTTGATATTAAACATAGTAACGGGCAGCTCTGTGTTTAATTCAGAATTGACATTGTCGACATGGACGTCTTGACGGATCTTTTTGCATCTATTTAAATATTCTCCACAAAGCTCAGTGAGACGGTCATAGAAGAGAGTGGATTCTATTTCAATACGATTGGCAACTCGTGCATAAGCATCATGTAAGTAATATGACTTTAATACACGTATAAACATGTTCTTCTTCCTGATATACAGATAGTATTTGACCATCTGTACAATCGTAGGTATGAAGAACATAAAAGTATACCAAAATTCAGAGTTCCTCTTGATACGCCCAAGGTCAATGAAGTGAGGTGAAAGTATGTTGAGAATAGGAACTGCCGCCAATGAGAAAATAATGCCAGCCAATACACAACGTGCTATTGTACTAAGAGTAGTCGGCTCCTTACTAATGTGTCCTGTTAAATCTTTTAATGCCTCTTTTTTTAAGTCTGCACATCCAGAGCCGCCATTGTTTGTATCGTTGTCATGTTGAAAACAAGCATGGTATTCCTCAAAGTGTTTCTTAAGATTCCTACTCACATGTTTTTCTTGAACGTGTGACCAGAATTCTACTTCCATGCAGTTTTTAATATTTGCTTTCTGCTTGGACAGTTTCCCTTGAGTTTCTTTTAACTTATCCTCGATAAAGAATAATCCGCCATCGTCCGTAGTGACTTTTTCAATAATGTGTGTAATCGCAGGCTTTATCGCCATGGCCGTATGACGATATGCTCTTTTCCTTTCTGTGGATATGTTTTGCAGTACCTCTTTTGTATTCTCGTCAATATGCTCAATGATTTTATTCATCAAGCTAACAGGGAATTTTCTTAGGTATACATTGTAGTACAAGCGTTTCAAAGAATCCATGAAAAAGTCTTTTATTGGATGTGGACTTGGTTCCTTGAGATTAATCGAATCAATATCAAGATTCTCGATATCCGTTGCCTTCTTGATAAATTGTTCAGCTTTGATTACATCATTACTAAGTATACATAAGTTTTTTTCCTCGGGTTTTTCTTTGTCACCCTTTTCCTTGAATTTGTCAACGATGTTGGATGCAATATTAGAGCAATCAGCTTCATCTTCAATTGCCATGTCGAAAAAGGCTGAAGTAGCTCCCATCGAAAAGTAAAAGTCATCTGCAGAACTGGTTCCGCTGAGAAGTGGGTGAATTGTATCACATGCATAAAACAGGTGAATTAGGCATTGTAGGAGATATTCTGCCTGTCCTTTAGCATCAAGCATTGGATAATTACACTCTGTTCGGTTTTGTACATCTTGATACAACATCATGTGGTCATAACCGCGTACAGATGAGTTGGTGTGCTGAACTTCTATTTCTTTCAGTGTACGTTGTATCTTTATACGCTCATTGACTTCTTTCGTATTTATGTCACAGGGAAGATACAGCATGCCCATGATCTCCATACCTTGATGGATATGATGAGGTAGGAAGCGTCCCTTTTCCTTTTGTAGCATTGCTGCAATGGAAGGGAAAAGTAATTGCGTCTGATCTTCAGTGATATCACCTAAGACAACAACATTAATTGTCTGATAGGGTTGGGCGTTAGACTTTCTAAGATTGGCAATAAAGTCAATGCCTTCTTTTACGAGTCTATCTTGAAAATCGTATAGTATTTGTGCTAATTCATCATCTTTACCCGACGGCGGAAAATCATTGCATGCCACTTGTGTATAGAACCAGTAATCTCCGTATGCGGTGGTTCTTTTAGCTGCTAAGCGGCGATCACGGTCATCCAGTTCCTCCTGGAGCGAGGTGTCACCTTCGTTAATAACATTATTGGAAACAGTAGTCGTAGCCTGAGAATTATTTTCCGAGATGTTTTTTGAATCTATATGTTCAATTATCTCACTTATAGTTTCTGAAGACACGACTTCCTCGCCCTCAAGATCTGTTCTTGAGGGCATATGTACATGTTTAATCTTCTCAACGAGACTGACAAAGCAGTCTCGCCGAGAGGATTTTTCTGTAATATCTATAATCCAAAGAGGAAGCATCGGATATTGATTACGGTGTTACGAATTATTTAATAAAATCATGAACGGTGCCATATTCCTCACGTATAATCGTGAACAATATGTTGTAGAGACGACGTACCTCATCCTTCGGGGCTTCTTGCTTTAGCTTGTTCAGTCTGGCTAGAAGCTCTTTGTGTTTAGCGATATAGTTGTCTTTGAATACTTTTTCACCAGTCATGGTTGTTTCGTTACCGTCTTCATTCTTAACATTTATCTTGTATGTTAGCAATGTGGACAGAAGACCATCAACTGTCTCGCCGAAACGATAATTGAAGTATAGATCGCAGTACTTCTTGAATTGCACAGCGAAATCATCTCCTTCAATTTCCAGATACAATTTTCTGCCATTATCTTCCTTTTTGAGTGTAGGCGCACCTGTCTTTTGGTTGATGGAGAATGCCTCAGGCACAGCAAGACAGAAATATTGATCGTTGTTCGGATTCACTTCATACATTGAAATCGCATAGTTCTCTGTCTCAAATTCTTCGTCTTTGAAGAAGAAGTCCGCCAACTTGTCCTTGAATGCATCAAGCAGCAATATTTTTGCAAAGGTATAGTGCTGTGGCAGTATCTCGTCCGGAAGGTCGTTGAGCGTTAGTTTGTTTTGGAACTGTGCGAAAGAGTGGTGGAAATGATACTTCTCTCTGAATGTGGCTTTGTCATAGACACTCTTGATAGAATCATATAGTCTATAGTCTTCCAGAGAAAGGCCATACTTGGATTTAAGCACGAGGGCGGTGTTGTCGTTGTCGGCCTTTTCGAAGCGGTGCTTTGGATTACCCTTCTGGAAGCCAAGCATTTCTGCTGCTAAATCTTCACTGCCAGCAACAAACACAATATGCTCTTCTTTCTTGATGACATCAATACGATTAGAGTTGTAACTGAAGAAAAGGGCAGGATTAAGACTGCGACGAACATCATCCTTGTCTTCGTTTGTTAGTTCTGCGAAGAAACCAGAGACATTCTGTTCAAACCATTTCCCTTGAACCTCTTTGTTGCCTTTTAACTTCTTGTCGAGAACGTCGGTGGCAATGGCAACGAAGTCATCAACAATCTTCTGGGCATTGCGATCCATAAGACGTGGGTTCGTAAAGAAACGCACTTTAATTTGAAGGTTTTTCTTCTTTTCGTCAAACGACGTATCCCATTCGTATTTATATTGACCTTTGGCGATTTCTTTGTTTACTACTTCGTCCTGAGAATTGTAAATCTCGTTGTCGACAAGATTCATAATCTGAGCACGGTCAGCAGTCTCATCCTTGTCTTTCTGAGCATTGATAACAGTAGTGTAAATGGAACTGAAGAAGTTGTCATGAACCCATCCGTTTCCGTCGCAGATGTTTTTTAACTGTGGAAGATAAACTGTTGTAACATCCATTGCTGCCATGCCAAACTTACTTGGGAGCACGGTCGAATATTGATGTACTGTGTCGGAATTTATTTCCGTAACTTTACCTTTGATTTTGGCGATATAGCTCTTGAGTAAAGCAAGTTCACTGTTCTTTTCGTCTACGCACATGTCTTTGAGAAGATCATGAGCCCAATACTCAATTTTGTTTTTGATTGCTTCGTCAACATAATCATTAAGTGCTGAGATGTACTGGCGAATTTCTTCTTTATTGTGACTATTTGTCTCAAGTTTACCATTCTTATTCGCCTTCTCAAATAACTTCTGGAGTTGTTCGGTCTTTTCGTCAATTGAATCTTTATTCTCCTTAAGTTTGTTGTCGTCTTTTTCATAACTTTCGGCAACATATTTGCGTACAGCATCAATAGCGTCATGAGTATAAACCAGTCCATACTTACGAATCATGTCTTCTGCTGCATCCCAGATACCCTCAACAAGAACTTGTTTGTAGCGATTTCGCTTGTCGCCCTTCCCATTGTTTTCAATTTTTTGAAGGACATCTTGAAGAAGACTCTCAATGTTATCAAGTTTAAGCGCGCTATTTAGATCGCTTGCATTAGTGGGCTGTGAAGCAAGTGCTTCGTCTAGCTCATCTCTTTGGCTAATCTTGTATGCCAGAGTACCAGGTTTTACTTCCAGTTCTCTAAAGAGTTCTTTCTTTAATGATTCAACTTTACTTTCCTCAATAGTATGGCCATCGTTAAGAAGCCAGTCGCGAAGCAAGTCTCTCTTGAATCGATAGTGCATGTAATTGCGGAATTGCTCTTCTGGTTTCTGAAGTGATACATAGCCCATGGGGACAAGGAAATCCTTGTGGTTACGCTCCATGATGTCGTTCATGTAGTTGTCAATGTCGCTACGGAATGTTGCACCGGCTTTTCCATTATGGAGATGATATAACATTTCGGCTGTGTTGCGGTACATTGTATGAGTTGTACCCAGGCTAGTGCCCTTATCGGTCTGTATATCAACAGGTATCAGATAATAGAAAGGACAATAACGTTTGTTAGAGTCGATGAGGTTATAATCGTTCTGGAAGGCCAAACGATGCATGACTGTGCAGCGGTCGATGTCATAGCTCATTTCCTTGAAAGCTTCAAGTTCAGTGAAAACACCAAAGGCATTTAACGCATATTTCTCTTCTGTTGCATTACTGTCAATATATACTTTAGGCATATACATGGTTAGTACGAGCTGGGGATCTCCATTGCCGACAACTTGATGATGGATTTGGTTAACGTGGTAAAGAACATCATTAAAGATGCCTGAACCAGTACCACCTAGGGTGCTACCAACAATCCAGTAATAAATGATGCAGTCTTCACCGCCAACAGTTTTTACATCGTTCAAACCTGCTATGGCAGCTTGGAGCTTTGATTGGAAGTCAGTTAATGCATGTGCAAATGCTATTCGTGATTTCATGCGGAATGCACCAGCACCGAATGCTAGAGGCTGATCTGGAATCTTTGCGGCAAGTTCCTTGGAACAAGCTTCAAGAATACGTTTATTTATAAGTGTTTTAGGGTCATTCTTTGCCTCATAATAGATTGCTTGCGGGTTAGCGCGTCCCAAATTAATGAGATCTGTCTGAGGACTGATGAATGGAACTTTACCTTTTTCAAAGGTCTCACGGTTACGCTTATTTGCCTCGTCGATATCGCGCTGGTCGGTATCGAGGAACAAGAAACGATAGCTGTCATTCATCTGTTGAAGACGGGACTTGGCAGCCGTGGCTTCCTTAAATCTCTTTTCGTAAACCTTTTCCTTGATTTGCGAAACGGTTTGGCAGCCCGAGCCACCAATACCGATGAAAATGTGCTTGTCGTTAGCCATAATTAATATTTTTAAGTTACTTACTATTCTCTTAGTTAATCTTCTTTCATTCTAATCTTAACAGTATGAGATTTTTCTCCTTCTTTGTCGCAGCATGTTAATCGCACGGTATTGTTACTGTTTTTATCGAGTGTTCCTGCGCCATCAGCCTTTCTTTTACCAGAATAAACAGTACCTTGTGTCTTGTGCCATTCAAAATAGGGCTTCAACCATGGGAAAAGTACATTTGACTTGACCCTGTTAATCTCAAATTGCCATTCTGCATCTGAGATTCCGCATGAATTGCCACCTCCTTTTCCGACTTTTAAATTGTAGATACCGTTAGGCTTTTTTGAAGAGCCTATCTTTTCATCTTCTGCATCATAGAATGAGATATCGGCATTTACATAATAATTACTATTACGTCTAACTGCCATTAACACCCATATGAGGTATGCAAGAATCAATGCAATAATAGTACAACAAGCCCATAAAGGCAATGGGAATGTAAAAATAAACTTATCAATTGATTCCTGTGTGTTAGGAAGTGGCTTCTTTATTCCTAATGATGTTAATTCCTCATCATAAGGGGTAGGGAGTAATATTCCTAGATTCAGGCTATCTTGAAGATTATGAAATCCTATACTTTCATTCTTTATTTTGCCAAGATTAAGTTTGATGTTGGTGTTCTGAGTTTCTTGGTAGTTCTCTTTGTTGTTTATAAAATAGAAGTCCTTTTTTGAAAGATATGTCGAATCGATGCGCATTGTTGGGTATAACTTACTAGGAGTCCAATGAATCTCCGCATCAACATTTCCATCAATATCTATTGTCGTTTTGAGCACTATTGGTTCTGTGCGATTCTCCAAATCAATAACTGCCCGTAATTTAGTTACCATTATTTCTCGTTTGAGTTGTTCGAACCATTGGCCAATCATCTGGCCGGGATTCGTCATTGGTACAATCTCAAGACCACTGCCTTCTGTTGGAAAAACATCGGATTTTAATTCTTTTAGACAATATCCTGGTTTGGATTGATCAACAGGCAGTTCTAATGCAATGCTTCTTGTATAAGAATTGTTAGTTGCGGCGCCAATAAGCTCATTCATCTTCTGTAGTTGTTCTTTGCTCAATTTGCGTTCAGAAGGTGAGAACCCCTTAACATCGTTACGGAAGTCTGTCAAAATAACAATGACGTTTACGCGATATTCGCGGTTGTTTTGCATTACTTTAGCAATGGCAGCCACGGATTTCTCTATATCTGTATATCCTTTGAACCCGTCTGGATATGAAGGGTCATTATAAAGTCTCCCGATATTCTGGCATAATGCGGTTTTAATCTGGTCGTCAATAACCCCACTATAACTGATGAGATTGGGCAACGCCTCCGTTCCAAATGGAATGACATCTACTCGATCTCCATTCGGTAGTGCGTTGAAAAAAGGTATTATTGAATTGACAACCATCTCCTCATATTGATTCATGGTGCCTGAAACATCAATAGCAAAAATATAATGCGCAGGGTACTTCTTCAATTCTTCACGATAAAGATTGGTAAGTTTTGGAAAAGTCTGTTCAAGATAAGCAAGGGAATTTGCCTGGGCGCTCTGGGATTGCGCATAAACTGAGTCTGGCAAGATAATTGCCAGCATCGCAAAGGTTACAATAGCATTAAATAACTTGCGCATCATTTTTTCTCTTTTTCTTCATGCAACCAGCCCCTGCTGCATATATTTAATTAGTTAATCATTATTGGCGCATAAAAATGTGAGACTGTTTACCTTTGAATAACACGGTTCTTACGTAATGCCTATAGTTTTCTGTTTTGTCGGCTCATGTTTGGGTAAAACATCTTTAGTACGTCAAATTCCCTCGGATTATCTCCGTCAGCGGGTTCGCATTGATTATGCAGTTATACCTTATTTATATACACGCGCTACAAAATTACTCATTTTTTCTTGAAGTTACTTCAAATTAGTCGAAAATTTGACTTAAAATTGAAGAATAATACCGTTTTTAAGGGTCTTCTACCATTCAACAACGACTTTTAGGCGTTTTTTGCTATGTTGAGTAAGAAGTTTAATTAATATAGTCATATCTTCTTGTATTTGATAATTTAATAACCTTTTTGACAAATAGTCTTATTTTTGAATTGCAAAGTTAACTATATTATTGTGATTGAAAATTTCGTTTATACGTATAAAACAATTTAAATATCTTTTTGGAAGATTTTGAGTATGTTTTTGGACGATGGTCGAATGTAAGACAACTTAAGGAATTGTTATATTTGCTAGGCAGATTATAGCAAATAGTTAGTGAGTTTCATGCTTTTATAGTGTGGGGATAAGTTAGATCCTCTGTAACAATGTTTTTATAAAAGATACATCATTTTTCGAAGAAGAATGCTAAAAATGTGAAATATACGTATACTAAAGATTGTAATTTGCGCATATAATATTAACTTTGCACTCGTATTAATAAATATTAAGGCAGTCGTATTTATGCCGAAAGGTTAAGAGTTCAGAACCCGCTCGAGTTGAGTAATCTCACAGGGGCAACTAGGAATTTGTCATGAATAATAAAAGAACATCCTTTGAAGTTCAACTTACAGAAGAGGACATTCGTCCACTTGAAAGTTTGGGCGTTATTTCCATTCAGACTAGCGGCATAGGTCGCCTTGTCGATAGTAACGCAAATCTGAGGCGTGCTATATCATGGCTTGTAAATTGTGATTGTGCGATGATAACAGCATGGCGTAAAGCACGTCCTGACGGCACACCGAAAACACGAATTGAGAATGACAATGACAACAAAACGCTTGTTCAAAAACTCCGGGATTTCGGTTATGGAGTATCTAAGGTTCAAGGTTGCTATCAAGAGATAGGTCATCCTTTAAGCCGTGAAAACAGTTTTCTGGTTTTTGACTTACTTAACGACTCCGAATTGTTCTTTGAGCGAATTTTTTATTTATCTACACTATTCCTACAGGACAGTTTCCTTTACAAAAGGGCAGGTGTGAATACTGTTGCCTATGAGATTGGAACTAACGAAGCGTTTGGGCTGAATAAACGCAAACCGATTGGAACAATGCGTGTTGGTGTCTGTACGGAAGGTATATTCAGTAAAATTGGTTCAGGGACGATTACTTTTGAATAGCATTGAACTTGAGAACTGAGAATTTAAGTTATTTCTATTGTAAGAGTTTTTTGACTAGGATATGTTATGGTAATAAATCAATTATAAAGGGATATTTGTATGGAAATATTCTATCATGGTTCGCCGAATAGCTTTTCGGAATTCGACCTCGCCCATGCCTTGGAGGGTGACGGGAAGGTGAAGTTTGGTTATGGGGTATATGTCACCTCGCATTATCGTAGTGCTGCACACTATGCTGGATCCAATCCCGAAGCGAAGCATTTTTATGTCTATACGGTAGCAGTTCCAAGCATGGGAGGTGCAAATTTTATCGCCTTCAAACAACCCGTCAATCCTTTCATTGTAGCGCGTGCCGAGGAAAAACTTGGGGAGAAGATTGCAGAGAAGGTCGTGCAGGACGGCAAGGACTTCCGGAAGTTCCTTGCCAAACGGCTGACAGGTAAGGTGGATCTGGAGGGCGAAAAGGCCGCTTCTCAGTTCCTCTTGAGTATTGGCGTGGACTTTATCTTGTGGCCGTATAATTGGAAAAATCCTGGTCTGGGCACAAACAGAGCCATACTCGATGACCAAAAGGTGAGGATTTTGAAAGTGGAGGAAGTAGATTTGGATGAAAAAAAGCAGTTAGTAGAAGGTTCGGAAAGAACCGTTAAATTTTAGAACATGAGTTTTTATAGCATAGCCCCTTTCATAAAAGAATTTTACCCAGCGTACTATTCCATAGAGTCGTACCCTGCCAACAAGTGTGCATGCATACGAAAAGTGAAAGAAGATTGGGGAGTGTTGGGTAATTTTGCAAGAACACCTTTGACTGTTGGCGGTGTTGAGTTCAAGAATAGTGAACAGCTATTCCAACTTATGAAATTTATCGATCAAGAACCCATTATGGCCGTCTATCAAGCGTCCAATCCAAAGTATACTGCAAAACATTGGGAAAAGACACATCGTCGTGAGGATTGGGGGCGCATTATTGTCGATGCTATGAAGTTTTGTCTTGCCACAAAATTTACACAGAGTATTATATTCCACGATACGCTTCTTCATACGAAAGGTTCTTTCATCGTTGAAGACCAGACATCTTTTCCCAAGAAGAATCCTGATACATGGGGAGTTAAGCTTGTTAATGATGAATACGTCGGCC
>JAEEGL011479715.1_pt1 | contig 16780 bp, 17 predicted proteins | sample 9134231 | NCBI WGS metagenome assembly JAEEGL01 (sample SAMN16246548, study PRJNA631951) | gut metagenome | biome: gut microbiome; feature: rumen; material: fiber-attached | host: Bos | place: Iran: Karaj | collected 2018-10
CAATGCGAGAGGTTTACGGTTTAGACAAAACTCTTCGCGAGTAAACTCGCATAGGCGTAAAACGCATTAGATGATTTCCGCTTTCCGGACATCTGATTTCCAGATTTCCGGAAGCGCGATTTCATCGCGCAAGAATATTCAATAACGTAATGCTTGAGTATCTAAAGGACTCAAGACGCTTTGCTGATGTGTTCAACGGTTACTTCGGTGGCGGGGAACAGATTATTGACGCCGGATATCTTAGGGATGTAAACATCTACGATTACTTTTGATGATACACGTTTTCGGACGGAATTCCGTGAATTGTATAGGACTCTGGCAAGGAAAAATGATAAAATAGCCTTGAAAGAATTGTTTAGTAAAGACGAGAGGTTTCAGTCAATAGATGAGGATACGCTGCGCGTGATATCGGTAGCAACTGACAGACCGTCACTCTGGAATAATAGGAAGAAAGCAACGGCAGAAAATGGAGGATATTCTATGTGTAAGGCAATGGACGAGATAGAAGCAGATGTAAGGGCTGAGGAAAGAGTTATACGTGATACAGAAAAAATCACTGATATGTTAAGCCGTGGAAAGACTGTAGAGGAAATAGTAGAATTTTGTAATTACCCTTACAAGCAGGTAAAAGAGATAGCCAGCAGCATGAGCAGTAAATAAGCAAAGGGAGTTCCTATGAATTACAAATGGATCGCGGTCATTTTGATGGTCGTTATATATCTGTATAGGATGCTGATATCTGTTCTCAGTCTTATGTCAGAAAAAAATCCGATACCGGAAAATGTATCGGATGTCTATGATGCTGAGACATATGCCAATCTGTCACCGTCACCCTTAGTTGTGAAGCTGGAGTATTCGCATCCTACGCTCAGCCAGCGGATAGATGCCATCAGGAAACTGCAGTCATAAATGAAGCAATTCTGATGATTTTTATTTAATTAAATACTCCTTCATCAGCAGTCCGTGATCACGGAGTTCATCATCTGTCCAGCCGTAAAGCTTATCACAGTCAGGTTTTATGAAAGCTGAAGTTTCGTCTTTATTGGAAAGATTCCAGCCAATCCAGCTGATATTGTATTTTGCCATAAGTTCCATCCATGCTGCTGTTTCTTCTTTATTTATATCACCGTCACCGGCGGCATTGCAGAATCCGCATTCTGTTACATAGATGGGAAGACCTTTTTCTAAAGCGCCAAGTGCGAGGTTTCTTAAGGAATCCCTGTGCGTATCAGCATAAAAGTGCAGAGTGTACATCAGATTTCCGTAGGGAAGAGGATCTGCTGCAGGCTTGTCAACTTCCTGACTCCAGCAGGGCGTACCTACTATTATGACGCTGTCCGGAACTATTGCACGGATTACAGGGATCACTTTATTAGCATAATTGCATATAAGCGGCCAGGTCACTGCTTCACCATTGGGCTCATTGCAGATTTCATAGATCACATTGTCATATGCTTTTAACAAGGGACACATTTTCTTGAAAAATGATATGGCAGCGTCCGTATGGATATTAGGATCGCATTCCAGCAGGACATGCCAGTCCAGCATCACATATATTCCAAGGGATGCCGCATCTCTCACAGCGGTAAGTATCATCTCTTCGAGATCCTGGCGATGACCATCACTTCCGTCTGCGTAACCGTCTTTTTCGTCTGCACGCCCTGCATACATTGCGAGTCTGAATATGGAAATGTCCCATTCATCAGCGAGATATGTCATTGTCTTTAAGTTGATATATTCAGGATAGCTGGAAAGATTATGTGTGCTAACGCCGTTAAGCCTTGTCTTTTCACCGTGCTCGTCGGTGAGATACATGCCATCGACATGGAGTTTGCCGTGTATTCCGAAAGGTGTAGGATTCCCGTTCCTCTTTGTTGATATGGAAATCTTGCCTGCCTGTGATGTTGTATTTTCGTTCATATAGTAACCGCCCTTTTTGAAAATGTAACGCGATAAACGATCCGCAGTGTCAATGGAACAAACAATGTAAGTATTTACACTCGTGTTATTATAACATAATTCCCTGATATCAGCCATCAAAAGTATCGGTAATTGCGATATTGTGATAAAATGGAAAAATCGTGCGGTTAATATGGCGCAGTATTCGCAAACGGAAAAGCAGATAGTGTGTCCCGTACAAAGTGCTCATTATGGAGGGTTAATATGATAAAGTACATATTCTGGGATCTGGACGGAACCATAATGGAGTCAGGAAACGGTGTGCTGGGATCCGTGAGATATGCTCTTGAGAAGATGGGCGTGGAGCTGTCGGAGAGTGAGGTTCGCAAGTTTATAGGTCCCTCACTTTTTGACTCTTTTACAAATACGGCTCATATGTCTGATGAGGATGCGGAAAAAGCTATAAATTATTACCGTGAGCTGTATGAGTCAAAAGGGATTTTTGATGCCGAAGTTTATGATGGTATCCCGGAAACTCTGGACAGACTGAAAAAGGCGGGCTACAGGCAGTTTGTTGTTACGTCCAAACCTCAGCACATGGCTAAACGGGTTTTGGACCACTTTGGGATAATGCCGTATCTGGAAGGAATGGTCGGTCCTACGGAAGACGATCATTCATCCGACAAGGCAAAACTTATCAGGGCAGCTATGGAAAGTCATAGTATAGAAAAAACAGAGGCCGTAATGATAGGCGACAGGTGTTTTGACATAAACGGCGCAAATGATGTGGGCATTCAAAGCATAGGGGTACTTTACGGCTATGGATCAAGGGAAGAACTTGAAAAATCAGGAGCCGGGCTTATAGTTGAGAAAGCAGCAGATATCCCTGAGGCTGTGATGCGTCTTTAGCAGCGGCAAATCAGATAATCGTCGCACGTGCCTCGCACGAGGTGCCCGATATAGAGGATTAATGTGTCATTAGATGCCGTGTTGATCTGATTGGTTGGTTATAGGTTTTATTAGCTGATGAGAGACAAAGAAATAAAAGAAGAAAAGAAGAATAGGAAGTTTGAAAAAAAAAGTTTTGTCGTGGATTTAAAGTCCCTGGCTTTATATTTTATTATCTTTGCGACGGTGATTATTTTTTCTGAATTATTTCTCAGGTATCAGATATCCGGACACATAACTAAATCAAACCTTGCTTTTCTTGCGTTTGTCCCTGCTGAGGCAATGTTTTTTACGGGTTTTGCCGGCTTTTTCAAGGATAAAGGAAACAGGATAACTCTTCCGCTCCTATTATTCATTATCGGCGCTTATTACTGTATACAGTTCTTTTATTTTAAGACATTCGGTTCCCTGTTTTCTGTGACAATGATGGAAATGGGCGGAGATGCAGTGGGCAATTTCCTCTGGGCAATGGAAGGAACATTTATTGCTGCAGCGTTTTTTCTCTTTGTCCTCTTGCTCCCAGGTGTTATCAGCACGGTTCTGGCTTTTTTTAAGAAGGTCAGTTATCCGGGATACTCGGTTTATATGCACCTGCTGGCTTTGGTTTTTACCATAATGTTGTGGTTTTGTGGAATGGGAGCATTGAAGCTTCAGGGAACCGGCAGACAGTCGGCGTACTATGTGCTTAAGAACAAAGCTTCCGATACGGATACAACGGCACGATACCTTGGTGCTATGGCGACATTTGCAGTGGAAGCCGGAACTTATTATCTGGGGATCGGAACCACGGAATCAGAGGAAGAGCTGGCAAGCGTAGACCGGAGCAGCTTAGAACTTGTGGCGCAGAAGCCGGCCGAAGAAACTGTCACGGAACATAATGAGCCTGCTTATACCGAAAAAACGGTTTCGGAAGAGGCTGCTGAAGTGATTGAGGAGCCGGTGGTATATGAACCCTGGGTAGATCCTGCTTTTGATTTTCAGGCACTGGCGGAAAATGCAGCTGATGATTCTTCGAAAAAAATGTACATCTATCTTGCGGAGAGAGAACCGAGCTGCAAAAACGAGTACACCGGGTTTTTTGAGGACTACAATCTGATATACATCTGTGCGGAGAGTTTCTGGACATACGCATGTGATGAGAGGGTTACGCCGACGCTTTATAAAATGGCGAACAACGGCATCGTTCTTGACAATTATTACAATTCATTTCTCAATACGACTACAAACGGTGAGTATGCATTTACCACATCGCTTTGGCCGGATGTTTCGAGGCATGCAAAACAGGGGACGGATGTGGGAAGTTTTCCCCAGTCTTCGGGAAAGTTTATGCCTTACGGCATAGGTGATTTCTTTTTGTCTGATGGTGTTCCTACGTATGCATTCCATAATTATTACGGGACATATTACAGGCGGAATCTTTCCTGGCCTAATATCGGTTTTGAAAACTGCAAGTTTATGGGACAGATGAAATTTACATCCTGCTGGCCTGCCAGCGATCTGGAGCTGATGGAGCAGTCGATAGATGATTATGTTGGGAACGACAGATTTTTTGCGTATTATATGACTTTCAGCGGTCATGGTCCATACTCGGATGCAAATTATATGGCCAGAAAAAATATCAGCGAGGTTAAGTCACTTCTGGGTGACGATGCGGCTGATTATAACAGTGAAGCACTGTACTATCTGGCTTGCAATCTGGAACTTGATAAAGCAATGGCGTACCTTGAGGAAAGACTTGAGGAAGAAGGGAAGCTTGATAAGACAGTTATAGTACTTACAGGCGATCACTATCCTTATTATCTTTCCGCTTCGGGAAGGGAGAGTCTTTGCGGTGAACCTGTAAATGATCTTGATCAGTTCCATTCCACATGCATCATATATAATTCTGCGATAGAAACACCTATCCATAATGAAGAATACTGCTGCAATGTCGATATAGTTCCTACGATGCTTAATCTTTTCAATATTCCTTTTGACTCAAGGCTTCTAATGGGGACGGATGTGTTTTCAACAGACAGTATGCACACAGCATTGCTTTACAACAAAAGTTTTCTTAATGATACGGTTGAATATAATTCGGCAAAGAATGAAACAGTATGGAAGATTGATACCACGGCGTATAACGAGGAAGATCTGGAAGCGTATCTGGAGAATTACCTTACGCTTAATGACTCCGACTATCGTGCCGGTGTGAATATGGTTGAATACAACTTTTATCTTACGGCCTGGAAAGACGCAGGATTGATCACCGATGATGAGATTGCGGAGGAGAAGAAAAGGGCAGCAAGTGCTATGGCTGCTGATGCGGCACAGAATGAAAAGGATGCGGCAGCAGCAGAGGCCGCGAGGTTAAGACAGGAGGCGGAGGCTGCTGAAGCAGCGGCAGCAGAGGCAATGGCAGCGGAGGCCGCAGAAGCAGCGGCTCAGGCGGAATCGCAGGATACGGATACTGCAGAAGCTGCGAACCCTGCCGAGTCCGCAGACACGGAGGCGCCTGTGCAGCAGGATACTGCCGATGCGCCGGATGTTAATGTGCCGGCCGTACCGGATGACACTGCAGCGCAGTAAATTCAAAAAAGCTGTTTCGGTGAGATATAGCAGCTGGGGCAAAATTATAATATGAAAAAATATGCAATTATAACAGCTTCAATATCATTCATTTTATTTCTGTTCTCATTTATCACGCCTTTTTGTGACCTTTATGCCGATACGGTTTACGGTCTGATATCTGATGTCTGGGGCGTGGTGACAAGCCTGTTTGCAATAAATATAGGTGAATGCCTTATGTATTTGGCCGCGCTGGCGTTTCTTATCGCGGTGGTGTTTATGGTTCTTCTAATCTTCTTTAGAAAAAACAAGAAATTCAAGAAGGCAACATTCTTCTATCTGAATATCATCGCATGTATCGCAATTACTGTTATGCTTATATACATGCTTAACTGGTACATTCCGCTGCGAAGCTCAGTTATGGGAAATGCTATTGCACCGGCTGGAAATATTACGCTTGAAGAGCTTGAGACTATAAGGAATCACTTCGTGGAACAGATAAATGAAGCGGCTATGGAATCGGCTCGTGATGAGGCCGGATATCTCGTATATCCTGAGGAAAAGGAAATACGTGGGAAAGTAACTGAATCCATGCGCCGGCTTTCACCTGAGTACAGGAGATTGAGTGGGTACTATCCGAATATGAAGGCGGCCTACTGTTCGGATGTTTTTGAATGGATGAATATCGGTGGCTATACCTATCCATGCACTATGGAGATAACATATAACCGCTATGTGACGAAGTTTTTTTATCCGTCGCTTTTTGCTCACGAATCAGCTCATCATCAGGGCTATTACCGTGAGAATGAGGCTAATTTTATCGAGTTTCTGGCATGCACGACTGCGGAGGATCCCCTGTTGCGATATTCTGGCTACATGAATACTTACTCATACATCAATGATGCCTATATTGGTGCTCTATATAATGAAGATCCTGAAAATGCCGAGGAAAGATATAAGTCACAGCTTAAGTTTATAGCGCAGATCAGGACAGATCTGCTTCATGCTCAGGATGAGGCTGACGAACGGTACGAAAGTGACGACCATCCAATGGAATCCCTGTCGGGAAACGCGGCAACCGTCTCGGACACAGGTTGGGAAACCCAGGCGAAACTCCTTGGTGAAAGCGGCTATGACGGCGTGGTGCCGTTAATAGTGGAGTACTACCGGTAGATGCAGTATGTAATCCTGTTCTGTATGTATCAGTGCAATAAAAAATTTTTTTATCTTTTCGGAAAGTGTTGAGGAGTATTCGTGGTTTGTTGAAAAGGTTAGAGAAAATAAGAAGGGGTATACCCTGGAGGCTGCCGTTGACAAAGTGATAGATGAGATGCCTGAAGGTTTTCAGATCAAACGGTTTATTATGAGTAACCGGGCGGAGGTTAAAAATATGTGTTTGACAGAATACAATGAAGCTGAGACTATGCAGCGATTTAAAGAAGAAGGACGAGAAGAAGGACGAGAACTTGTTAACCGACTCAATAATTGGCTTGTTGAACAGGGACGTAACGATGAAATGATAAGATCCTTTAGTGATATGGAATTGCAAAAACAGCTTTTAAGCGAGATGGAAGCAGAAAAGATAAAACAAGCTTCCGTATAATACAAAATAAAAAAATAACCCCCCGGGGGGCTTAAAAATCTTTTTTTCCTGTAATAAAATCCTGCATGTATCATTACAGTGAACTTTGACAGAAGATGGCGGAGTGTTTTTATTTTGCTGTCTGCTGTTGTATGACAGCTGTAATAGAAATAAACATGGGAGAGAAAACTATGAAAAAAAGATTACTGACACTTATGATGACGGCTGTTTTAGCCCTAAGTGCCGTGGCATGTACATCCGCTGGTACCGGAAATGAAACAGTTACAGATGATACTGAGACAACGGAAGTTGCAGAGACTTCCGGAGATGCGACTCAGGAAACAGTAGAGATTGACGAAGGCAACAGCGGATCTTCTGATAAGATACTTCGTACAGCTACATCTTTTGCTTATGCAAGTCTTGATGTTCAAAAAGAGTACTACGGCTGGTACACATCAATTTATGGCGTTTCGGAAACACTTTTCAAAATGGATGAAAATATGAATGCTGTTCCGCTGCTTGCTGAGGATGCGGTTGCAGATGGAAGCGTCTGGACCATTACACTGAAGGATGGTGTGGCGTTCTCTAATGGGAATCCCCTTACTGCAGATATGGCTGTGAGAAATCTTCAGAGACTTTCCGAGGTAAATGAAAGATTCGCATATCTTGCTGATTTCGAGATGACAGCAGTTGATGACAAGACATTTACTGTTGATACAGGTGATGTATATCCTACACTTCGTAATGAGCTTGCAAGTCCCGAGTTTGGCATGATGGATCTTGATGCTACTACGGATTTTGATAACGATCCGATCTGCACAGGACCCTTTGTGATATCAAAGTTCCAACCCGAAGGTGATGTGGAAGTAGTCAGAAACGAGAATTACTGGGGTGGTGACGTAAATCTTGCGGGTGCCGTATTCTACTATATGCAGGAAGATGACCCCAAGCTTCTTGCTATGCAAAGTGGTGAGATAGACTGCTACAACAGCGTATCTTCTGCAGCACTTGCCGTGTATGAGCAGGAACCGGATAAGTATAATGTAGTGTCCATACCGGGTGCAAGGCTTCAGTTTTATATCTTAAATGAAAATACTCTCGATGATGCTGTAAGGGAAGCAATCAATCTGACAGTAGATAAGGATAAGATTGCAGAGTATCTGTCCGGAACAGTATCACCTGCTGTTGGTCCGTTTAATACAAATGCCGCATATGGTAAAGTAACAGTTCCTGCTGTTGACACCGCTAAAGCTAAAGAAATCCTTGAGGCTGACGGTTATACGCTCGGTTCTGACGGTATTTATGAAAAGAATGGCGAGAAGCTTTCCATAAATATAAAATACTATGCAGCAAGGTCACTTGATACTATTGCCATTCTTATCCAAGAGCAGCTTAAGGAAGTAGGAATCGATTCCGTACTTGGTGTTGAGGAAGATCCTGATGCTACATACATTGCAACCGGAGATTTCGATCTTGCCCTTTACTGCATGATAGCAGACAAGGCCGGTGATCCTCTTTACTTTATAGAGTCTACACTTATGGAGGGTGCTGTCCTTAACTGCGGAGGATTTGAAGATGCTCACTGTGAGGAGCTTATCGAAGAGCTCAAGTTTGAAACAGATGCAGCAAAGAGGGCGGATCTTGCAAATGAGATCGTTCAGACCGCTATTGACGACAATGCATTTGGCTATGTAGGATTATTTAACAGCACAACGGTTCTCCGTCCTGGAGTAACAGGATTTGCTGAAAATATTCCTTTCGATTTCTATGGAATAGATGCAGATACGAGTATTGAATGATACGTAACATTTTAAAAAAACTTGCAGAGATAATCATAATACTTGTTGTCCTGAGCTTCTTCGTATTTGTACTTTTGTATATCGCACCGGGGGATCCCGCCGAAAAAAGGCTAACATCCCAAGGGATAGTGGTAACAAAACAGGTGCTTGATGCAGAGCGTGAGAGACTGGGGCTTTTAAAGCCATTCTTCGTGAGATATGGGGAATGGCTGTTGTCCGTTATACGGGGAGATTTTGGAATCTCATTCAAAGACGATATGCCGGTTGCGCCCAAGCTATATAAAGGACTCTTAAATACTTTTTTTCTTGCATTTACGAGTCTGTCGGTTTCGCTGGCCGTTTCATTTATATTGGGAGTGTCTTCTGCCTTCAGGAAGGATAGCGTGTTCGATCACGCTGTAAGGATATATTCGTTTATTGCCAATTCGCTGCCAAACTTTCTGATATCAGTACTGCTTATGTATTTTTTCTGCATTAAGCTTAATATTTTTCCGGTGATCGCTTCCGGTAATATACAAGGACTGGTCATGCCGGTGCTCTGTTTGTCCATACCTATGACAGGGCGTTTTATAAGACAGATAAGGACTGAAGTCTTAAATCAGATGAATGAAGACTATGTCATGGGAATGAAAGGACGTGGTGTAAAGAAAAGTTATATTGCATTAAATATAATAAGAAATTCTCTTGGGCATATTTTTACAATAGTTGCGATACAGATAGGAACACTTATGGGGGGAAGCGTTGTGATCGAGACCATATTCAGGTGGCCCGGTATAGGAAAGCTTGTGATGGATTCCATAAGTGCAAGAGACTATCCAGTGATCATGGGATTCGTGCTGATCATGGGTACAATATACATAGTAGTAAATACTTTGTCCGATATGCTGGACAAGGTACTTGATCCGAGAATAGAAAAGGAATGAGTTATATTAAAGAATAATGAAGAAAAGGATCAGCAGAAAAAAAGTCATAAAGATAAAGCTTGTGATAATGGCAGCCCTCGCATTGTCAGTTGTTTTTCTGACACTTTTTGCCGGAGTCATTGCGAAGAATGATCCCTATCAGACTTGTGCTACATCTATTAGAACAGCTCCATGTGCTGACTATCCCTTTGGAACGGATAATCTGGGACGCTGCATATTTGCAAGAGTCCTGTACGGCGGAAGAACAACTATTGCAGCAACATTTGCCCTTGTGTTCATCTCTTTTGCCATAGGGACTGTGATCGGTATGATCTGTGGATACTTTGGGGGAATCATAGATCGCGTACTTATGAGACTGGCAGATATCACGCTGGGATTTCCGCAAATGGTAGTTGCCATTGCGGTGGCCGGCATACTCGGAGGCGGTATCAAAAGCGCTATGATAGCTTTAGGCATAACCATGTGGGTGAGTTTTGCGAGGCTTGCAAGAAGTCATACCTTTTCTATCAGGAGCGCAGCATTTGTACAGACCGCACGCCTTGCTGGTAAAAATGATGCGTACATAATGATGGTACATGTTTTCCCAAACATTCTGGCACCGGTAACAACAAATGCATTGACACAGATCGGTACTACCATGATAGGACTGTCCGGACTTTCATTCCTGGGACTCGGTGTCATTCCGCCTGCTGCAGAATGGGGGGGTATGATAAGCGAGGCCAGAGCATATATTCAGATTGCACCCTGGGCTGTGATATATCCTTCAGTCGCTACGATAATTACAATAATCATTTTTAATTATCTGGGAGATGTCATTATGGATTACAGGGAGGTCAGATGATGTCTGAGACTATTCTTAAGATACAGGATATTTCCCTGGCCTATGAGGAGTGCCCGGTGGTAACAAACCTGAGCCTGGACGTGAAAAGGGGCGAGCTCTTATGTATCGTGGGAGAAAGCGGCTCGGGAAAGTCAACACTGCTTCGTGCAGTATGCGGGGATGAATCGGTACAGGTGACAGAAGGCAGTATAATATATGAAGCCTGTGATATCGTCGGAATGAAGGAAGCTGAAAGACAGAAACTCAAAGGCACACGTATAGGATACATACAGCAAAATCCTTATGGTGCTTTTAATCCCCTGCGTACAATAGAAGCCCAGTTTCGCGAAACATTAAAGAGTCACGGAAAGACCTTTAGACGAACTGATCTGCGAGAAATATTTGGAATACTTGAATTAAATAACAGTGATGAGATTTTGAGAAGCAGGCCTTATGAACTAAGTGGCGGGATGAATCAAAGGATAGCGATAGCAGCTTCTTTTATCCTGAGGCCTGAGCTTCTCTTATGTGATGAGATAACAAGTGCTCTGGATGTAACTACTGCAGCTGCTGTTATGGAGGAGCTGCTTAAGCTTAAGTCAGAAAATGGTACGACTATAGTGCTTGTTACACACAATATAGGACAGGCATCTAATATAGCTGACAGAATCGCAATAATGTATCAGGGGAAAATAGTTGAATTCGGTGAGTCAAAGAAGGTGCTGATGCAACCGGAGCATGAGTATACAAAAAAGCTTTTAAGAGATGTACCAAGGCTGTAGCCATTTTATGCAAGCATTATTAATATCAGACTGAAGATATAGTAGTGAGTGATGGAAAAAGGAATCAGAAAGTGGAGCATATCCTTAAAGGAATTAATCTGAATAAAACTTTCGGTACAAAAGACCGGAATATACAGGCACTAAAGGATGTGGATTTTTACCTTGATGAGGGAGAACTTTTAGGCATAGCAGGCGAAAGCGGCTCCGGGAAGAGCACACTTTTAAATGTGATTTCCGGACTGATAAGACCGGATTCCGGTGAGCTGTTTTACCGGGAGCAGGAATATACCGGAAAAGGTCCTTCGCAGACAGGCAGATTTCTGCAGATGATATTTCAGGATGCGAAGAGTTCTTTTGATCCGAGATTTACCATGGAACGTTCTCTTTTGGAGAGCAGGCGAAAGAAAACGGACAGAGACGCACTTTGCGGTATTCTGAAAGAGGTGGGACTTGATGAAAAACTTCTTAAAAGAAAGGCATCAGAACTGTCAGGAGGACAGTGCCAGAGAATGTCGATTGCCAGAGCGCTGTATAGTGAAGCAGATATTCTGTTATGTGATGAGATCACAAGTGCTTTAGATGTTTCGTCACAGGCACAAGTTGTGGAGATACTTAAGAAACTCAATGTGGAAAGAAAGCTGTCCGCGATCTTTGTTTCACATGATATAGCGCTGTTATCCACACTGTGTACAAGGATCATGGTAATGAAAGACGGACAGGTAGTTGAGCATGGACTTACGACAGATGTGATCGGCACGCCCGGGCATGAATATACAAAATTGCTTATAGAGAGTGCAAGAAAGCAGAGCCTGTGAGATAAACTTAACTATTCAGTAAAGACTGTCACAGATGAAAGAATATTTCGTATAGAGCCGGTAGACCTGAAATAACATATATGTGATGAACAGTTAAGAGGGATGAACAAAAGAGCATCGGAATATGAATGATAAAGAGTTAAAAAAATCAAATCATGAATACTGGGGAAAGCGATCCTTATCTTATTCAGATGTTAATAAAGAGGAACTGTCGGGAATACAGCACAAGAAGTGGCAGTTCTTCCTGGATGAGGAGATTCAGAAAATATATCCAGGAATGAGACAGGACATAAGCATCCTGGATATCGGAGCAGGGCCCGGTTTTATTTCGATAATTCTTTCAGAGCTTGGTTATAAAGTAACGGCTGCAGACTTTTCAAAGGAAATGCTGACAGCGGCTGAAAAGAATTACAGAGCGGCTGTCCGGTCGGAAAATATGAATCAGGCAGATGGTGCTGAAGGTTGTGGTTTTTATGGCGGTTGTGGCAGAGAGTTTGATTGGACTATTGAGTTCAGGATCGAAGATGCTATGAATCTTAGTTTTCCGGATGAGAGCTTTGATGTGGTATTTTCCAGAAATCTCACATGGAACCTGACCAATCCGGAAAAAGCATACAGAGAGTGGATACGGGTTCTTAAGAAGGGTGGCTGCCTGTTAGTGTTTGATGCAAACTGGTATGCCTTTCTACGTGATGAGGAGAAAAGGCGTGAGTATGAAGAAGACAGGAAAAATGTGGCAGCAAAGGGAATGGAAGACTACAATATCGGAGAAAACTTTTATGTAATGGACGAGATAGCCGACAGGCTTCCGCTTACGGGGGCAGCCAGACCGAAGTGGGATATTGACCTGTTGAAAGGATTGGGAATAGAAGAGGTTACTGCAGATACTGACGTAGGCACTGTGGTTTATTCGGAAAAAGAACTGATCAACTATGCATCGACACCACTGTTCATGGTAAAGGCGGTTAAATAATGGGCGAGCTTAAGTACATACCCTTTGAGGAAGAATCGGAGAATATAAAATCAAGAGTAGCTGATTACTGGACGGAGCGTGCGGACAGCTTTTTCGTTCAGCGTCAGCATGAATTAAACAGCGCCAAGGCTGACAGGTGGCTGGGGGAAATCAATGCGCAGATTGCAAAGGTTGAGGCTGAAAACGGTGCTAAACCGGAATCCCTGCGAATCCTTGATATAGGATGCGGAAGCGGATTCTTTGAAGTCCTTCTTGGCAGGGAAGGTTATGAAGTAACAGGAATAGACCTTACAGAAGAAATGGTCGTTAATTCCGGGAGACTGATAGAACAGAACGGTCCATATACAAATCCTGTAAATGCTATTCAGATGGATGCTGAGAAGCTGGACTTTTTGGATGAAAGCTTTGATGTGGTGATAAGCCGAAACCTCACCTGGACGCTTCCTCATCCCATAGAAGCATACGGTGAATGGAACAGAGTGTTGAAGAAAGGCGGTATACTTCTCAACTTCGATGCGGAATATGCCAAAGGTGCACATAACCTTTACACGGATGATAACATTGCACATAAAGATATAAGCGATAAACTAAAAGACGAATGCCATGAGATATACCATATGCTGACTATCAGCAATTTAGACAGACCCGAGTGGGACAGGCAGGTGTTACTTCAGACAGGCTTTTCAAGAGTTGATATAGATGTAAATTTCTGCGACAGGATCTTTGCCGAGCGGGATGAATTTTATATCCCGGACAGGATGTTCATGATAGTGGCGGTGAAGTAAGATGAAAATTAAGGACAAATCCCTTCTCTTTTTGAATACCGGTATAACAGCATAGGACAACAATATTATGGTATAATATCATCATTACTCAGGTTAATTTTTGCGTGCTGTTTTACGGCATACCTGACATAAATTTTATCTTCAGAAAGGTTAAAAGCAATGATCTGCGATAACGTACTCGAATACATTGGACACACACCAATGATAAGGCTCAACAGGATGAATGATCCTGAGGCGGCTGAGGTGCTTGTAAAATACGAAGGGCTCAATGTGGGCGGCTCAATTAAGACAAGAACGGCCTACAATATGATAAAACAGGCTATTAAGGACGGAAAAATAAAGGATGATACTATTATTGTGGAGCCTACCAGCGGCAATCAGGGAATTGGACTTGCGCTGATAGGTGCTGTCATGGGATATGAAACCAGGATCATTATGCCGGACAGTGTCAGTGCGGAAAGAAGGCTGCTTGTAAGGCATTATGGTGCTGAGGTCATACTTATACATGATGCGGGCAACATTGGAGCATGCATGGATGAGTGTCTGCAGACCGCGATCCGTATGTCAGAGGAAGATCCAAGGGTGTATATTCCACAGCAGTTTGAAAATCCTGCAAATCCCAAAGTTCACAAGCATCATACAGGCCTGGAGATACTAGAGCAGGTAGCGGGACCGATACACGGCTTCTGCTCCGGCATCGGCACAGGCGGAACCATAAGCGGTATAGGTGAGACATTAAAGGCGCAGTACCCGGATATAGAAATCTGGGCAGTCGAGCCGGAAAATGCCGCCATACTTGCCGGTGGAAATATAGGAACCCATATCCAGATGGGGATAGGTGACGGGATCATTCCCAAGAACCTGAATAGGGAAATATACGATGATATCTATATAGTAACGGATGAAGAAGCAATCAGGACAGCCAAGGATCTGGCTCGCAAGGAAGGCATAATGTGCGGAATCAGTTCCGGCACAAATGTGGCCGCTGCGCTGAAGCTTGCTAAGAAACTGGGCAAAGGCAAAACGGTAGTCACGGTTTTGCCTGATACTGCAGAACGTTATTTCTCTACACCGCTTTTTGAAAACGACTGATACTCTGCGGTGAAGAGTTAAGAAAAAGTGCATATAAAAGGAGGGATTGCCATGTCAGATTATTTCGGAAAAGATGTCCCAAAGTTAGGTTTTGGTCTGATGAGACTGCCACACAAGGCGATCATGACGGATGTGGAACAGGTCAAAACGATGGTGGATCTGTTCCTTGATGCGGGATTCACATATTTTGATACCGCCTTTGTGTACCCGGGGTCGGAAGCGGCCATAAGAAAAGCTCTTGTGGACCGCTATCCCAGAGAACAGTACACGCTATGTACCAAGATAAACGCCTTTTTGATGGCACCCACGGAAAAGGCAGCAAAACAACAGTTCTACACCAGTCTGGAAAGAACGGGTGCCGGATTCTTTGATTATTATCTGTTACATGCCCTGATGGAAAACAATTATAAAAAGTATGACAAGTTCCACCTCTGGGATTTTGTGAAGGAGCAGAAAGAGAAGGGACTTATCAAGCATTTCGGTTTTTCTTACCATGCAGGACCAGAACTATTGGATCAGATCCTGACAGAACACCCGGAAGTCGATTTTATTCAGCTGCAGATCAATTATGCGGACTGGGAAAATCCCAAGGTGGTATCGCGGGCTAATTATGAAATGGCCAGAAAACATGGCAAGTCGATAACTGTCATGGAACCGGTCAAAGGCGGGGCGCTTGCCAATCCCCCCAAGGAAGTAAAGAAACTTTTCAAGGACTATCATCCCGACATGTCTTATGCCTCATGGGCAATCCGGTTTGTGGCATCTCTTGACGGTATCATCACGGTTCTTTCCGGTATGAGCAACATACAGCAGATGGAAGACAACATTTCTTATATGAAAGATTTTAAACCTCTGAATGAAGAAGAGCAGAGGATAATACAGGAGGCACAGAGGATAATCGGCCATTCGGCAACGATTCCGTGCACAGCCTGCCATTACTGCGTGGATGGATGCCCGAAGCAGATACGCATCCCGGATATTTTTTCGGCAATGAACAAGGAGATTGGCAACGGGCAGGCAGAAGAAGCAAAAACGGCTTACTTTAATGCTGCAGCTGAAGGCCACCGGGCTTCTGACTGTATAGAATGCAGACAGTGTGAGAGAGCCTGTCCTCAGCATCTTTCCATAACGGACAATCTAAAGACGGCTGCTAAGATGTTTGAGAATTAATTCTGAATCTTTTATTTTTCCGGGTATGATTCAGGTAAGCAGCAGGATTTATAATTGGGATAATTTCTTCGAGATGTCCAAGACAATTAATCCTCTGGGGGGATTTGACACGGTCCTGTCCGAGCTGCAGCGTGATGATATCCTTGCAGGAAGAAAACGGGCTATCGGTGCGCTTCGGCATGTGGGAATGATGTTGTACAGACAATATGTTATAATAATGATGTTTGTTTGGAGATGTTCGCGATGCTGTCAAGGGAATGAAACTGAAAAAAAGACGTTTCCTGATAATGGCTGACAGTCTTCCGGAGGGGGAAGCAAAACGCCTGGCAAAGTATCTGAATAAAGATGACATTCCGGGGATGGAGTTTGACTGCATGGAGCAGTTTCGTGAATGCTATGAAACCATTGATAAGATTCACGATGCGGACTATGTGATATTATGTGTCAAAATCGGTAAAAGCAGCCAGATGACACTGAGGAAGTTCCTGCAGACACTGAAGCTGTATAGAAAATCAATATTCGGTGTAGTGGTGTTTAATTAATTAACTAAAGTTAATGACTAAAACTTCCCACACCGTGTAGTCTTGTCTGACGGTGTGTTAGTAAGCCTAATCAGTTCTCGAAAAGGCTACAATACTCCAGGAA
>JAEEGL012970520.1_pt1 | contig 16780 bp, 17 predicted proteins | sample 9134231 | NCBI WGS metagenome assembly JAEEGL01 (sample SAMN16246548, study PRJNA631951) | gut metagenome | biome: gut microbiome; feature: rumen; material: fiber-attached | host: Bos | place: Iran: Karaj | collected 2018-10
TGGCTTTTACTTTAGTACTTGCATTTGACCAAGTTGTTGTTACAGCACTTTGACTATTACCATATTTAGCATTTGTGGTATCTAAGCCACTGTTAGCCGTCCATCCAGTGAATGTATATCCAGTACATGTTGGATTTGCTTTAGTAAAGGCTGTTCCATATGTTGCGGTATAATCGGCATAGGTTGCTCCATTTAGTGTACAGTTATTATTATCTGTAGCAAACTTAACGGTATATACATTAGCTACTTCAATTGATGATGAAGTTTTTTCAGCATTACCTAAGCCCATAGCATTTTTGATTTTATTTTCTGGTATAGTAATTGTTGTTGTTCCATCTGTTTCTGTACCAGTTACTGTTATCGTATATTTGTAACCATTGGTTGCACTAGCTTTAGCTATGCTTGTAATATTAATACTATTATTTGATTTTGTGAAATCAGATACTTTTAAGTTATTAATAGTTATTTCTGATTCAGCATCAATACAAGTTAAATCAATTGTAGCTTCGCCGTTATTCTGAATTGGTGAAGTACTCCATGAACCAAAGGTACAAGTTGGCGCTGTTGTATCAGTGCTTGTTACTTCTATGCTTCTTGATATTGTTTTACCATCAGCATTCTTAAACCATACATAATATGTTCCTGTTGCTGAAGCATTATACATTAAGTTATATACATAGCTTTGATCAGCAGTATCTATATTCTGCCAGTTTGATGGTGCTGTATTTGAAGTTGTAACGGCATAATTAGTTACTTTTGCTTTATTACTTACAACTGTAGCACTAATTCTTTGATAATTAGCATTGATTCTGGTAATTTCATATTGTTCATTAACACCTTCATTTTGATTAATCTGTGTCCAAACTACGGTATCTAGTGTTTCACCAGATAAAGCATCGCTTGGGTTTTCAGAGGCATCTAACCAAATCCAAACAGTATAATATTTTTTAGTAGTTGTTACTTCAATTGATGGAACTAATGTCAAAGTATCATTAGCATTTACTCCAATAAAGTTACCTTGAGCAAGAATATTACCAATGTTTGTACTTATTCCTTCGGTCACTACCCATTTCAAGGCACTACTTGTTTTCATATTAGAACCAATTGCATTAATATCCATCATGATGCTTGCTAACATATCGATATTAGCGGCTTCACTCTTTTTATTTAAAGCAATTGTTGAATGAATACCTTGATTATAAGTATTAGATACGTTAAAATCGCCAACGAATTTAGATTCCCCAGCGTCATATTCGATATAATTTTTTAGAGAAGAAGCGCTATTGAAAGTTACGATTTTATTTGTATCACTAGCCCATGAAAAGTATGCAAAAACGCCACTAGTAACTAATAGTCCTAGTAAGAATACGCCAATTAAAGCAAATATAAGTTGTTTCTTTTGATTTATTTGGTTCATACTTTATACCTTTCCTTAGAGTCTTCTACTCAATTATTTTATTATATAATTTATTATATAATAATAATGTGTTAGAATCAACACCTTTTTGATAATTTGTTGCGTAAAAAAACTTTTTAGATGTTTTATTCTAAAAAGTTTGATTTTATCCTATGCAACTTGAATTATCACTATTATAATTTATTCCAAGAGATGTAACATAAGTTTCTATTTTGGCTTCACTTACTTCATACCAGTTTCCTTCTTGCCAGTACCAATTAAAATCCTTTTTATTACTCATATAGCATCCTTCATAGATAATAGACTTTACATTAAATATGCTTAAAGGGATTCGATTAACGGCATAGTTATCTTTAAAGGTATAGGTTTCACCATTTAGTTTTGAATAAATTCTTTCTGTATTATAATCTCTTGCGTAAAATCTAGTATGGTTTTCAGTTATAGGCATGATATTATTTAATTTTCCGGCAATAGACAATTCAGGTGATAATTGACTACTGGTAAGTGAGCCACCAACTAAAATTTCATAGCCACTATAGTAATTATTACCAATCGAATTGTGATGATTACTATAAACTATCTTTGATACTGCCCCATAATAGCCCATTTCATAGGCTACTTTATGGAGTCTAATTAGGCTTCCTGGTCCAAAGTCTTTATTATTATACACGTCACTAGTTCTTGTCATATATACATTTAAACCATGGGCTTCATAACGACATTTTTCATACATTGAAACGATTAAATTCATTTCTTTTTCGGCAATATATTCATTAACTGCTCCCGTGTCACTGCCTCCATGACCGGGATTAATTAAAATATCATAAGCATAAGCATGGTCAGTTATATTAACAGTAACTTCATCATTACTATCATAAGTAAAAGTTACTAATTTACTACCCACTTTAGCTCTAACTAGTCTTTCAATAATAGCCATTTTATTAAGAAGAGGTTCGTCGTTTATATAAATTTTATATGTTCCATTAGATATTTCTTCCGGGTTAATAGACAATGAATAATTATTGTTGGTAATTGTTAAATTATATTCTTTTTCATTATCCCCTTTTAGGATTAATTTGTTTTCTTCAAGTGGATTTTTTAAGTATCCATCGATACTAATTGAATTTGATGTGAACTTATTTTTCTTAATTGTATTATCATAGCTGGTTTCAACAACTTTAGGCGTCTCTACTTTTACTTCTTTTGGGGGAGTTGCTACAACCACATTAGGTTTTTTTACAGTAACAGTACGCGATGCTTCACCAGTATTGCCACTCGAATCAGTTACTGTATATTTTATCTCATATTTGCCAACTTTACTGGTATCAATGTCATTTTTTATTATTATTTTTGATTCTAAATCTTTATCGTAATTATCACTTATGGTATATCCTGGTTCAGTATATTTTTCACCTATCAAAAGGGTTATATTTTTACCAGTTAAAGTTATTTTAGGGGCTTCTGTATCAAGAATATCAACAGAAACCACTTTTTCGTAACGCATGTTATCATATAAAATATAGTATGTGACGTTACTTTTACCAACTTTGGTGGTATCGAAGTTGCTTAAATCAAGCATAATTAATTCATTTCTTTCTTGATTGTCTACAAGAACTTTAACATTCATTTCAGTGTATTTTTCATTGACAGATATAGGCTTAATTTCACCAATTATAAACTCCACTTTATGTTCTATTGGGGGAGCAACTGGTTTATATAAAAAATATAATTCAACAGACAAAATAATTAGAACTAGGGAAAGAATTATTATAAGTATCAATCTTTTTATTTTGCTCATATACATCACACATACTTCCTATGCTATTTATAGCAAATTAAAGCACCAGTGGTGCTCATAATTATTCATTATTTAATTTTACTAGTCCTTTTTTGATAAGCAAATATACATTATTCTTTTTTTCATCCTGCTTATCATAGTTGGGATTAGCTACTTTAACAAAATCATCAACCGATTCATATGATAGTTTAGTAAATTCAGATAATTTATCCAAATTATTATTTAAATTGTTCACATAAACGTGTCCTTCTTCAGTTAAAACATAAAGATTACTTGCTGCCCTATCGCAGTATAAATACTTAGCGTGTTCATCAATAATATCAATTGCAATATCGTTAATATATAAGGTACTATTTTTGATATCAGTATTAATAATTATTTCATCGATAGTTATTTTTTCATTAGTATAACGTAGATACTTTAGGTCATCTACTTTAGATGACTGGTTATATTTATTGTTAATAACTCCTAATAGTAATCCTGCAATAATGGTTAAAATAATAGTTATAACAATAATAAGTTTATCAATATTTTTCATTAGATGTCACCTAGTAAAGTAACTAATAATTCCTTGTTTTTCTTAGGCTCTTTTATATTTATTATTTTCGCACTAGAATAGTTTTTATTAATGTATTCTTCAGTTTTGGGGGCATTACCGCTGCCACTATACAAAATAAACGTTATATTTTTATTAGTTAGATCAATACTTTTAAGAACCGTATTTATCGGACAAGAAGGACGTCCATTCCATATTGGCGTACCAATAATGATATCATCATATTCACGTATATCGCAGTTAAAATTATCTAATTTATCGCAATGATTAATACCAGCTAAAAATCCTCCAGCTAAAATCCTCATAATCTTGCCTTTGGGAAGTGGCTCTCTAGTTATAACTTTTCTAATTTCAATATTTTTTTCTTTTAGATAATCACTAATGATGTCTCCATTGCCAGTTAGACTGTAATAAATAAATAGTTTTTTCATATATCACCTCAAGAAATAGACAAATCAAATGATTTGCCTATTTGTATTTATAAAATCCTTCGCCACTAGCTTTACCCAATTTTCCAGCATCAATATATTCATTTAGCATTTTTAACATTGCTTTATAATTATATGGTAACATCATCTTTTTAAGAAGTGGGCTAAGTAATCCTGGAACTTTTTGATATTGTTCAACGATATTTTTGGCAGTCATCAAACCTACTGTATCTAGAATTTGGAATGGTCCATGAGGTGCACCTGTTCCTAGAGTCCATGCCTTATCAATAGTTTCAGGATCTGAAACTCCATTAGCAAGTAAATCCATAGCACTTAATAAGAATGGTACTAACATAGAGTTTAGTAAGTATCCTGATTTTTCAATACGAACTGGTAAAGGTATCATGTTAATACTTTCAGCAAAAGCTAATAACTCATCAAAATATTTATCATAAGTATTATTGTGTCCCATTACTTCAGCGGTATTATTTTTCCAAATAGAATTAGCGAAATGAAGAGCTAAAAACTTTTCACTGCGACCAGTGTATGGGGCAATTGATGAAGGTAACAATGTTGATGAATTGGTAACAACAACAGTTTTTTCAGGTAAAATATCCTTTATTTGCTCATAAAAATCAACCTTAATACCTAAATTTTCAGTAATTGATTCAATTAATAGATCAGCATCCATTAAAGCTTTGGTTTGATCTGTTTCAATTATAATATTATTGTAAGCAGCCTCTGCTTTTTTTAAGCAATCATTTTTATTAAAATGATCTGGATCAGCTATTCCCCTAGCCCATACGCCACTATCCGGTTTGGCCATATCTTTAATGGTTTCAACATATGTATTTTTTAATTTTTCTAGTTTTTCTTGAGCCACTTTCTTATCATCTTCTTTGCGCATTAAGATAGTAACATCATATCCACAATATGCCGTTTGGAAAGCAATTTGGCTTCCTAATATTCCGCCACCAGCTACAACTATTTTTTTGTAATTCATTTGTTTTTCCCTCACTTTATTATCTTACTAATATTAATTTATCATAATTTTGAAATTATATCAAGCATAAAAAAAGACTTCGCAAAAAAGATTACTTCTTTGTAAAATCTATTTTATATAAATCACAATATTCTTCGTGAGAATTAATAATTCCTATGGCTTGTAAATATGAATAAATAATTACTGAGCCAACAAAACGCATTCCCCTTTTATATAAATCCTTAGAGATATTGTCAGATAAATTATTGGTTGTTTTATTTGTTTCATAAATAATTTTACCCTTTGAAAATGTCTTTAAATAGTCATAAAAACTACCATATTCTAAAACTATTTTTTTAAATATTTTAGCATTACTAATACTTGATTTAATTTTAAGTTTATTTCTTATAATGCCATGATTATTCATAAGTTGATTGACTTTTTCTTCATCATAAGAACATACTTTATCTATATCAAAATTATCATATGCTAATCTAAAACTATCACGTTTATTTAAGATACATTCCCAGGATAAACCAGCTTGAAAAGATTCAAGAATGAGCATCTCAAAAAGGTATTTATCACTTGTATTTAAAACGCCCCATTCTTTGTCATGATAGTTAATCGAGTTTTGATTAGCATTATTACACCACTTGCATCTATTCATAAATATCCCTACATATTATCAAAATTTTTACCTAGTTTATTATCATTAATTTTATTAATAATAACGGCTATAATAATAATTACAGCTATTACACAGCCACCAATAATAAAGTATAATTTGTATTCACTAAAAATATTTTTTACTTTATCTAAAAGCATAGTACTAGTTAATTTAGTTTGCTTTTTAGTAATTCCCTTTTTTACATTTATGGTATATGTTTTTGTTGTACCATCTTCAGCTTTTACTTTTATTAATACTTTGTTATTATTCTTTGCTAAATTATCGGCACCAACTATTTCTAGTAAGGCCTTTTCACTATCTAAAGTAGCATCGATTACTAGATTATTAACATTCTCTTCAACTTCTAAATCATATTCATAAGTTCTTTTATAGAATTCTAATAAATAGCCATCTATTCGTAAATCTTTTAAATAACAATTATTATCTTTACTGCTATCGGTAGGAGTTTCTTCTTTCTTAGTTTCAATATTATTAATTATCTTGGTGGTATCAATATCAGCTGAGCCATTTTTAACAACACTTTTAGGCGTTTCTGTAGTCGTAGTTTCTCCTTTGGTTATCTTTATGGTCTTAGACTTATTGAGAGTATCTTCAATATCAATGGTGTCATCGTCAATATCAAAATCACCATCTTGTAATTGATAGCCTGAGACAAGGACATCACCCATTTTAATGGTTGTCGATGTTTCAGTGGTATCGGCAGCATAGAAAGTAACATCTACTTCATAAGTGCCACAATAAAGAATACCATCAACGCATTTATTTTTGGTACTATTAACATCAACAATACTTAGAATACCATATTCATGGCTTTCTGAATATATTTCAGAGGTAAAGCCATCAGACTTAATACCTGTAACTGATAATATTTCATCATCAAAAATTAGGTCAAAAGCTACTGCTAAAACGCCATATGAATTAACATCAGTCATACTTACTCCTGATAAATCAATATAAAATGGAACGGTGATTGGTCCACCTACTTTAACAGTATCTAAGCCGCCAATTTTAGCATCCAATATTTTGGCTGCTTTTGCATTATTAGGAACTAACAATAATAAGCAAAAGGCAATTAAAATAATTTTTCTTATAAATTTAGACATAAATCCACTTCCTAACTATATTTACTATCTATTCCATAGTATTCTTCCAAAGTTATCCAATCGCCATTATTATATAATTTAGTGGCTAATTCAACACCGACATATCTAAAATGCCATGATTCATGCATATAGCCAGTAATGCTTTCTTTACCTTGAGGATATCTCAAGATTAAGCCATAATTATAACAATGGTCTTTGGTCCATTTTCCTTCTTCAGTATATGTAAAACTATCATCGATACTATTTAAGTCAAAGGCTAAGCCCGTTTGATGCTCAGAGTGGCCTGCTCTAGCAGAATATCTATCAGCGGCTGCTTGTCCATCACGTGATACATAGTTATTATATATATAATTTTGATCCCAGTATGATCTATAACCACTTGATATCCAAATATTAAGGCCTTCTTTAACAGCAGCTTCACGCATTTTATTAAAGGCATTTTGAGTCTCCCAAGTAAGTCCATTACCATAATTACTTGGTAATTTATAAGTCTTATTGGCAATAAGAACCCCATCAATATAGGTTACCCCATCGACTACTTTACCACTAAAACCTTTACTTGTCGTAAATGTTCTATTATTAGGGTCACTAATTATGTTGAGAGTAAAATCAAATTCTGCTTTATTTCCGCTAGAATCTTTTGCTTCATATTTTAAATCATATTTACCAGCTTTATTTTTATCATAATCTCCAACAACAGTAGCTTTTATTTCCTCATTAGAATTATCTGTTACTTTAACATCTTTAAGTAAATCAATATCTTTAGTAACGTAACTGCTCAATTCCTTTTTTGCTTCAATTACAGGTACTTCTGTATCAACAATTTCAACTTCAAAATGAATTCGTTCTTCTTCATCTTGTTTATTTTTAAAAACATATGCTAATTCTTTTTTTCCTAATTTAGACGTATCAATAACGGTATCCCCATTAGTTAATGTGCCATTAAGAACTTCAAGAATATAATCACTATATATAGATTCACTATTAATTTCCGCTTTTTTATTATTATTAAAAGTTACTTTTAACTTATTGGCATCAATATATCTATTAGCAAAATAATACCCACCAGTTGCTAATGCTAAAACAACAAGAAAAGATATTGCAATAAGTAAACCAGTCTTCTTTTTCTTTTTACTTCTTTTTTTCATATTACATCACTATATAATTGTATCATTAATTTTATAATAAATACAGACCTTTTAAAAAAAATATCAAAAAAAGAAACATTAACGTCTAATGTTTCTTTCTAAATATTCAACTGGATATTTAGTATTTTCTAGTTTTTTAGTAATACTTGATACATTCATTTCACTAAATAAATTATTTAATTCACGAGTATAATCATTTAATCCATCACGGTAATATTCAGCAATTAAATTAGCTCTAAATAAGCGATAAAATGCATTACATAAATGATATTCATTATGTTTGGTAACTTCTTTAGTACTGATATTTTTATCTTGTTTATAATTATCAACATCAATAACCGTTATTTCTTTAGCACCATATATCATGTTAGATGGAATAAAGTCATCAACTACAATATGTTTACTACCTAATTTATCCATTGATGATTTAATATTTTCAAAGTTAGTTATAAAATACTCTGTAGGTAAATCAATAATATCATCAAAGGCATTTCTATATTCTTGCATAATATAAGCCGCTAATTTACCATTCTTATTTTTTAATAATTCATATATTTTATAGAAATTTGATAGATCTAATTTTAAATATTCCCAAAACATATTAAGATCATATTTATCCCATGGAACAACAAAACGTTTTAATAATCTATCTTCTCCTATTCGGTATATTTTGGCATGGGAACCATTTGCACAGGCTAAACCTGTTTTAAAAGCAACTTCTTTTCCAGATTCATTATAATATTTTCTTATCATATTATCCCCTCAAATCGAGTAGTATTATATCAAAAAACAGATATTTTGTCAAATATCCGTTTGATTTCACTTTTTATTGAAATAGACAATTTCACTTCCATCATACGTTTGATTACCATCAGTAATTTTTCCAGATTCATCAATTTTCCAAGTGCTTGTAGAATATGGATTTTTTTGATTAGGGTCACATACAATGCAGTTGCCTTTATCGTCAATTCCTAATACAGCCACCCAATGTTTTCCACCATTGACGCAGACCATGGCAGCACCGCCTTGTCTTAGATTATATGCTAATCCTTTGCTATCACCGTATTCACAATTAACTCCTAATTCAGGATGATTAATGAGAAGGCTTTCGGTCCATTTCCAGCCTTGCTGACTTTTATCCGTCATATAAATTGTTTTTGGCGTATTTTTTTGATTCTTCTCATCTACATTAAGCAAACTACTTATTTCTGTTGGGGTATAAATTTGGCCTGTTAACGATGATAAAATTGAAGCAAATGACGTAATGTTACATCCTGAGCTTTTTATATCAAAACTCCAATTTTTTTTATCATTTATATAATTCCATTGATTTATGTGTGCTGTATATATTCCTGTTTTATCTTCAAGAACATTTCCATCTTTGTCCACCCATCCAAGTTGTGAGAAAAAGAATAGATTATTACCACATGTTGTAAATCCGAGGCCAGCTGAACTAACAGCATATGCCCCTGATGTTGATTGAGTGATATCTGAAAAATTAGTATTGATAGAGTTATAGTTTATACTATCAGTAGGTTGAAGAAGTTTTAGTTTATCAAGCTTTTTTTTCAGTTCAGGAAGTTTTTCATTAATAAAATTCAAGTAAGATAATATGCTACTTACATCAATAGATATATCGTATTGAGCCGCTTCAATACGTTTATAGCATTCATCGCGATCACGTTCTAAGCATCTGATATCATTTTCTATTTCGTCAATTTGAGCATCATTTAACATGCTATATTCTTCCATAAAAGCGACCATCGCTGAATTGGCACCAATTACATCTTCTTTTAAGTATTTGCTTGTATTAATAACTGTTTTCATAAGGCTACTATAATTACTTAGTCGTGCTCTGATAGCTCCATAAGCAGCACCCTTTTCTTTATTAGAATTAGTGATAAAACTATTAATAGCATCATCAACATTGGCAAATATTTTTTGTACATCGTCCAAGCAATTAACCATACTAGATTCATTGGCGCTAGTTAATGCATTTTGTAACAAAAGCATTATTTATCACCTCCCGATGTTATATCATAGCCACTTATACCAAAAGATGATTCAAGGGCTTGTTGTAATTCGTGGTCCATTGCGTCAAAATATTCTGCCGTAGCTTTTATTTGTTCTGAAAATCCTGTTATTGAATCCAACAAAATTTGACATGAATTTAAGAATATATTAATAATACCTGATTCTTGATTAGGGCATTTCGAATCTCCGCCAAATTCTTGGCGATTATATGCAAGTATTTGATCAGCAGCTAATTTGATACTAGAGGCTAAATTTATAACCTCTTCAGAATTACTACTGATAACATCTTGATTTGCATTCCATCCTGCATTACCAGTTTTATCGCTTGGAACATGACTGGATTCTACATTATAGGCAATTTCACTATCATCACTTTCTTTTTTTTCAATTATGTCCTTTTCTTCTGGGGATATATCAAAATAAGAAATCAAAGCATTTTCTAGAAATTTATCAAATTCTAGTCGATTATTCTCATTCATGGTATATGGATTAAGTTTTTTTATGTTTCCATGAGATTCATCTAGCGCTGCATTAAAAGAGTCACTATATTCGTTTTTATCGAATCCATTGGTTTGATATATGGCTACTGCTGCTTGCATCTTGTTAATTGGCACATCATAACTGCGGTTTCCTATGGCAATACGTATAGTTTCATTTGTACTATCACTTTTCTTTTCTACAACTCTTACACTCATTTTGACCTCCTAATCTGTCAATAAGAATTTTATTAAAGCTTTTTGTTTCTTGACATATGTTGATGCCCCACCATGGGTAGTATGTGGAAGGACTGTGTATTTAGCTTCTTTAGCATAGCCTTTAACACTATTAAAATCACTAGACATACAATTGGCATAGGCATCATCATTTTCACTACCAGAGCCTGCTCCACTACCACGGAATGCCCATACTTTTACGCCGGAGAAATTAGAGACATTCATACCGTAAAATGAGCAGCATGATACCGGGAAAGCGCCATGGAAATAATTACCATATTTGCTTACTATCATCCAGGTACCAATAGCACCTCTAGAATGTCCTCCAACAACAATCTTTGTTTTATCACATTTATAAGCATCGCATACTTCGTCGACAATTGCTTTTACGTTAGGTAATAGATTGCCTTCTGCCCAACCGGGATTACTACTGCTACCTAAGCCTTTTACATATGGTTCTACCAATATGGCAGGATATCCGGCTTCATATGCCGTTTTACCTAGAGAATTATTAGTTAGATAGTCGGATTTAGGATCATCACCATGTAGCCACAAAATAAGAGGCATATTAGTTGTTGCTTCTGGTGGCATATAGACATAGTATGGCATATGATTTTTAGAATATTTTTGAAAACCACTAGCAACATTTATTTTAACTTTTTCAGGGGTACTAGTACTCGTGGATGGCGTCGTTGAAGACCCTCCAACGCTAGTCAAAGTACACTTAGCATCAGTACTATTTCCAGCAACATCAAAAATTGCTATCGTAACTTCTTTATATTCTCCATTTATAGTAAATCTATTGCTTGTATAACTTGTGCCATTAACAACATAATGAGATATTCCAATATCATCACTAGCGGTAACGTTTATGGTTGACTTGCCCCCACCAAAACTACCACTGCAACTACCAGTGGGTTTTACTTTATTAATATTTTTTACTTTTATAGTACTATTATTAACAATTCCTTTAGTATCATATACTTTAAAACTATAGGACCCATTTTCACTAACTTTATATTCGGTGGGATTTTTTTTTGACTCTTCGCCATTTGGTAAAACCATATAACTAAAATACTTGTCATTGCTATAGACACTTATAGTGACATCACTATTTGTGTAATTATTATCATCTAAGGTAATAGCTACACTGCTATCAATTACGATAACAGTTCTAGTGTTTTTAATAGTTACTTTATCAGTATTAACAATTGTATAATTAACATGATAAGTACCTGGTTTTTTGGTGTTAACATCACTACTTATTTTAACTCTTCCAGTTAGATTGTTGCCACTTGCATCAGTTGCTTTGTAGCCTGGTTCTTTATAAGCTTCGCCTATTTTTAAATACATAGTACTAGAGCCAGTTAAAGTAATTTTGGTATTTGTTTCAGGTTTTCTAATAACACTTACATATCGCGTAGATTTTGTTTCGCCAATACTGTAGATTACTTCATATTCACCTATTTGCTGGGAATTTATATTATTAGTAATATCTATTAATTTAGTGGCATTCCTACCATTGCTATCTTTAGCCCAATATCCTGGTTCTTCATACTTATCGCCAACATACATAGTTATTTTCTCTTCTCCTAGCAATTGAATGCGATAAGTTAGATTTTTCTCACTAATAGTAACAACACGGCGGCCCTTTATACCAACAATAATTAGAATAATACCAATAAAGAAGATTAAACCTAGTAAAAAATATATTAAATTACTTTTTAGAATCACACTTAAAAGGCTTTCATCTTTACTTGTTTTATAATCTCCATCGACATTATTTTCATCTTTGTCTTTAAAATACATATTATCACCCTATTTATCTAATTTAATTATATAAATATTTAAAATAATTGTCAATAAAAATAAAGGCACTTTAAAGTGTCTTTCTAATATCTTTAATATAATCTATTGGATATTTGTATTTAGTTAATTTTTTACTTATATTATCAATTGATTCTACCCCATTAAACAATTCAGAAGTAATTGCTCTAGTAGTATGTACATCATAACCTAGCACTTCTCTAATAGCATCTCCGTATATATCACTAAATAAATATAATAAATATTTTAAATTATATTTTGATAGTTTCTTTTTCTCTTCAATATCATTATTGGTATAGTTAAAATAATATAAATCGGCATCAATTAAAGTCATGTTTTCTTCGCCTATTATAGCATTAAAACTATGTAAATCATCAACGGCTATATCATTATCAGTAAGTATATTAAATGAGCCAACAAGCGTATAAAAATTATCTAGAGTATAAGCCGAAGGCATAGTTATAATTGATTTATCAGTACTATCGTAATGCTTCATAGTATAGGCAACGAAATTGTTATCTTTATCAAATAGAAATTCTAATATCTTGTAGAAATTTGGAAGATCTAACTCTCTTATTTTCTTTAAGACTTCTATATTGCAAGTACTATGATCAAGGCCAAATCTTTTTAAACACTCATCCCTACTTATTTTATATACTGGAGCATATTTTTCATAATCTAATAGATTATAATATTTAATGTTGCCACTTTCGTCATAATAATATAATCTGCGATTAAAATTGGACATATTCTCCCCTCTTTCAGGAAAAATATTCTAACATAAAACAGATATTATGTCAAATATCTGTTTACCTATATGAATTAATTCCAACGATTATAAGAATGATACCTATTAGAAAGACAACACCTAAGCCAATATAGATTAATAAATCTTTCATTCTTTCTCTATCTTTTTTGGTACTATCATACTTTAAATCTTCATCAATATCTGTATTACTTTTATCATTAAAAAACATAATTATTCCTCCAAATTAATGTTAATAATTTCTATATACATTTATTGTATCATACATTTTCAAATTTTGTCGTCTAATTTTTAATTTTTTTTACTTTTTTTATAATATAATGACTTTAGGTGATACGATGATAATTCCAACAGTTATTGAAAAAAGCAGTATGGGAGAACGCGCTTATGATATATATTCTAGATTACTTAAGAATAGAATTGTCATAATTAGTGGTGAAATAGATGATAATATGGCTAATATAGTTATTGCAGAATTACTATATTTAGATAGTTTAAATAATGATGATATTCAACTTTATATTAATTCGCCTGGTGGCTCAATCACTTCGGGAATGGCTATCTTTGATACGATGAATTTCGTTAAGTCAGATGTGGTTACAACCGGTATAGGATTGGCGGCATCGATGGGAGCTTTTCTCTTATCATGTGGTGCTAAAGGAAAAAGATATATTTTGCCTAATACCGAAGTAATGATTCATCAACCACTTGGTGGTATTCAAGGACAAGCAACCGAAATTGATATTGCCGCTAAAAGAATTATTAATTTACGAAAGCGACTAAATACAATTATGGGAAAAAATACTAATAAATCATTAAAACAAATAGAAAAAGATACCGAACGTGACTACTTTATGGATGCTAAAGAAGCCTTAGAATACGGTATCGTTGATAAAATACTAAATTAGTTTATTGATGCTCTTAATTCGCAATCAAGGGTTTTACCAGAAGCACTAGCTTGATTTCCACCGCTGGAATCTAACCAGATATATACACGATAATAATATGTAGTGCCAGCGGGAATTGATTCAGATGTTTTAATATTTAAGTCATTACCATTACTAGCAGTGCTAAAATTGCCAGTTAAATATGATGAATAACTAGTACCATTGGTACTTTTAGTTACCGTATATTTAAAACTAGAAATTTTTAATTCGTCAGCAATTGTATTAATCTTATAAAATAGATTAAATGTCTTGGCAGTACTAGCCGCATTAGCTGCTGTTATACTTGAGTATGGTTCATTTGTGTATGTTGATACAGGACTAGCAGTAGTTGTTATTTGATATGGACTAAGAGTAATACGAATACTATCAATGTCGCCAATAGTAAGAACCATAGCAGTATCATTACTGCGATAACTTAACCAGGCATAAGTACCTGTGGCAATTACTGCAAGCAAGAGAACAACAAGGACAATGACGCTTTTTTTACCTAATTTTTCCTTCATATTTAGACCTCACATTCTTAATCTATTTAAAGTATAACAAAAAAAAGTGTCTATTTCAATACTTAGTTTTAAAATTGACACTTATTAAGGTTCATTATAAAATGACTCAACAGCAACAGCATTTAGGGTAAGATCGGCCGTAATACCTTTCTTATAGGCATAATATGCGGCAGCTCCAACCATCGCACCATTATCTGTACAATAACTTATACGGGGATAACTAAAGGCAACACCAGCAGCAGTGCAAGCTTTAGTTAGTTCACTGCGCAAATAGCTGTTAGCAGCAACGCCTCCGGCTAAAACCAAATTTTTGACATTATATTCTTTTAGGGCACGCATGGTTTTTTTAACAATGACTTTTACTACTCTATTTTGAAATGAAGTACACATATCATTGACGCGAATATCAGAACCACGTTGATGTTCGTTATGAATTAAGTTAACAACGGCTGATTTAATACCACTAAAACTAAAGTTATAACTATCATCATCCAAAGGAAGTGGTAAATCATAAGTATCCTCGCCTAATTTGGCTAATTTGTCGATAACAGGGCCTCCTGGATAATCAAGGCCACATACTTTTGCTACTTTATCATAGGCTTCACCGATAGCATCATCTAAGGTAGAACCTATTTTTTTAAATGAATAATCTTCCTTCATATAAACTAAGTCAGTGTGTCCACCTGATACAACTAAAGCAATGAGTGGGAACACTAATCTTTTTTCAAGATTATTGGCATAGATATGTCCGGCAATATGATGAACTGGAATTAATGGTTTACCTGTTACTAAGGAAATAGTTTTAGCACATTGAAGACCAATCATTAATGAGCCAATCAATCCTGGGCCATAAGTAACAGCAATGGCATCAATCATATCCATGGTAAAATGACTGCGATATAATAATTCATCAAGCACAATAGTGACATTTTCAATGTGACTACGTGAAGCGATTTCGGGAACAACGCCACCAAATTTTTTATGAATATCAATTTGAGTATTTGTAACAGTACATATTTCTTCAGTACCATCTTTAATAATACTCATGCTTGTTTCATCACATGATGATTCAATTGCTAAAATATACATATTATCACCTACATTATATTTTTTTCCATTAAAATAGCATCTTCGTTACCATAATAGTATTTTCTGATTGCTACTTCATGAAAGCCAAATTTATGATAAAGTTTTATGGCTACTTCATTGCTTACTCTAACTTCTAAGGTAATATTATCTACCCTCGCTTCAATGGCAATACTTATTAAATGAGCCATTAATTTTGTTCCAATTCCCTTACCACGATAATCTTCTGAAACATGAATATTGTCTATTTCCATACGATCATATATTAAAGAGTATTCTAGGTAACCAATACTTATATCCTCATTAAAATATTCAATTCTTTTAGCAAAGGGATTAACACTGGTTATATCAATTTCTTTAATCATGTTTATTCTCTAATGCCTGAGGTAATTTTAAATAATTGGGAACTATTTTATGATAATTAACTGTTTCTTTATCTTGGTAATAGTTAACTATCTTTAAAACATCCAATTTTTGCTTATTAATTCTAAAATTACCAATTACACTTTCATTAGGACTAACAATATATGGATTATATTTGTTAGCTAAGGATAGGACTTCTTCTTTGGTTATATTACGCTCTGGCTCAATTATATTATAATCTTTATCATAAATACCCATATAATAACTATTTTTATTAGCGGGAATAATACTCATAACTAGTTCATCTTTCCCTGCACTTAGAGCTAACATTTTTAAACTTGATATAGGAGTAATTTCTTTTTTTATCAAGTAACCATATGTCTTAGCAATAGCTACCCCGATTCTTACACCAGTAAATGAA
>JAEEGL013634073.1_pt1 | contig 16780 bp, 18 predicted proteins | sample 9134231 | NCBI WGS metagenome assembly JAEEGL01 (sample SAMN16246548, study PRJNA631951) | gut metagenome | biome: gut microbiome; feature: rumen; material: fiber-attached | host: Bos | place: Iran: Karaj | collected 2018-10
AAGAGCATCGGAGGATGGACAATTGCAAAATTGCAGCAATATGCCTTGTTTGCCGAATTCGTTATTTCGCTTTTACTGATTGTCGCTTTCTTTGCTAACAACCATTATATAATCGGAGCCATTGCTGTTATCTGGGGAATGTTAACCATAGTAAATGTTGCGCTCCATTGGATTAATAATAAAATTGTGGGATTGGTTTCAAATACGATTATCGGGAAGAATGCATCATTTATTAACCATCTGTCTTTTGGCGATATTGAGTCTTTGCTAATGAATCGTGCCAAGTCTGTCATCATGATGAGTTCCTCAGTCTTTTTGAAAAGAATCCGCAGAATGGCTTACGCAACTCTGTATAACGACAAAGACTGGCTGAATCGCCTGGTAACCAATACTATTTATGAACTCAGGGCGGGGGAGAAATGGGCCTCAAGATTCAAGAATGGCACCTTACCAGATTACCTCAAGCCATCAATAGCCATACAAGAAAATAGTTATAAAGCAGCAAATATGGGAACTACGCTTTGGTTTACGGAAAGAGACAAAGAGAGGGGCGTCCCAGAAGCAATTCTTGCAGCAGGTCAATACACAATTTGCTATAATCTATTGGATTACATTGATAAGATAAAGAAGAAGAGAGACAATTTGAATGAAAACCATCAACTGATTATTGCATGTGAACAACAATTACAAGATGCGTGGAAGAAATTTCAGGAAGACCCGTTGTGGATGGTTTCTAAGTTTAGAGAGTAAAAATGAGGAAAGTACTGTTTTTGTGTCTATTGCTAATCTTACTATCAACTGTCTGGGCTTGCAGGAAGACGGATGAAGATCGGCTTGTGGAATACCTGAAGCAAGCATATCCTCCAGAATATGCAGAGCATGTAAAATTGGGGGTACTTGATAGTGTATATGATCCTTACGATTCTTTATGCACACTGCTGAATATAATTGATAGTGTAAAAGATATGCCTATTATGGATGACATACTTCACGATAACCGTAAGAAGGCCAATGCCCTAGGCAGAAATGCGACCATATATGTATCTGGCGGTTATACAAAGAATATTGTCGTCATCTATGATGCAAATGGCAATATTAAGCATACCTCCATCCAATCCGAGAAGAAAGGAGAACAAATCATGTCCAAATTCTTCCAAAGATACCACAGAGACCCATTTTGGGAAGAACTTCCGAGATAAGCCCCAAACAGTTCCATTTAAATATAAAAGTTATGAATGACTCAAAAGAAAAAGCTCTACGACTGTTGTTAGAATACAACAAACAAACGTTTCATATTCAACACGCAATTACTGTTGATGAAATCCTTGATTGGTATGCCCAAAAATATGACTATGATCCTGTTTATTGGGGGACAGTAGGACTCTTGCATGATTTAGATTATGAACTTTATCCGAACGAACATTGTATAAAGAATGTGGAAATACTGTCAGGAAACGGGTACTCTCAGTCTTTCATCAATTCTATTTGTTCTCATGGATATGGAATATGTACTAAAGTCCGGCCAGAACACTTTATGGAAAAAATACTATATTCTGTTGATGAATTATCTGGTATAATATCAGCGATGGTACTTATCCGGCCATCACACAGCACGAAAGATATAACGTTGACGAGCCTAAAAAAGAAGTTTAAAGATAAGGCTTTTGCAGCGAAATGTTCTAGAACAGTGATAAAAGGAGGTGCTGATATGTTGGAATGGCAACTCGACTATTTACTAGAGCAAACACTAATAGCCATACAAGAAAAAGAAGATATTATAAAATATAGAATGAAAAAAATAAATAAACAAGTGTAATATGTTTAGGATTACCGATTGTATAGGAAATACCCCGTTGATTGCGTTAGACAAAAGAATCACTAAGTGTGATGCAACAATAATGGTAAAACTTGAAGAGTATAATTGGGGAGGCAGCATCAAATCAAGGGTTGCATATCAAATGATTATTGACGCAGAAAAAAGTGGTCGTATTCCCAAAAAGTCCAATAATGTAACAATAATAGAAGCAACTGGAGGTAATACTGGTATCGGTTTGGCCCAAATGTGTGCTTTTCGTGGCTACAAATGCATCTTGGTTGTTCCAGATAATTATAGTAAAGTACGCGTTAATATCTTAAAAAAACTGGGTGCAGATGTTAAGCTATCCGACCATCATATTGGAAATGATTCTCATATAAAAATGGTTGAGGAATTATTATTAGATAATCCCAGTTATATTCACCTGAATCAATTCTCTAATGATGCAAATCCACGAGCTCATTATTTAGGTACAGGCCAAGAAATCTTGAAACAATTTAATGAAAAAATTGATGCTGTTGTTGCAGGAATTGGGAGTGGTGGAACTATTTCTGGTGTTGGTAGAGCATTGAAAGAGCACGATCTTACCATTAAAATATATGGTGTACAACCTAAAGGGTGTGATGTTTTAAAGGGAGTTGCTATCCCCCATAATATCCAAGGAATAGCAATAGGTCAATTGCCTAAAGTTCTTGATACTACAATTATTGATGGGATTGTTGACGTAAAAGAAAATTCCATATTAAATATGAGAGATGAATTAGCAAAAAAAATGGGATTATATTTAGGCTTTTCTGCAATAGCGAATATAGTTGGAGCAATCAAAATTGCAAAAGCTCACCCCAAATTTGAAAATATTATAACAATAGCTCCTGATGGAGGAAGAAATTATTAATTGATATGTTTACATTTAGTCATTATTCCAAAGCTTCCAGAATCTTTGTAAATGAATTGTATGACATGCTAAATCAGTATCTTTTCAACAATATAGAGACTGACGAAAATACAAAAGCATATATATGTGCAGAACTTGTTAACATTGTTCAAGATGATGTATATGCTCTAATTACAAATGATCCCGCAGCAAGACCATTTTCATCAGAGTCATATCCTGAAAATTTTCTTTATGATTTCATCTATGTTTGGAAAGCCTATAAAGGGCTTCGAGCCGTTGTGTCATATAGAGTTGCAAACTATATATATTATTATTATAATACCGATTATGCGAAGAGAGACTATAATGATTTAGATACATTGGAAGCTCATTTAAAGACAGTTGCTCGAAAACTATCTGAAGAAACAAAGATACACACAGCTGTTGAGATTCATCCTGCTGCTCATATCGGCAAGAGATTTGTTATTGATCATGGCTATGGGACTGTGATTGGCGAAACCACAGAAATAGGAGATGATTGCTATATATTACAAGGGGTGGTATTGGGTGCTACAGGAGTAAAAGACAATGTATCTAACAGAAGACATCCAAAAATTGGCAATAATGTTGAAATCGCAGGAGGAGTGCGGGTCTTTGGACCAATCACTATTGGAGATAACACCATAATACATGGATATGCCATTGTTAACCATGATATTCCACCTTCAAGCATCGTTAAGATTGCTAATCAACTACAGATTATAACTCCTTCATTAACCCCGATGACGATCTATGGCGCACGTCCATTAGAAGATTGTATTGAAATATTTGGAAAAAAACTGTTTTATTGCATAAGAGTAGAAATGTTGGATAACAATGATGAGGTGCTAGAAAAATATCCAATTGAGTTTGAAACAAAAGATAATACGATGCAATTGAAATTCCCCCAAATAGGCGAATTATTAGAGAACAGTCATATAAACGAATTTGCTTTGTCATTTATTTACGAAAAAGGAAACATTATACTAAGGAACTCTCAAGCATGGAGAGATTATGTTAAATCTTTAAAAGCTGTATCATATGAAAAGTGAAAGCAATGGATATTTTGTCTTTTTTGGTCCGGCAAATGTAGGAAAGTCAACAATTATTGGATATCTTCTCACTCATGAAATGGACGAAAGGAAATATCAGAGCGAAGTTAACAAAATAAAAGAAAAGATTGGAGATAAATTTCAAAATGACCGTCTATTAAGTTATTTTGTTGACGAAGCAATAGATGAATATTTAAAAAGCACAGACCAAAGGACTTATGGAACATCAAAGTATGTTCACATACGGAAGTATGGTGATTTTGTCTTAATAGACACTCCAGGTGGCGTCGGAACTAAAACGCAACGTTATCGAGGCATTTCATTGGCAAATATTGGTATATTTGCCATAGAAATAAAACAATTGCTTAGTTTTGTATCAGACAAGGGACTATATGCACATTTTAAAACGATAAACGATTTCTTTAGTTCTTGGTTCGTTTGGACAAAAATGCATGGCACAAATAACTCTATCATCCTATTAACAAAATATGATCTAAATCAGGGGATAGAAGATTTTAATGCAGCCAAAGATGCTTTGGTTTCTATTATTGGTAATGATGCTAAAAAAATACCAATAATACCGACTTCTATTGATTGGAATAACCGAAGAGATATAAATATCACAGACAACTCACATATTTCATGGTATAAGGGAGATAGTCTTGTGGAATTGCTTAGAAAAAAAAGCACAACAATTGAAAAGCAAGCAGTATTCTCTGAACCATTATTGATGTTTTATAATAAAAAATATCAGAATGTACAAGGAGTAGGTACTGTTATCAAATGGAAAATTAATAGTGGAATACTGCATAATAAAGATAAGGTACAAATATCCCCGATATTTTGGGGAGACAAATGGATTACAGTTTCAACAAGCATTAAAAGTCTGTATGATGACGAATTTAAAAAACCAACAGAAATAGCATATCCTGGAAATATTGTTGATACAACATTTTCAAATAATAATGAATATAATGGCAGATCCATAAGCGAGATTATAGATATTCCCAAAACAGCAATTGTTACAAATATAAATGAAAAAGAGATAAAAATAGGAAATACTATTGATGTTAGAATAAAATTTGAAGAATTGAGTCATGACGAGAAAATTTATTTGGATGATGTTCCAAAGGAGAGAGAAATATCATTTATATGGTTTGGAAATTTATTAAGGGCATTTGTAATAGGTAATACGAAAACAAATAATGAATACAAATTAGAATTAAGAATAATCAATAATTATATAGCACTTCCATTATCGTTCTTTCCCAAAAACCTCATTTTGCAATTTTTAGCGACAAAAGGACAAGAATTAATTATGACTTACAAATGTTATTTGTATGACATTTACAATAACACTTATTAGAAACGATACGTAGAAGAATACTTTGTGCTATATATGCAAAAAATCATAATTGAAACTAAGTAAAAGAAAAATGAAAATAAGGAGAGTTCGTAAACAAGGGAAGGTACAGATTCGTCAAAGGGCAAGATCTGGCCTATCTGGTATGCCCATCATTGATAGGAGATCTCTATCTGTTAAAACAAAAAAGGATGGTGTAATCAATGTTGCCGCCAAATTGGTTGGAAAGCCTGGTATAATCATTTCTCCTAAAGAGAAACTATTAGATAAAGAGGTTGCTATAACCATTCAAGAGCTCGCAAGCAAGAAGGTAATTGGACCTGAAGCATTGGTTAAAGTTCAGCTCAAAGGGCTTAAACTTGAACGGGCCGGTGGCGTATGGCCTCCATATATGGTGAAATTGGAGAAAGGAACAGTTATAAACGTTGAAAAAATCAAGAAAATATGATGGAAGAAGAGAAGAAAGAAAAAGAAGTCATGGAAACAGAGAATCCATCAAACAAGTATTCAGACGGTGAGCAGATCAAGAATTTTATGAAAGAAGCATCGTCTAAGACGGATACGATGGGTCGGCAAGTCATATATACACTTATTGCCGTTTTGTGGGCTCTCACATATTCAGAAGAGAATGGAAAGATTAATGCCAGTATCTGGTTAGTGATATCTTTCATTTGCGGAATACTGTATGTTTGTTTAGATTACCTATATCATTTCGTGTCTAACTATTTTTATAAAAGCATACTGAAGAATCATTTCATACCAGAAGAAAATGGCGGTATGGTATACAAGGATAGGATCTCCAGTAAAATAGTTGATTGTCGAACAAAATGTTGGATGGATGTGGGTTGTTGTTGGAGTTTCATTCTTATGCTGCTTCTGTTCTTCACCGCATTACCACTGATCATACACGTGGCATCTCTTTCAAAATAAAAGATTAAAAATTAAAAAACTAAAGAAATTATAATGAAACATATAATTTTTATTAAAAAAGCAGGTACTATAAGGAGAAATATGTAACTTTGTAAAATAAATGAACTAACGATAATAACAAATTATGGATATATGGGAGAGTTTTCTATTAAATATGAATTAGTAAAGTTTGAAAGATCGAACGATCCGGCTTTTCAAAATGCAATCAAAATATATCTGTCAACCACTCCGCACGATCAGAAAACAAATTCAAGTGAAATTGTTCAGTGGGTAGATGAACAAAGCCATTTTAAGGTAGGGGAACTTTTCTTTTTCGGACTGAAAGTTAATGATGTCGTTGTGGGTTATGCTGAGTTGGCCTATGTTAAAAAGGATAGGATATTAATAATAGACTATATTAACTTAGAAAAAAGCTATAGGTCTAATAGCAATTTCTATGCTTTTTATACCTTAATTATTGACTATATTAATAAAAAGTCGATAGACTATGACTATATCACTAAAGAAATCCTGTGTCGTTACAACGAGACCCACATCCATAAAGAAGATGTTAGCCTGTATGAATTGGAGAATTTTAAGGTTGTGAATGGCCTCTACATCCAGCCCCAGTTGGAAAGAAACAATGTTGAAAGTAGTAAGGAGTCGCTCATCATGCTCTACACTAGAGCGGGTCTTTCGCCTGTTTTGAAGAAAGATGAGTATTTGCACATTGTAGAAGTAATTTACGACTATTATTACTGCTGGGATAAGCCTTTCCTTACCGATGAAGAGCGTAAGTCAAGCAGGGAGCTGGCCCAAAAAAATCTTAATGTAATAAGTGAGAATATTTCAGCCCAGGGGGTTACGCTTAACGGCTATCCGTTTACTTATTCCACCAGTACGAACGGCACAGGAATACCTTCAAAAAACAAGAATGTTCTAATGTATGGTTTCTTAAATCTTTTCATGTTTGTCGTATTGTTTTTGATAGTAATATATTTGCTCTATCTGTTTAAATTGAATTTAAAGTATACAATAATTCTTCTGTTACTTCTTCTAGCTATCTACTTAGCTTCATTAGTTATTTTGGACAGGACTAATATCGCAATTGTAAAGAAACTTAAAGATTTCTTTGTATCTCTTTCTTGATGGTCAAAATGACGTTGCATGATATTTTTCGCAGATAGGGAATTTTGCTTAATAATCTATCTGCAAAAACAAATCTTGCAGCTTTGTTCTCGTCTTTGCACAGCCGATAGATTAAGGGAGTAAGCAGATGGAAATAATGTACGTCTAGGATTTCCAAGCCGTGCATCTTGCAGTAGGAGCGGATTAACCGTTCAGAGAAAACCCAAATCCGGTCGTCGATTCCACTATTAAACGAGGTGATAATCTTTGCGTTGCGATTAAATACAGAACCGATGAACTGGTAGCTGCGACTCTGCTCAAAATCAAGCACGGACACGGCATTAGGTTTTAAAACTCTGCTGATTTCGGAAATAACCAGAAGAGGGTCACAATAGTTTATAACTGAACCTACACAAAGCCCCACATCAAAACTGTTGTCTGGAAATGGCAGTTGTTCTGCTGTTCCCACATAAAATCGGGCACAATGCTTAATCCTTTCTTCTGCTATATCCACATGATAGTGCTCTCCAGGTATATTATATTCATTTCCTGCAGAGCCAATATTTACGACCTTAAACGAATTGTTTATGGAATACTTTTTCTTGAATTTATCAATATACTTCATCATCTGTTGATGAGTGTAAGTATACCATTTATCAGAAGCAGGCCATATGTCATCCATCTGATTATATAAAGTTCGCACTCGTTCAATATCAATCTTCTCGTTATCCATTGATAATTTGTTATTATCATTCGTTCATTTGCATTATTTATCTTATATTATTAATGTAAATCCCCAAAATGAATGAAGAATGAAAGCAAAAGAAAACAACCAGAAAGTAACAGGTGTCATAGAAGAATTCTTATGGCATTGCGAATTTGAGAAGAAATTAAGCGAGAAGACATTGAATGCTTATAAAGCAGATCTGTCACAATTCGTTAGTAGCATTGGTGATCTTGATATTTCAGAGGTGACAAAAGATGTATTAAGAAAATATCTTCAAGCCATTTCACACTTTCGGCATAAAACTATCAAAAGGAAAATAGCGACAATAAAGGCTATGCTGAATTATTACGAATATGAAAATGAATGGTATAACAGTCCCATGCGGAAGATGAAAATCAGGATGCGTGAGCCTGTCCGCTTACCTACAGTGATGAACATAAAAGAAGTAAGGTTATTGCTTGGCATTGTTTATAAGCAACGAATGAATTGTAAATCAGATACCTTTTCCTATCATATGGCTACTCGTAATATTGCAATTATCGAGTTACTGTTCGCTTCTGGTATGCGTGTCAGCGAACTGTGTGACCTGCGTGTATGCGATATTGACATGAAGCAAGGGTGTGTCAGAATCATTGGTAAAGGGAATAAAGAGCGAATAATAGACATCAGCCAGAAAGCCACATTATCAGCAATAAAAGATTGGCTAAATGAACGAGGTTGTTGTGACTCTCAATCTCCATTATTCGTTAGCCGTTTACATAATATCCTCTCTACTCAATCTGTGAGACTACTCATAAAGAATATTGTTGCATCTTCTCAAATTGAGAAGAAAATAACCCCGCACACTTTTCGTCATACATACGCAACTCTTTTATTGGAAGAGGGTGTTGACATTACTTATATTCAACATCTGCTTGGTCATAGTTCTGTTGTAACGACACAGATATACACTCATGTGAATCTTCAAAAGCAGCATGAAATATTAAGCAAGAAACATCCGAGGAGGCTAATATGAGCTATGACCATCTATTTATTTACATTTCTATCACCTCGTCGCATAACTCGCTGACAGTTGTTCGGTGGGTGATGAAAAGCATGGTCTTTTGTGGGTATGCCGTAAAGAGACGGTGATACAGTTCGCGCTCGGTGGGTTCGTCGAGGGAGCTGCTGATCTCGTCAAGCAGGAGGATGTCGCCACCGTGGAGCAATCCTCGGGCGATGGCGATACGCTGAGCTTGGCCCTCACTGAGTCCGCTGCCATGCTCACCAAGTTCGGCGTTAAGACCGTCGGGCAGGTCGAAGACGAAGTCAGCACAGGCGGTATGCAGTACCTCGCGCAGTTCGTCGTCGGTGGCATCGGGCTTTGCCAGTTGCAGATTATAGCGGATGGTGCCGCTCATCAGGGTATTGCCCTGTGGCACGAAACACAGTTTACCACCAACTTCAACCTTGCCCGCTGTCGGTTCGATAAATCCGAGTATCAAACGGAATAGTGTCGTCTTTCCGATGCCCGTTTCGCCCATGATGGCAGTCTTCGAACCTGGACGGAACTCATGCGTGAAGTGGGAAAGAATCTCCCTATCGCCCTTGGCATAGCGGAAAGATACGTCATCGAAGCGGATGGCAGAATCACGGGGACAGGTCGCTTGATTCGCTCGTGTCGAGCGATCATGGACCTGTCCCCGCGATTCTGCAGACAGTTCCTCTAGTCGGTCGATGCTGGCCGTCGCGTGAATGACTCCTGGCACCATGTTCAACAATTGCAGTATCGGGTGCTGTATCATGCCGACCAGTTGCAGGAACGAGGTCATGACGCCAAAGGTAATCGTGCCGTTGCGTAGTCCGATGCCGCCCCATACGAAAGCCAGCAGATAACCCAGTCCGAAGGCGCAGCCCATGATGAGCCGCGTAATGACGGTAAACCGCATGCGCCGCATCACATTCCCTCGAAGCCGTTGCTGCATGGTGTCGAGCCTGTCGGTCACCCATTGCTCCGAACCCAACGAGCGCAGCACGGCATTATGCTCCATGCCCGCCTGCACCTGCATCTGGATGCGGCTCTCGTCCTGTCGGATGTCGAGCGTCATCTGCCGCAGCCGTCTAGCAATCAGTTTGCCGAAGACGATAGCCAACGGCGTGAGCAACAACAATGCCCATGCCAACCGTTCGTCGAACCACCGCATCAGCAGGAAGGCGCCGCAGAGCTGGATGCCGGTAATCAACATCTGAGGCAGCGTATCGGTACTTACCGTACTTACTTGTTCGATGTCCTTGGCCAGACGGGAGGTGACGTCGCCGGAGTGGAGTTCCTCGCCGTCGAAGAGCCTACTGCGGAACAGGCTGCTGAAGATACGCAACCGCAGGGCGTTGGTCTGACGGACACTGGCGGAGGTTGTCAGCCAGTAGCCTACCTGTCGCAATACCACACCACCCACGACGGTCAGCACCAACAGCGCGACCATGCGCAGCACATCGTCAGCCGACCCCGTGCGGATGCTCTCGTCGATGAACCGGCGGCTGAGCCACACCATCAGCAGACCGAGCGCCACCTGCCCAATGCCCGTTACGATGCGCACCGCCGTATTCCAGCGGATGCCTCGCGAGTTACGCCATAGCCAGAAGAGGTAATTAATTTTAGGCACGGATTAACAAGGATTTACACAGATTTATTCAATGACGCTGACATTCTGCCACTCGGCGATAATCTCCGCTACATCGGCTTTTGCCTCGTCTGCCTCTACCTCGTATTCTTCGCAGAGCTTTTCTGCCAGTGATTCTACGGTGAAGTCGCCCATTGTCCGAGCCTGCTGCCACAGCCATGCCGCCGTCTCGTTCAGCGCCAGCAGCTTGCCGAAGTTGATGGCACCGAGCCCCTCGCCCATAATCACCCGTTCGCCGCACACCTCGCGCAGCACAAATCCTTTCTTCAGTCTCATAATCGTCTGTAGATTGCCAGTAAATACCTTCTCACGGGGCGCAGCCAGTACCACACCTTTGCAGCCAGCTTCCGCCACCCTTTATATAAATAATGTGTACGTTCCTTTGCATCCACCACATATGTCACACGAGCCTTGATGTCATTGAGCAGACAATGCTCCGTACCCACCAGATTGCCGTCACCCATCAGTGTCACGCGGTCGCCGTCGATGCGTATGATGCGATGCACCACATACCGACAGCCGTCCACCCATGCCAGCACCACATCACCAACATCTGTCAATCCTGGCCCATGCAGGATGACGCTCTCCTTGCCCCCGATGATAAACGGCAGCATGCTGTTGCCATTCACGGGCAACGTCACGCTCACACCCTCCTTCACCAACCGGATAGCTTCCTCTATGATCTTATTGTCACTTTCCATGCGGTAGCCAATTTTTCACTGTTCACTTTTCACTTCTGCGCAGCACACTCTCGCCGCCTCTTCGTCGGGCAGACATTCCAGATGCCAAACGGGTATAGCAGATGCCAGCGCGTTCTCCGTCTGGTGCAGCCCGTCGGCTATGCGCTCATCCCACCGTTTGCCGCTGATGCTCTCCATCAGTGCCGCATACGCATAGATACCGCTCAGACGCTCAATCTTGTTGTAGGGTGCCTGACTCAGCACGACGATGGCGCCCAGCGGATAGCGCACGTTGCGGTAGCATGGTGTCTTACCGCTCCATGGCGAGCCATAGACCTTCGCTGAACCATCCTCGTTGATACGCACCACCGGGTTATCATCGTTCACCAATGCCGTGCCCGCTATATACCGCTGCCACAGACTGGCGTGAGTACTTTTCCCCGTACCGCTTGGGCCGAGAAACATATATCCACGACCTTCGTAACTCACCACAGCCGCATGGAACAGCACCGTGCCCTTGTCTGCCGTAGCCAGGGCGAACATAATCATCAGTGCATTGTCTATCGCCATCTTCACGTGACGGCCCGTCGTGATGAGCCGCCCCTCGCTATAATCGTCCGAGCAGACGAGCCATCCAGCCGTTACGCCCCACCAATGAAATTCAAACACGGCTTCATCTGCAGCCGTATGTCCGCAGATAATCGTCTGTCCCTCATCCTCCTGTCGCATTTCCTCAGTATATTCAGGAGCATCACCGCTTTCTACTGCTAAGGCAAACACGGTCTCACCGTCAGCACAGGCAAACGGCTCATAGTTGGTCAAGCCTTCTCCCTCGCCACTGACGCAGAACCGATGTCCCGCCACTTCGTAATATCTGGTTCTGGTCTCTTTCATCTTGGAATGTCTCTTAATGATAGTGTCCTGTACCTGATACGTGTAGGCAGCGTCCGCACAATGGCCTTCCAGTAGTTCACCTCCAGCCAGAACACCTCCCATAAGTCAAACTTCATCAGCCTCAGATGCCGCCGTTTGCTCTCATACACCCGCCGCAAAAGTCCGTACTGCTGTCGCTGGGCATACCATCCGAAATTGCCGCCCGTCATTATCTCGCGCAGCATCCACTTGCCCCGATAACTGTCAGGAACGCTCAGCATAAGGGTCTTATCTAACCGCAACACCTCACCGAGTACCCACATCAGTGCCATTGCTGTATGCCACAGGCCAAAATGCCTTATTACACTCGATACGATACGTCGATCTTCAACTGTTGAATGTTGCAATATCCAATAGTAGTCGCACACATGTCGCAGCCCGATACCGCCACCGAGGAAATGACGCTGGATATGGGCCAACTGCATCACGAGTGCAAATCTGACAGACGGCACACAAAAGCCTTCCTCCACTTGTGATACAAGAAGTATCTCTCGCTCCAACCATCGTTGCAGCCTTCTGTTCGTAATCGGATTGAAGTTGCCCGACGATGGGCGGAAATGCACCTCCACCGTCACGCCCTGCTCGTTCTTTGGCAGATGAACATGGTGATACGCGGCCTTCGGATGGTTGGGCAACAGAGCCAATACGCTCTCCCGTCCACCCTCCACCCAGATGTCAATATCGCCGGGCTGTCGCGCATACTTATCGGGATAGAGCCGCGCATTGGCCTGTCCTTTCAGTATTGCTGTCCGGTGGCCCTTTTCTTCAAACTCCCGTGTCAGCCGTGCTGCCTCTTGATATAGCAGTTCATTCATCCCTTTGATGCTTTCTGCTTCGCTGGCCCACTGCATGGCAATCTCCACAGGCGGCTTACTGCCCTCTGGCAACAGGCACACGCCTTGATAGCAGACACCGACGAGCGACTGGCGTATGGCTGTCTGATACAATCGTCGCCATCCGTCGGCATCCACCTCAACAGGAAACTCCTGCGTCAGCCCTAATGACAGGCGCAGGAGTTTGTAGAATTGTTGATCTTCTTGATGATTCATATTTTTACCACGGATTGCCGCCGGGCCAGGGGCCGCCGAGCGGCTGGTCTGAGCCAGCAAGCAGTTTGGCCTGCGACTGCAACAGGACTACCTTCATCGAAGGCTTCTCGTATTGCTTCTTGTTGATATGCTGTGTCATAATGCTGTCCTCCTGAGATTATTTGATTACAAACTTCTTTCCATTCTTCACATAGATGCCTTTCTGCGGCTGACCCGTGACGCGGCGACCTGAGAGGTCGTAGATTGGACCATCATTCTCAATGACCACAGCCTCGGGGAGGCTGATGCCCGTCGTATTGTCATCATCGCCGAAGCCCAGGAATCCGCGTGTAAGTGAAGGACCTCCAGCCACCACAAGATAAGCACGATGGGCGGGGATAGTGCCTTCGTACGTGTAGAAGCCAACGCCTCTGGCTGAGCCAGTGGTTTCTTTCGAGAGGCAATAGGCATTAGAGGGAGCGGCCGTGGCAACGTCCACGCCTGTCAGTTCATTGCCCGAGAGCGTTGCCGTCGTCGTGGCAGGTGTCAGCGTGATGGTCGCAGCCGAAGACTTCAGTACGACACCCTCGCCTGCGGGAATCTCGCGACCCGTCACCTCCGTCAGCGTCACTCCCGTCTTCGCTGAGTTCACCGCTGCCTGATACACCGTCGTGTTCGCATCAGCCGTATAACTCTCAGTACCATTGTAGTACGTTGCCCAGTACTCGCCCGTTGCTCCCTCATTGGCGGTGACGACGGGCGTCACGTAGCCATACACCTCAATCTTTTTTATACCTTTAGACGTGTTTGCCTTAATGGGGGTGCCATTTACTTTCGGTGTCTTATCCTCTTCCGTGGTTTCCACTACAAATGGAGCTTCACTGTCTGTAGCGGTACGATCGGCATCGTCATAAAATACGCATTTGGTGATGGTATATCCTTCGGCAGCGTTGACTTTTGCTGTCCAGCCGTATCCCCACCAGCCCCAGTTAGCGAGGTATGCTGAGCTGCCATATGCTGTATAACTGAATGAAACGGTTGCTACATTCGCCGTACTGTAGCTGGCCTGTTCTTTGGCCGTCGCAGTAATGGTGGTCAGCAGCGTTTCGGTCGGGGTGGCATACGCCGTCAAACTCATCCCCGGCACCACCGATAACAGCATAGCAAGGCTGAGCAGCCAGCTCAGGGCTTTGGTTCTCGTTTTGTGCTTCATAGAAAAGGTCTCCTTTCACGCCGCCTGTCCGGGCGGCGATTGTTTACGGTTTGAGATGCAGAAGGGCATCGGTTTTCGGGTTCTCGAAAACCGTATTCGCATATGCGAATACGAGGGCCTCTCTGTGTGGCGGCGGCTGGGCCGCGTGGCCCGCCTTGGGGCGTTTCGCTTGTGTGAAGTTCATGTGGTTTCCTCCTGCGCCGTTGGCGCAATACAACAGACTGTGCAATATGTGGTAACTACATAATCTGAGATACTATATTATAGCAGAAGTGCGTCCGAAAAACAATGTCGATTTTGCAAAAAATAGAAACTTCGGCTTATTTCGGACAGCTTCATTTTGCCGGATTGCCATTTCTGTGCCATCCGGCTTTTGCCATATCCGATTGTTTCTCCGGCACGGGGCGATTTCTCCGGCTTTTCGTGGTCGTTCAGGCGTGATGCTGCGCTGCGTTTACCACATATTGCACAATCTGTTGTACTTACAAAATGAGGCGGAGCTGTCCGAGCTGCCGCCTTTCTTCTTGCCCGCTCCGGGCGGTATAGATGCGGGTCGTTTCGATGCTGCTGTGTCCGAGGATGTCCGCGAGGCGCACAATGTCCTTGAACTTCGCGTAGTGCGTCCGGGCGAACAGGTGGCGCAGGTTGTGGGGAAAGACCTTCTTCGAGAGCACCTTCGCCGCCTCCGCCAGCTTTTTGAGCATCTTCCAGATGTTCGAGCGGTCGAGGGGCTTGCCCGTCCGGGTGACGAACACACTGCCGCTCGTGATGCCGCGTCTCTCGCAGTAGTCAGCCAGCTTCTTCGCCAGCGCGTGAGGAATGAGGATCGTCCGCAGCTTGCCCTTGTTCTGGATGGTCGCCTCTCCGCTCTCCAGGCTTTCCACGGTGATCGCCTTTAGTTCACTGACTCGCAGACCGAGGGCGCAAAGCGTCTGCACCAGCAGGGAAAGGCGGGTGTTGCCGCCCTGTTCAGCGGTGCGTGCCATGCGCTCGTACTCCCTGTGGGACAGCTCCTTGTCGGCGTCAAGATAGAGCTTCCGCTGAATTGGCAGATACTTGAGCCGCCAGTCTAAGCCCAGCAGCTCAAAAAACACGTTGACCGCGCCGAGGATGGAATTGACGCTTGTGGGGCAATAGCCGCGCTCCGTGAGGTAAGCGCGGAACCCCACCAGTGCCGCCTTGTCGGGGATGCCGTCGGGGGCGTAGTCCATCAGCAGCCGCAGGTCGTGGGCGTACTTGGAGATTGTCGCGGGGCTGTACTCCCGCTCGGCGAGGGAATCGGCAAAGCGCCGCGCTGCGGCGTCGGTGATAACGAGCATGATAGGTTCTCCTTTTCCGCGTAAAGATAAAGGGGAATTATATCATGCTCAATTTTCGGGGGATTATGTGGCGAGGGAGAAATGTGTCTCACGGTGAGACGCATTTCCCGGCTTACCCATCGTCAGCGTATCGCAGCGGCGCCAGCGCAATCAGCGTTTTGATTTTCCCGTACTGCGGATCAAAGTCACAATGTATGTAGTAGTCTCCGGCGCTAAAGCCGACGAGGTTTTCCAGAAACGCCGTCATTTTCCGCTCGCTAAAGTTGATGATCCCGATGCCGTAGGCGTTTCCGTACAGCTCTCCGGCGAACTCAGTCAAGCAGTCCTCGCATAAAAAGCCCGCCGTCGTGTCAAGGCTCAAGCCGCTGTCGCCGTATGGGGTTATATCCACGTTGGCGATCCCCCGGTCAGCGTCCAGCATAAGATGCGCCGAAAAGCCGTCGTCTCCGTTCTTGAAACTGCGGGATTGCATTACGCCTGTGTTTTCCTCTATGAGCTGTCCGCTTTGGTCATAGCGATTGATCTCAACCGGCATAAGCTCAAAGGTATTCAGACTGATGATGCCGACGTTGTTCTGGCCGTAATATTCTTTGTAGCGGATATTGCCGTCCCCGCACAGGTAACAGTCCGCTTTGGAGACGCAATGAACGGACGCCGCCTCCGCCTCGGCTTTGTAGTCCCGTCTTTGCTCGGTGCGCGGTTTGCCGCAGGAGGCGCAAAAAGCCAGCGCAAGCGCGGTCACAAGGACGGCGGCTCGTTTAGAGTTTTTCAGCGAGATTTTCAACGTGTATCAGCCCCTTTCTCTCCCGTTTCCGGGCAAGCTCCACAAAGTCCCGTGTTTTGCCGATCTGCCCTCTGTCGTAGCAGATCAGATAGTCGCTGGTGCGGATCATGTACTCGTTTGCCCGCACGATGGCAAAGGGCTTGGGTACGTCCTCCATCCCCGGCGGGTAGAAGGTGGCGTCGTATTCTTCGGCAAGCTCCTTTAGCCCCCGGAAGGGATAATAGGGTATCAGCAGCGTCAACCTCGTTTCGGGGT
>JAEEGL014340823.1_pt1 | contig 16780 bp, 13 predicted proteins | sample 9134231 | NCBI WGS metagenome assembly JAEEGL01 (sample SAMN16246548, study PRJNA631951) | gut metagenome | biome: gut microbiome; feature: rumen; material: fiber-attached | host: Bos | place: Iran: Karaj | collected 2018-10
TCCGAAATTCGAGCGATACGCACCGTGTATCGCTCGAAAACGCGTCAGCCTTATTACTGCCAGGTGGCGCCTTTGGCGGTGGAGGTCACGTTGCGGGCGAAGAGGCGCAGCAGGGGCTTGAATTTTTCCTCCTCCAGCTTCCAGTCCACCCGGCTCATCCGGTCCCGGATCTCCTCGTCCGTGAGCTCGGCGTTGATGACCCTCTCCCGCACGTTGATATGGATCACATCCCCGTCCTCGACCGCGGCGAGGGGCCCGCGGATGGCGGCCTCGGGGGCCACGTACCCGACGCTCAGGCCCGTGGTGCCGCCGCTGAAGCGGCCGTCGGTGATGATGGCGATCTTGTCGCCCAGCGTCATGCCGGCGGCCTCCTTCTGGAAGGCGAAGGCCGTGGTGCCGAAGCGCCCCTTCGGGCCGAGATAGCGGATCACGACGGCGTCGCCGGGATGGATGTTCCCCGCGCGCAGGGCGGCGATGGCGTCGTCCACCTCGTGGAACACCTTCGCCTTCCCGGTGAACTCCATGAGATTTTCGGGCACGGCCGCGGCCTTGAGAATGGCGCCGTCCGGCGCGATATTGCCGTGGAGCACGGCGATGCCGCCGTCGGAAGAGACAGGATCATCAAGGTCCCTGATACAGTCGCGGTCGTAGACCGGTGCGTTTTCGTAGTTCTCCCGGACAGACCTGCCGTTGATCGTCAGGCAGTCCCCGTGCAGCAGGGGCAAAAGCGTACGCAGGAAGCCCTTCATGCCGCCGGCCCGGTCGAAGTCCTTCAGGTAGTAGGGGCCGCTGGGCTGCAGGTGGGTCAGCAGTGGGATCTCATGGCTGCACTTGTCGAAGAACGCCCACCAGTCCCTGTCCAGCCCGGCCTCATGGGCGATGGCGGGGATGTGCAGCAGCAGGTTGGTCGACCCGGCGCAGGCGATATCGGTGATGATCGCGTTCTCGATCGCCTTTTCGGTGATGATCTGCCTCGCGGTGACCCCCTCCCGGAGCATGCGCATCACCTGCTGCCCCGCCTCGTACCCCATGCCGCCCAGGCGCTTGTCCGTCGCGTTGATGCTGGCGTTCCCGGGCACGGTCATGCCCAGGGCCTCGGCGATGAAGCACATGCTGCTGGCGGTGGTCATGCTGCCGCAGGCGCCGCAGCCCATGTGGGCGGTCTCCATCATGTCCTGGAAATCGTCCATGGGCATCTTGCCCTCCATCACCTTGCCGACGCTGCTGGACACCTTCACGAGGCCGATGTCCTCGCCCCGCCAGAAGCAGTGGGGCATATAGCCGCCGGTGACGACCACGGCGGGGATGTCAAGGCGCGCGCAGGCCATCAGGTGCCCGGGCACGATACTGTCGCAGGTGGACAGGAGCACCATGCCGTCGAACATGTTCGCCTCGACATTGAGCTCCACCTCGTCGGCGATCAGGTTCCGGCTGGGCAGTTCGATGTAGCGGGGATCCCGAAGGACCATGCCGTCGCACAATCCGGTCGTGACCACCTCAAAGGGCAGGCCGCCCGCGTCGCGGATGCCCTGCTTGACGCGCTCGGCGATCTCCCGCAGATGCACGTGGCCGGGGTTGTACTCATTCCAGGAATTGACCACCGCGATGTAGGGGCGCTTGAGCTCCTCCCTGGTGTATCCGAGGCCGTAGAGGATGCCGTCCCGCTTCACGCTGGCGACACCGAAGCCCCACTTGCTGCGTTCGTTCATCGTATCAGCTCCTTTTCGGTCCTGTCAGTGAGCGCCCTTAAGGCGTCGAGGACCTGTTCGCGCTGCGCGTCCGTCACCTCCGGGAAGGGGGCGGTCATTTTGTCGCTCTCAAGCAGCCCCATGCCCTTCATGCAGATCTTGAGCTCCTTGGGGAACAGGCCGAGGGTGGTGATGACGCGGACGTAATCGAGGGACAGCTTCTGCATCGCGTCGATCTTTTCCCGATCTCCCGCGAGCCAGGCCCTGTAGAGCTCCACCGAGGGCCGCGCGTCGATATTGCCCACGACCGTCACGCCGGCCGGGCTGCCCATGGGGAAGCTCTGGGCGAATACTCGCTCGCTGCCCTCCATCACGCTGAAATCCGGCCGGTCCTTCGTGGCCTCCAGCAGCTCCCTTAAATAGTCGAGGTCCCGGTCGCTCTCCTTGATGCCGCAGATCTTGGGGTCGTCCTTGAGACGCCGCACCGTTTCCACCGGCACCCGCACCCCCACGTACCGGGAGATATTGTAGATGAAGACGGGCAGGGGGCTCGCTTTGGCTACGGCGGTATAGTACTCGGTCAGCGCTTCCGCGCCGAAGGGATAGAAGCAGGGCGGCGTCAGGATCACGGCGTCGGCTCCGGCGTCCGCCGCGGCGTACACGTTCTCGATGGAGAGCCGGGTCGACGTGGTGCCGCAGCCGGCCATGACCGGTACGCCCACCGCGTCGCGCACCGTGCGTATAAGGTCCTTCTTGGCCTCGCGCGAGAGCGCGATCCCCTCGCCCGTGGAGCCCAGCAGCAGCAGGCCGTCCACGCCCTGTCCGACGATCCTCTTTGCCGTCCTCCGGGCGGCCTCCCGGTCGATGTTCTCGTTCCCGTCCAGGGGCGTCACCATCGCGCACCAGATGCCTTTGACCATCATACGGATCGTCCTCCTTTACAGGCCGTATTTCTCGCCGAACCTGAGGCAGGCCTTCTCAAAGCAGGCCATGGGCACATGGGCCACGCCCGCGCCCAGGCGGCGGCCGGACTTTGAGATCATGCCGCCGTGGATCACCGGCTCGATGCCGGTCCTCAAAACCTTGCGCATGTCGATCCCCAGGGGCGAGCCCTGGTACCCCAGCGCCGGGATCAGATAGTATTTATGCGAGGCCAGGGTGATCTCGCCGATCGTGCGGCTGCGCTCGATGCCGTCGTCCATTGTCAGGTCCTGCGCGCGCATCACCGCCGGCGCCGCCGCCGCCGCGCTGCCGCCCAGGCCGCAGGCCTCCAGCATGCAGCTGTCGCCGATCCACGGGAGCACGTCGCTCATGTCGATGTCCGCGCTGACGAAGCTGCCCTCGAGCATGGGGGAGGGCGCCGTGAACCATTCGTTGCCCAGGCCCGCGATCTTGATGCCGTAGGTCACGCCGTTGCCCAGCATCGCGGTCACCACGGTGGAATAGGGCACGTCCCGGATGCCTTCCAGGAGGCTCATCGCCGCCGCCATCCCCAGGGGATGGAAGAAGCGCACCGTGCCGTAGAGCAGCTCGACGCACTGCGTCTTGATGTCCGGCGTAAGATCGCTGTCGTACAGGAGCTTCATCAGCTCGTTGGTCAGGATGAGGCCGCAGGCGTCCTGCCGGGAGTGGAGCTCGTCGCCCATCTCCACGCCCCTTACGATCATGCGCTTGAGCCCCATGCCCCCGGCCTTCTGAAGCACGCTGTCGAACGCCGGGCCCAGGCTGCCGCGCATGTTGTCAAGGTGCTTCTTGATCGCGGGATTGTACACGCCCCAGCCGGCGAGGCCGCCCCGGTTGGGGCCCTCGAACGGCGCGCAGTAGCCCCGCACCCCGGTGTGCCGGTCCTCGACGATGTTCACCACCATGTGGGGCGTTGCGATGCCGCTGCCCGGCACCACGATGTGGTAGTCGTTGCCGGCGGCGAACTCGATCTCACCCGACGCGAGCTTTTCCCGTGCCTCCTCCTCCGTTTTCGCCAGGCCCTCGTACATCACGCCGTTCACGCCGCCCTGGCGCTGGGTCTCGCACATGTCCTCCCAGGCGATGGCCGGCCCGGAGTGGAGGATCAGCTTCTCGTGGATATCCGGCACGCACTCGATGGCCGGCTTCATGCCCACCCAATAGGGGTCCGTTTCCTGCATCCGCTCCAGCACGTATTCGTTGGCCGCGGTCACTTTATCCTTGATCGATTCCATATCACATCTCCATGCTCTTTATCCGAGCTTGTCCAGTATTTCTTTGATCCTCTCCGGAAGCACCACCTGCCGGGGCGGGCGCCAGTCGAGCATCACGGTGTCGACCTCCTGCTGTTTGAGCGCTTCGCCCAGGAGGTCCGCGCCGATATTCACCGCCTTGACCGGATGAGTGAAGATCCTCCCGGTGTCCTCAGCCATGTGAGATCATCTCCCTTCTTTTGCGGATCACGGCCGCCGCGAGGCGGGACGCCTCCCCGTTATTGTCAAGGACGATCACGCCGGCCGCCTTCAGCTTTTCCGTCTGGTCCGCGAGCCCCTGGGGGTCCAGGTCGCTGCCGCACAGGGAGGCGATCACCGTGAGGTGCCGCCCCTCCCTTTTGGCGTTCTCTTTCCCCTCCCGGATCGCGGGGACCATGAGCCCCGCCGGGTCCTCGCACAGGCTGTAGCCCAGGAGGAAGTCCAGCAGGATCACGGCCGTTTCCGGGTCCCGCGCCTCCTCGAGGAAGCGGCTGATCCGCGGGGCGGGATCGATCGCCACGTGGGGCTTGCCCAGGGTGAATTCCTCCGCGCCGATATCCACCATGCAGTCGCCCCTGCTGACGAACGGGTCTTCGAGCATGTACTCGTCGGTGAAGGCGATATTGCCGTACATCGGCCCCAGGACCCGCTCGGCGAGGATGAGGGTCTCCTCCGCGAGGGACCCGCCGCAGTACAGGCCCCTAAGGTACTTCTGGCCCGGCGCCATCTGCATGGCTTCCTTTTCCGCGAGCGGCTCCAGGCGTTTCAGGCGCGCCTCCTCGCTCTCGGGGGCATAGGTCCTGCCCTCCGACAGGGCGATGGCCGTCCGGGCGGTGGTCTCGAAGCTGTCCGACGGCACCGCGCCCGCCGCCTCGGCCAGGGAGGCGTCGCAGTGGATGAACTGGGCCACGACGGGCTTGACGCATTCCCGCACCTTCCTGAAGATCGCCCGGGCCGCCTCCGTCGCCGGGGGTTTGGAGATCAGCACGATCACCCTGGTGTCCGGGTCGTTCTCCAGGATCTCCAGGGACTGGAGCATCGTGATGCCGCCCACCTTCCCGTTGAGGTCCCGGCCGCCGACCCCGATGGCGTGGCTGACGCCGTATCCCTCCCGGTGGATGATGTTCATGACCTCCTGCATGCCGCTGCCGCAGGCCGCGGCGATGCCGATGTTCCCGCGGCGCACCTTGCTGCACAGGCCGATGGCGATGCCGTTGATAAAGCTCAGGCCGCAGTCCGGCCCCATCATCAGGAGGCCCTTGTCCCGCGCCAGGGTCTTTAAGCGGACTTCCTGCTCGATGGGCACGTTGTCGCTGAACATGAACACGTCCATGCCCATCCCGAGCGCCTTTTCGGCTTCGGCCGCGGCGTACTGCCCGGCCACGGAGATGACCGCCAGGTTCCTGTCCTTTACGGAGCGGCCCATCGTCTCCAGGGTGCGGTACTTCCTGCCGCCCTTTGAGGCCCGCTGCTCGGTGAGCATTTTCATGAACCTGCCGCGGGCCTCTTCCGCAGCCTTTTCGTCCTCCGCGGCGATCGCGATCACAAGGTCGTTGGGCGATGCCGCACGGCCCTCGTCCGTCAGCAGGCCGAGCTCCCGCATCGTGTCCTTGTTAAGGGGCGTGCCCATGCCGACGCTGATATTGCCGACCCGGCCTTCCCTGGCCAGCGCGGCGGCAAGACGCATCAGAAACACACTGTCGTAGTACTTTTCCTTTTCCACATAGTTCCTGATCACCATGTCCCGGTCTCCTTATCCGTTCCGCGGGTGAATATGATGTGCTTTTTCCATTCGGGATCCCGGCGCTCCGGATAGTCCGCGCGGTAATGGACGCCGCGGGATTCCGTCCGCTCAAGGGCCGCCCGGCAGGCGAGGAGCGCGATCCCGGTCAGGTGGCAGGCTTCCGTTTTGAGCCTCAGAGCCTCAAGGCTGTCCGGGACGGAGCTTTCAAGCGCCTTCAGAAGCTCATCGAGCTCCCGGACCGCTTCCCCGAGGGCCGCCCCGTCCCGCACCGGGCCCAGGGCCCGCGCCGCGACCGCGCGGGCGCCAGTGGATCCGGCCCGGAAGTCCGTCTTTTCCGCCCCGGGACCGGTCTTCAGGATCTCCGCCTTGTCGCTTGGATCGATGGGCCTCAGGGCCGCCCCTGAAGCGTATCCCGCGGCGGCGCGCCCCGCGGCGCGGCCGAATACATAGGTCTCCGCGCCCGCGTTCCCCCCGAGCCGGTTGGCGCCGTGGAGCCCGCCGGTGACCTCGCCCGCGGCGTACAGCCCGGGCACTTTTGTCCATGCGTTCTCATCGATCAGGACGCCGCCCATCATCGAGTGGGGGGCCGGCCCGACCTCGATGATATCCCGCGTCAGGTCGATCCCCTCCCGGAGGAAGCGCTCGTAGTACAGACGGTGGGCATTTTTGATCTCGTCCCCCGGGATCCCCGTCAGGTCGAGATACACCCCGCCGTGCTCCGAGCCGCGGCCCTCCCGGATCTCAAGGGCGATGAGGCGTGCCAGGATGTCCTTGGGCGCGGCGCCCTCTGCGGGATAGTGCCTGAGCACGAAGCGCTCGCCCAGGCGGTTTTTCAGGACCCCGCCCTTGTTGAGCAGCGTGGTCGACAGCCCCAGAGGCTTGGGCCATACCGCGCGGCAGGGCTCATGCTGGATGAATTCCAGGTCGGTGAGCCGGGCGCCCGCGCGATACGCCATCGCCATGCCGTCGGCCGTCTGGTCTGTAGGATAGGTGCTGTTTTTCATCAGGTGCGCGCCGCCCGTGGCGAGCACGACGGCCCTGGCCCGCGCGATGAAGGGCTCGTCATTGTCCGCGCGCATGCACACCGCGCCGGAAACGGCCCCGCCGCTCACGGTCAGCTCCAGCGCCTGGGCGCCCTCGATGAAGCGCACGCCCCTTTTCAGACAGGCCTCCCTCAAAAGGGCCATGCTGGCCCGCCCGGTCGAGTTCTCATGCCTGACCAGCCGGGGCACGCTGCAGCCCAGGGGCCTGAGCAGCTGATAGGCCCCCTTGCCGTCCGGGGCGCGGTCGAAGGTGAGGCCCAGGGCCTCCATCTGCGCGACAGTCTCCGCGCTCCCCTCCGCGAGCGCCCGGATAAGGGGCTTCTCACCGAGCTCCCAGCCGCCGCGGAAGGTGTCCCCGGCGAATTTTTCCGCGCTGTCTGTTTCACCGACGGGCGCGCAGAAGCCCAGCACGCCCGCGCTCGCCTGCGGGCCCTTGGTGACGGTCATTACGTCCCTCCCGGCTTCGGCCGCCGTCAGGGCCGCCTCCAGGCCGGCGATCCCGGCGCCGAGCACCAGGACGTCGCAGGACAGGACCGGGCAGGTCATGCCCCGGCCTCCCGGGCGAGGATGCCCAGGGCGTTGTCCCGGCAGATCTTCCGGTACGTGCTCTCCGATATGCGGCCGCTCCCCGCGGCATCGTCCAGAAAATCGCTCATTTTCTGATAGATATCGTACATTTCAAGGTTCCGGGGGTCATGGAGGTCCGTGCCGTACAATATCCTGTCCGGGTATTTTTCAAAATACCGGCAGGTGTACTCCGGGTCCGCCAGCATGGCTTTCCCGCCGCTTAAGGAGGAGAACTCCATCCACAGGTTGGGGCATTCCGCCATGAGGCGCTCCACCCGGCTGCCGGGGCCGAACTCCTGCCAGAATCTGGGCGAGTGCCCGATCACGGTCAGGCCCGGGAAGGTCTTCAGGACCTTTTCCAGCCTGGGCAGCCCGGGATCGTCCACGATCCCGTAATCGTTGCCCAGACTGCCGAAGTGCAGCAGCACGGGCATGTTCATGACCTCGCAGCACCTAAACAGGTTCATGGCCCGGGGGTCGTCCAGGTAGATGTTCGCCGTCATCTCGCCCACGCCGCGGGCGCCATGGGCGCGGTAGTATTTGAGGTAGTGGATGAAGTCCGTGTCCGGGCCGTTCTTCCCCTGGCGCGGGTCGAGGTTGCAGAACCAGCCGCAGAACACGTCCGGCCTGCTTTCTACCATCTTCCGGGCCTCCCGCAGGCTCATCCTGTCGCAGGTGCCCTCCGGGGCCGAGCCCTGGGGCATGAGCACCGCCCGGTCCACCCCGAGGCGGTCGTACATCCGCCTCAGGTCGTCGGGCGTGGGATAGTTGCTGCCGTTGAGCCGGGGCAGATCTGCTTCCGGGACGCAGTGCACGTGGATATCGATCTTTTTGATCCGTTCCATTTTGATCACCGTTCCTCGGCGGTCTCGATTTCCGGCCCGGGGCCGAAATCGGGGATGTCCACGGGCTCCCCGTTACGCATCATGGACTCATGGGCGCACAGGCCGGGGATCGTGAAGCGGGCGGCCTTCCAGGCGTGCACCCGGGGCAGGGTGCCGTTGTACACGGCGGTGCAGAAATCGTCCACCAGCAGCTGGTGGGACGCCATGTGGTTGTTGGGCAGGCCGGCGAACTCCTTCGGGATGCGCTCGTACTCCTTGTCCTGGATCGGCGCGGGGGAATTGGCCTGCCAGACGTGGTTGGCCACGCGCTGCTTGAAATCGGGCGTATCCCGGTTTTCCTCCATGGCCCGGGGGTTCACGTAGGCGCTGACGTCCTCAAGGTCCACGCCCTTGGGGGTGAGGCGGGTGAACACGTGCTGGGCGTTGGAGAACTGATAGCCCCCGCGGGTGCCGTAGAAGCCGGAGATCGTGGAGGAGGGCGCCTTCCAGGCGATGCGGCGGCACTCGTTGATGCGGGCTGTGCCCCCGTTGGCGAGCTTCATCAGGGAGTACCCGTTGGAGTACACATTGTCCCACTGGTTGACGCCGGCCTTGAAGTACGGGTCGTCCTCCTGATCCTCGTAGCCGAGGGCGACCACGCGGGTCGCGTAGGTGGAAAGGGCGTTGAGCACCATGGCGGTGGAGTGGGTGGGGTAGAAGAACGGCGGCACCCCCGCGGAGGAAAGGTCACTGCGGAAATCCTCGGAGAAATGGGAGATGTCGTGGTAATACTGGGCGTCGGCGTAGACGAACCGCCCCATCTCACCCGCCTCGTACTTCTCCTTGCAGAACATGGAGCAGGGGTAGTAGATGCAGGTCTCGCCCATCATGTAGGTGCGCCCGGTCTCCTTCACGGCCTCAATTATCTCCCGGCACTCGTCCACGCTGATGCCCATGGGCACCGCGGAGTACACATCCTTGCCCGCGCGCAGGGCGGCCTTGACCAGGTCCCCGTGGAGATGGCGCTGGGTGAAGATCGCCACGGCGGTGATGTCCTCCCGGGCGATCGCGGTCTCGAAGCTGGAGATGATCTCCGCGCCGAAGAGCTCGTTGTATTCCCGCGCGCGCTCGGGGATGATGTCGCACACATAGACCTTTTCGCACAGGGGGTGCTTCTGGAAGAGGGGCACGAACATCCTGGCGAAGCTGCCGCAGCCGATGAACGCCACCGTGAGTTTCTTTTTCATTTGGGTCACGCTCCTTTTTATCATGCTTCCGTAAGGGATGCTTTTATCCGTTCTCCGGTCCGTCCTCCATCCGGACGGTCACCACCGTGCCCTCGTAGTCCGCCGCCGAGATCGTGACGCTGTTCAGGTCCGGGTAGATGAGGTTCAGCCGGCGCTTCACGTTGAGCAGCCCCAGGTGCCGCCCGTTCTCGGCGCGGTCGGCATCCTTCAGGAGGGCGTTGAGCCTGTCCGCCTCCTCACCGGTCATGCCGGCGCCGTTATCCTCCACCCGTATCACCAGGGCCCCGTCCTCGCGGGAGGCGGAAATGCGGATGTATCCGCTGCGCCGCGCGCCGATGCCGTGGCGTACCGCGTTTTCAAGGAGGGGCTGCAGCAGCAGGCGCAGCGTGGTGGTCTCTTTAAGGTGCTCCTCCACCCAGGCGTCCATGGCCACGTCGAAGGTGATGGGGTCCTCCCGCATGGCGTTGACCAGCCTGAGATAGTTCATGCCGCTCTCGATCTCGCCGGCCAGGGGGACCCGGTCGCACTGGTCCAGCATGGCGTAGCGGAAGTACTGGTTGATGTAAATGATGGAGTCCGCAAGCTCCCGCTGTTTGAGACGCTCGGCCTGCAGGCGCAGCTGGTCCATCACGTTGCAGATGAAATGGGGGCGCAGCTCGTTGGTCAGTCCGTCATACAGGAGCTGCTTTTCCCGCTCGTGGGTCTCGTTCAGCCGGGCGTACATGCTCTCGAAATGGCGGGAGAGCCGGAGGATGTCGTCCTCCCGGCTGTCGGCGTCCTCGTCCACCGCCGCGCCGCCGATCAGGTCCATCCTGGCGACCAGGGCGTTGAGGGCCTTCAGCTGGCGCTGGCAGACGGCGCGCACCATCAGGTACGCCAGCCCGAGGATGACGATGAGGGACACCGCCAGCGTGAGCATCTGTGCCATGGACAGGGAGGTCATCGAGGCGGGGATCACGCAGCACAGCGACGCGCTCAGCCCGTCCGCCTGCCGTCGGATCAGGGTGCAGCCCTGGGCCCGGGACACGCCCTCCGGTGCCGTGCCCGCTTCCGCGGCGAAGCGATCGTCTGTGGCGGAGATGAGGCGGCCGTCCGCGTACAAAAGCAGGCTGTAGCCGCTGTCGCCGACGGTCTGCACCGCGCTGTCCCAGATCGCCCGGTGGTCCAGCACCATCTCGAGCACACCGGACACCCGGCCGCCCGCGCCCACCATGGCGTAGTCGATGCACCACATGTCGTTCTCGTTGGCGACGCTCCAGGGCCGGCCCTCCGTCAGGAAGCTTACGGTGTAGACCTGCTGCTTTCCGGCCGTGTCGGTGATAAGGCTCCTCAGGTCCGCTTCCGAGCTTAAGGGGATCAGCCATTCCTGTACGGGGTACAGGCTGGGATTGACGTGCAGGACGCGCAGGGCCTTTAAGTACCGGTTGTGCAGCGCCATGCCCTGCCTGAAGGGCTGGAGATGGTCCAGGATCAGGTGGACGGTCTCGGCGTCGCCGTGGTCCCCGGACAGCATGCGCACGATCGACGGCTCCATGGCCAGCTGGGACATTTCGTCGGCGCTGCTCCCGATGGCGTAGACGATCTCCCGCTCCACCGTGGCCAGGATGGCGTCGGCGGCGGAGACGGCGTTGTTCCTGAGCATGTGGCTCATGGACCAGAGCGTGTACGTGGACGCGAGCAGCAAGGGCAGGCAGAACACCAGCAGGACGCGAAGCACCAGCTTGCGCTGGAGCGTGCTCGTGCGGGCAGCCTTTTTCATGCGTCGCGTCCTCCTTATTGGGTCGCCTGCTCAGCGCGCCTGCACCCAGGCGTCGTGGTACGGCGCGGGCGCGAGGCCGTAGGCCGTTTGGAACAGGCCGTAAAAATGCTTGTTCGTGTCAAAGGCCGTCAGCCGGGCGATGTCCATCACCTTAAGGTCCGTGCTCCGGAGCAGCTCCGCGGCCAGGCGCAGGCGCGCCGAGCGGTGGTAGTCGTTGAGCCCCCGTCCCGTATACTGGGAAAACAGGCTGCTTACGTAGCCGTAGCTGATGCCGCAGATCGCGGACAGGGCCTCCTGGTCCGCCGGGCCCGACAGTGTCGACAGGAGGCAGCGCCGCACCGCGCCCATCCTGAGTGCCCGGGGCATGGGCGCGAGGGTCCCCAGCGTGTCGCGGAAATGCCCGAGGGCCCGGGCGCCGAAGCTGCCGTCCCCGTGGGGATCAAGCGGCGGCAGGCCCTCGATGGAAAGCATCTCGTTATAGGCGTCAACGGGGCCCTTGGTGAGGCCGCATCGGCGCAGAGTGACGCTCATTTCCCTGAGCGCGTCGCGCAGGTCCTCCTCGCTGCGCCGGTCGAAGGCCTCCATCAGGGCGGCGTGGCAGTCCGTCACGATGACGCGCGTGAGGTCCAGCTGCTCGTAGCGGACCGGGATGCCTTCCACCCCGCGGGAGCGGGCGTACTTCAGGGCAAAGCAGGCCCGGCGGTACATTTCCCCGAGGGCCGTTTCCCTGGGGCAGCGGCTCAGGCCCGCGCGGTACCCGTCCGTGCCGGCCCTGCGCAAAAGGAGATCCAGCAGCCTGACGGGGTCGCCCCCCGCTGCCGGATCATGGGAAAACAGGATGGCGGCAAGGCCCTCGTCGTGCTGCCATATGAGCGCGGGCGTGCCCTGCCGGGTGAACTGGTCCCGGATGCTGTCAGTCGTCTTTTCACCGGCTTCCGCAACGGCGAAGACCCACTCCGGGCCGGGGAGGCGGTCCATGCCCAGCTTCTTTTTGACGGTCTCCAGGCTGCTCAGGTCCTCCCGGCCCTTGAGGATGCGGTTGAGCACCCGGTAGCTCAGGCGCTGCCCGTCGGCCTCGGGCAGGCCCCGGCGGGCACCGGCAAGGTCCAGGAGCGCGGCGTCCAGCTGGCTCACGGTGACGGGCTTGACCAGGAAATGGTCCGCGTGGATGCGGATGGCGTCAAGGGCGTAGTCCAATTGCGGATACGCGGTGATCATGATCACCGGGGCGTCCGCGTCCCGTTCCCGGATGTGGCGCACCACATCGAAGCCGCTCTCGCCGATGAGGATGATGTCGACCAGCGTCAGGTCCGGCGCGTGCTCATCAAAGAGCCGGCAGGCGGCGGCAACATCATGGGCCTGCCAGACTTCCGAAGGGCGGATACCCGCCTCGGCGAACAAACGGATCAGGTCTTCCCTGACCCCGGCCTGGTCATCCACGATCAGCAGGCTGTCCGGCCAGCCCATGGCGCCGCCCCCTTTACATTTATATCAGCCCTTGACGGAGCCCACCATCAGGCCCTTGACGAAATACTTCTGCAGGAAGGGATACACGCAGATGATCGGCACGGTGGTGATCACCATCGTGGCCATCTGCAGCGTGAGAGAGGACACGGGGCCCCGGGCCATCGCCAGCTCCTCCGGGCTCATCAGGTTCGGGTCCGCCGCGACCACGTCCAGGTACTGCTGGCTCATCAGCATCTTGGCGAACTTGAAGGAGAGCACCACGGTGTTGGCCTCGTGCTTGGTGTACATCATGCAGTCGTAATAGGCGTTCCACTGGGTCACCGCGTCAAACAGCAGGATGCAGGCGAACACGGGCATCGCCACGGGGATGAGGATGCGGAAGAAATAGATCAGTTCGTTGGCGCCGTCGATCTTCGCGCTCTCCTCCAGGTCGGAGGGGATGCCCCGGAAATAGGTGAGGAACACCATGCAGTTGAACATATTGAACGCCAGCGGGATCAGGTACGCCAGGAACGTGTCATACAGCCCCAGGTCCTTGATGTTGAGGTAGTTGGGGATCAGGCCGGCGTTGAAGTACATGCAGATGAAGCCGCACACCGTGAGCGTCCTGCGGAACTTCAGGTCGTTGTGGCTCAGGGCGTAGGCGAAGCCGCCGGTGACCAGGGAGGAGATGAGGCACCCCAGCACCGTACGCAGCACGGAGTTGCGGGCCGCGATCAGGAACTCCTGATCCCCGAACACCCGCTTGAAGCTGTCCAGGGAGATGACCCGCGGCCAGAAAAAGCTGATGCCGTTCCAGGTCAGGTCCGATCCGTCGGAAAAGGCCAGCACCACGGAGTGCCAGAAGGGGATCAAAAGCAGCAGCGACAGGAAGATCAGCACGATATCCAGCACGATATCGAACACCGTGATCTTCGATTTTTTGATTTTTTCGATCAGCGGGACGGACTTGACGCTCATCAGAACAATCCCTCCCCCGACAGTTTGTCGACCACCTTGTTGGCGGTCACCACGAGCAGGAGCATGATCACCGACTCGATCAGGCCCAGGGCCGTGGCGTAGCTGAAGCGCCCGAGGGTGACGCCCGTGCGCAGGATGTAGGTGGACAGGATATCGCTCCTTGCGGCGTTGAGCGGGTTGTAGAGCAGGTAGCTCAGGTCAAAGCTCGCACCGTTCACGATGGAGCCGATGCGCATTATCAGCAGCATCAGGATCGTGGGCTTGAGCCCCGGCAGGGTGATGTAGAGCATTTTCTGGAAGCGGTTGGCGCCGTCGATGGTGGCGGCCTCGAACTGCTCCATCGGGATCGCCGTCAGGGCGGAGAAATAGATGATGGAGTTCCAGCCCAGGGTCTTCCACAGGTCCGTGAACACGGCCACCCACCAGAACGCGTTTTTCTCCCCCAGGAACAGGTAGGGCGTGTCCCTGAGGCCCAGGCGTATCAGCATGCTGTTGACCAGCCCGTTGTTGGACAGGATATTGCTCAGGATCAGCGCCACGACGGAATAGGCGACGAAGTGGGGGAAATAGCTGACCGTCTGGATGGTGCGCTTGAGCTTGCTGGACTGGACCTCATTGAGAAGGATGGCGAAGACGATCGGCGCGGGGAAGCACACCGCCAGCTTGAGCAGGGAGATCCCCAGGGTGTTGACGATCGCGGGGACCAGGGTGGTGTCCCGGGCCAGCTCCTTGAACCACTTGAACCAGGGGTCCGCCCAGGCGCTGCCCCACACGCCGCTCTGCTTGCCGCGGAGCTTGAAATCCTTGAAGGCGATCTGCAGGCTCAGGATGGGGGAGAACTTCAGAAAGATCATGAACGCCAGCGCCGGCAGCACAAAGATCCACAGGTAGCGCTGCTTCCAGAACTGGCGGCAGAAGATCTTCCAGCGCTCCAGGGGCGTCCGCTTCTGCAGGCGGGATGATGCGGTGGTCATAGGCCATCTTCCTTTCGGGCCGGTGGAGGGAAAAGCCGGTCACGCCGCGCGGACCGGATCCATAAGGAAAAAGCGGGACCGTGCCCGAAGGCACGGTCCCACGGGATCGTTTTTACCTGGCGACGGCGGCTTCCCACTTGGCGTTGAAGTCCTCGTGGAGCTGGTCCGCGTACTTCCAGTAGCGCTCGGTCAGGATCTTTTCCATGTCGCCCATGCCGGCCTGCTCCATTTTGTCCAGCAGGGCCTGGTAGGCGGCCTCGAAGGCGGCGTCGTCCGCGGCCAGAACGATGTCGGGCAGCGCGTTCGCCCACACGCTCTTCAGGGTGGCCAGCAGCGCGGCCTGGTCGGAGTCGGTCAGGTTCAGCGTCAGGTTGCCGGTCTTGAAGGGATGGGCGTAGATGGCGCCCAGGGTGCAGTCATAGTCGCCCAGCAGGGTGTGCTTGCCGTTCTCGTCCACCAGGGTGGGACGGTCCCAGGCGACCTGGCCGTAGCGGCCGCGGTAGTCGGAGATCTCGTTGTTGAAGTAGCCCCACTTCTTCTGGAACTCGGCGCCGGTCATGTTGGCCTGATCCGCCAGCATGTCGGGGTTCTTGACCATGATGCCGTTGGGATCCTGGCTGTAGTCCACGGTGAAGTGCTTGCCCTCGCCCTCAAAGCCGTACAGGCAGGCGATCTGCACATCGGGCCTCATGTAGGTGGTGATCCACTTGAGGGCCGCGAGCTTGTTCTCGCTGGCCGCGGTGATCCACATGTCGGCGGTGCCGATCTGGCTGCCGTTCCAGCACACGGCGCGGATATCTTCGGGCTGCACGCCCTCACCCGTCGGCATGACCTTCCAGGCGCGGTACACGGGGATGTAGTCGGCGATGTGCTGCTCGAGCGTCCAGGAGTGGCCGATGATGAAGGCCACGTTGTTCTGCAGGGCGATCTGCTTGACGGTCTCGTCGTTGATGGAGGCGGTGAAGGTGAAGTTGTCGGCTTTCACGTAGCCCTTCTTGTACATTTCGTTCAGCCACTTCAGGCCGGCCTTGTATTCGTCAGCCTTGTAGTTGAAGGTCACGGTGCCGTCGGCCTGCGGATACACGAAGCCGGGGCCGCCCATGGAGGTGTTAAGGGTCTGGCTCCAGGACAGGCCGTGGAGCGGGTCGGCGATGCCGGTGCAGGACAGGAACAGCGGGTAGTCCACGCCGTTCTCCTTGGCGATCTCGCAGACAGCGGCCACGTCATCCAAGGTGTGGACGGTGCCTTCCTCGACGCCCAGGCGCTCCACCACGCAGGGATAGTTGACGGTGAAGTTCTCGGGGGCCTTGAGGCCGGCGGGCACGGTGGCGAGCAGCGTGTCGTCGCCGTAGGTCTTGGCGTAGTAGTACAGCTTGCCGTCGATGCCGTGGGCACCCAGCATGCCGTTGGGCAGCAGATCATAGAAGTCCTGATAGCCGTACTCGTCGGCCACGTCGTTCAGGGCCACGACGAATTCCTCGTCCACCAGGCGGGGGATGTAGGTGCCGTTGGTGATGATGATGTCATAGTTGTCGATGTCGCCGGACACCATCATCGTGTACAGCTCCTGATGGTCGGATGTGGTGGCGTAGCTGTACTGGATGTCCACGCCGGCCAGCTCCTCGATCCAGGAAGAGACGGGGTCATCGCCGTATTCCCAGCCCTCGTAGATCTGGGGAACGGAGCGATACACCTTCAGGACGACCTTTTCTTCGGCGGCGGCGAAGCTGCACAGGCTCAGCAGCAGCACCAGCGCCAGAAGCGTTGACAGGATGCGCTTCATAGGGATTCCTCCTTTGTAAAATAGATATTGAGTTGGACCCCGGCAGATGAGCCTGCCTGAGCGTCCTTAGTTGTATAAAATTGTAGCAAATCCGTCCGTTTTGTGCAAGTATCATTTTACAGACTGAGGTTTCAATTTCAGGAAAGCGGGCCGCCGGAGCAAAGTGAAATGTCCCTTGCGGAACGTGAAATGGCTGCGCCGTGAAATCTCGCCTGGCGGAGCGGATGTTTTTTATTGACAAAAACCGACCGGAAAAGTATAATTTTCCACAGCTGATATAATTTAAAAGGAGGCCCTCATATGAAGAAAACTGTCGCGATCATTCTGGCTCTTGTGATGGTCATGTCCATGGCCGCCATGGCCCTGGCCGAGACCCCCTCCGGCAAGGTGATGCTCTACTCCTCCATGCAGGAGGCGCAGCTCCAGGCCATCGAGCAGGCCTTTGAGGCCAAGTATCCCACGGTGGATATGGAATACTACTACGCCGGCGGCGGCAAGCTGGTCACCA